>OKWK01000070.1_pt1 | contig 147074 bp, 125 predicted proteins | sample 1607181 | NCBI WGS metagenome assembly OKWK01 (sample SAMN07501053, study PRJEB24779) | human gut metagenome | isolation source: stool | host: human infant | place: USA: Pittsburgh, PA
CGATCTCCACCACACAAGCCCCTACCGAAACGAGTGGGACTAACCCCCGAGCAACACATTTTGTCCTATAACCCCGAATCCCCCTGTGCACACCGTTGAAAGCGGTGTGCACAGGGGGATTCGCTCGCTATGGGCTACTGCGCGTTGAGCGCGGCGGTCGGGGAGGTCTTCGACGCGCGGATAGCCGGATACAAGCCAGCAATCGCGCCGATGACGACCGTCACGCCGAGTCCGGCCCCGATCACCCATGCGGGTAGCGAGAAGGGCCACGAGTTCACCAACGACATTCCGCTGGTGACGCTCACTCCGATGACGCAGCCGAGTGCTCCGCCGAGGAACGAGAGGAGCAGCGCTTCGGCGATGAACTGAATGAGGATGTGCGAGCGTTTGGCGCCCAGTGCTCGCCTCAAACCGATCTCACGGCGCCGTTCGAGCACGGAGATGATCATCGTGTTGGCGACTCCAATTCCACCGACGAGCAGGGCGATGGATCCGACTCCCGCGAGTAGAGTCGTGAACGCCTGATTCGCAGCATTCTTAGCGGCGAGCGCATCCGAGGGCCGCGACACCTCGACGGCGGTGGGCGCCTGCGGATTGAGCGTCGGTCCGAGGAGTTCGCGGACCTTCGCCACCGCATCGTCACTGGAACGCTCATAAATGGTCGTCGGACGCATGTCTTGACCGAATGCGGAATGCGCATTGTCCTGGCCGATGAGGGCCGAGGAGTCGAGCTCGGGGGCGAGGACCACCGGCTTAAGAATGCCGATGACGGTGTAGAGCGAGTCACCGAGCCAGATCTGCGATCCGGGGGAGACCACTCCGAGGCGCGCGGCGGCCGTGGCACCGAGGACCGCCGTCGGGTACGAACCCGTTGCCTTGTTGAGCCACGTGCCTTTATCGAGTTCGCCAGCGACCACGTCGAGGAGGCGTTCATCGGCGGCGAGCGCCTCAATGCCGCCGGTCGCCTGCTTGTTAGAAAGAGACGAACGGTAGACATTCGCGGGAAGCTTTTGCGTTGACGATGCCGCCTCGACTCCGTCAATGAGGAGTGTTCGCCCGACGGCGTCCTCGGAGAACTTCGTTTGCTTACCGGCGAGGTCGGAGCCTGCGGTTGCCGTCAGCATGTTGGTCCCCAGCGCATCGAGTTGATTGGCGAGTTGAGCACGTGAGGATAGAGAGATCCCGATGACGGCGATCATCGCGGCGATGCCGATGGCGATTCCCAGCGCCGACAGGAGCGCTCGAGTCGGACGCGCGCGAATTCCAGTGGAGGCGAGTCGCACGACATCGGAACCGCGCAGGTGCGAAGCAAGGCGAGTGTCGGATCGTGACATCAGGCGCTCTCCTCTAGCGAATCGTTCTGCGAATCGGACACGATGCGTCCGTCGCGGATCATGACGCGACGCGGCAAGCGGGCTGCCAGATCATTGTCGTGCGTGATGACGACGATGCTTGTGCCCTCGGCGTGCAGACTGTGGAGCAGCTCGACGATGGACTCACCGGAGCGGGAATCAAGATTCCCCGTCGGCTCATCTGCCAGGAGCAAAGGCGGGTTCGAGACGACGGCGCGGGCGATTGCGACGCGCTGGCGCTCGCCGCCCGACATCTGGTGGGGACGGTGATCGAGACGGTGCGCAAGACCGACGCGCTCCAAGGCCTCGCGCGCCTTTTGGCGGCGGACCGATCGGGGAACCCCGAGGTAGAGCATTCCGTCGGCCACATTGTCGAGGGCGGAAGAACCCTCGGCGAGGTGGAACTGCTGGAACACGAAGCCGATCGAGTGTGCGCGCAGCGCCGACAATTCCGCGTCTGACAGGGTCGAGACATCAACACCGTTGATGCTGACGACTCCCGAGGACGGACGATCGAGAGTCCCAATGAGGTTGAGCAATGTGGATTTGCCCGACCCGGAGGGCCCGACGATCGCGACGAACTCGCCGGACTCGACGCGCAGGTCCACACCCGCACAGGCAGCCACGGGAGGGTCGCCGTACAAGCGTTTCACCTGATCTAATTCGATAATGGCGCTCACTGCTTCGGCACCACCACGGAATCACCCTCGGCGATGCCCTCGCCGCTGATCTCGACGCGTCCTGCGGCGAACAGGCCGGTCGTCACGGGGACCTTCTTCGTTGTTCCATCTGGATTGACGATCTCCACGCCGAAGGTCTTGGAGTCCAGGGCGATGAGCGCACTCACCGGAACGTGCAGGACGTTCTCCTTCGACTCGGACGGCAGCCCGATGGTGATCGAGGCCTCTTGGAAAGCGCTGGTCTTTTCCGGATCATCGGGCGTGATCGTCACCGGGATGATGCGGGTCTTCTGGTCGGAAGACTCCGAGGATTTCTTATCCGTGGGCGTGCCGACGGTCGCGATCTTCCCAGTCGTTGTCGTCCCGTCGGGCAGGTGAAGGCTCACCTCTCGACCAATGGTTGCCAGGGACTGATTCGCGAGGGGGATTTCGGCCTCAACGGTCTGGGTGGTCGACGTTGCCTTGTACAGTTCGGCGCCCACTGAGGTTCGGTCACCGGGACGGACACTCAACTGGCCGACTCGCAGGTCATGGGGCTCGAAGACGATGCGCCCCAGAGGGATGGTGCCGGTCTGCCTGAGCCCGTTCGCCTTCTGCCAAGCGACGACCGCCTTACGGGTCACCCAGTCGAAGCAATTATCCGGTTCGTCCTCGAAGAATCCCAGCTCCTTCAATGCGGTCTCTAGCTGGTGGATGTCTTCGCCATTCGTTGAGTCGATGTTCAGCTCGCGCCATGCCGGCACTGAACCGTGCATGAGGTAGGAAGGCTCGTCGCCGACTTCGGCGAGTTCCTGCCCCTGTCCGATGATGTCACCGGGCTTGGGCAAAGACGTGACGACGCCGTCGAATCCGGAGGCGACGCCGTGTGAATTCGAGTAGCGAAGAGTCGCGGTCAAAGAGGTCTCTCCCGACAGGGTGCCCTTGGCGATCTTCTCGGTCGAACCGGTGAAGCTCTGTGCCTCGGAGTCGGCGGCCTGGGTCTGCCCGTAGTAGTGGGTCCCTATTGCGGCGCCGCTGCCAGCGAGGACGAGGAAGGCGATCGTTGCGGCTACAGCCCATTTTTTCTTCGAGCGACGCGGCTCAACGGACGTCGCGGAGTTCTTCTGATCATGCGCCATAGTGGTATTCCTCACTTGATGTCCTCAACCGTCGACAAGCACTTCTCAACCTCTTCCTTGGGAACGTTATTGAAGACGATGCCTTCGCCAGCCTTCGGATCGGGAACGTCGAAGCCCTTCTTGCGCAGGCACTCCGCCGTCTTGATACCGATCTCCGTGAGGTCTGCCCCGGCGGAACCGTCCGCATCGGTTACCGGAGCGGGACCGAGCTTGTCGGTGCACTTCTGAAGGGCCTTGTCGAAAGCGGCCTGGTCGATGTCGGCGGGGATCTGATCGTCCTGGTCCGGCTTGGGATCGGGGATGTCGATCCCGGAATCGCGCAGACACTGGCGGAAGGCCAGGGTGTAGTCCTCGACGGAGCTCGCTGAGGACGATGACGAAGAGGAGGACGGGGATGAGCCGGAGGACTGCTGCGAGGACTGAGAGCCGGACGAGCAGGCCGCCAATGCGACCATCAGGACGAGCGCGGAAGCAGAGGTGGCGAGCTTGCTGCGAGCCTTCAACGGATTCTCCTTGTTGTTCATGCCTCGTTGATTCCTTGTTGATCGGTGAGGCGAAATCTGTACCGGTCAACCGGCGATATTTGACACGATGAGGTGTTGCGAGAGTGTTGCTCTTTTTGCTTATGTTTTCGAAACACTGAGGGAATACTCTGAAGAGGCGTGGTTGTTCAACGGCGCGGAGACTGAGACGCGTAGAGGGGGAGTATGAGGGTTCTGGTGGTCGAGGACGAGGTGTTCCTCGCCGACGCTGTTGCGCGGGGACTCAGGCATGAATCGATGGCGGTGGATGTCGTTTACGATGGCGAGGACGCTCTCGACCGCATCTCGATGACGGACTACGACGTCGTTGTCCTCGACCGTGACCTTCCCGGCGTACACGGAGACGATGTGTGCAAGGAATTGACCCTGACGTGTCCGGGAACACGTGTGCTCATGCTCACTGCTGCGCGAACGCTCGACGATAAGGTGAGCGGTCTGGAGATGGGGGCGGACGACTACCTCGTCAAACCTTTCGAGTTTCCAGAACTCGTCGCCCGAATTCGTGCCCTTGAGCGTCGTATTGCCCCTGCGCGCCAACCCGTTCTCGAAGGGTATGGGGTGAGCTTGGACCCGTTCCGGCACGAAGTGACGCGCGATGGTCGCTTCGTGCGTTTGAGCCCGAAGGAATTCGCCGTGCTCGCAGTACTTATGGAGGCTGACGGGGGAGTGCTGAGTGGAGAAACCCTTTTGGAGAAGGCTTGGGACGAGAACGCCAACCCGCTGACGAATGCGATCCGCGTGACGATCTCGCACCTGAGGCGCCGCTTGGGCGAGCCCTGGGTCATTCAAACCGTTCCCGGACGCGGATATCGCTTCGGACGATGAGCAGAATGTCGATTCGCCCTTAGCGAGTGAGAAGGAAGCTGATGGGACATCATGAAACGCGCTTGCGTGACGGCGTGCGGCACCGTCGAAGGCTCCCTCTGCGCATGTCACTGACTCTCACCTATACGGGACTGGTGACTCTGTCGGGCGGATGCCTTATCGCGGTCGTCTACGCGTACATGAGATTCGTTCCATTTCAGCTGTCGTTGGGCTCGCCGAGCGACGGAGGAGCCCTCGACATCAGCCTGCAACTCACTCTCTTCAACGAGTTCCTCAACGCCCTGCTCGCGTCCTCGCTCGTCGCCCTTCTCATTCTTGCGCTTGTGTCGGCGGCTGTGAGCTGGTTCGTCGCCGGGCGCGTCCTGACTCCCGTGGCGACCGTGGCGGATGCTGCACGACGCGTCGCGCAGGGAAACCTCGACGAGCCGGTCGCATTGGGTGGCCCACACGACGAGATTCGCGACCTGTCGGATGCCTTCGATGCGATGCAGGAATCCGTCAAGGCGTCCATTGGAACGCATCGGCGATTTGCGGCCAATGCGTCGCATGAACTGCGCACCCCGCTGGCGACGATTCAAACCCTCGTTGACGTCACTTTGAGCGACCCTCAAGTGACCGCTGATGATTTCCGAGACGTTCTCGGCAAGATCCGGCAGGTCAATTCGGCGAACGCCGAGACCCTTGATGCGCTGCTCGATCTGTCAGACGCACAGATGGGGACGCTCAATCGTGAACTTGTGGATCTCGCGGACATCATGCGCGAGTCTCTGTCTCCCCTGAAGCAGCAGATGGCTGCGAAAAACTTGAGAGTCAGCACACAGCTGACGTCGACAATTGTCGAAGGTGACCATGTGCTGTTGCGGCAGGCATTGTCGAACCTCGTCCGAAATGCGATCGTTCATAATGTCGACGGGGGGATGATCGACATTAAGGTTCGTTCCCACGGCCACCACGGTGACACCGCACGGGTGTCGGTCAGCAATGACGGCCCTCGCGTAGATCCTGCGCGCGTGAGCGAACTCGTCGAACCGTTCGTCAAAGCGAGCGGGCGTTCATCGACGCGCGACAACGGGCATGGGCTGGGACTGGCCATCACACAGACGATCGCCGACGCGCATCATGCGGCGCTGACTCTGACCCCCCGCGTAGAGGGTGGAATGCTCGTATTCTTCGACATGTCGGCGGCGACTTCGGACTTGCCCCAATCTGACGAAGGCGGCCCCGCTCCAATCTGACGCGCAGGGCGGGTATGCGGCGAGGTGGGCGGAGCCGACCTCGCCCGTATGCCTACCCTGGCGCGAGGAAGGCGAGCTCTGCGTGAGTGCGGCTAGGTGTGATATTCGGGGAGCTTGTTCAGTTTCGTGATTAGTGGTTGCTTCCCGATCGAGGTGTGGGGCCTGTGGTGTTTGTGGAAGTAGATCCAGTCGGGCAGGGCCGCGAGGTGGTCTGCTTGTGAGGGATAGGGCTTCGTGAAGGCCCATCCTTCGGTCAGGGTGTGGCGCAACAGTGGACACCTTCACACACGTCATCCAACCAGCAACACCCTCCCTCACATTCACACTCCCGAACCGCAGCCCTTCAAGCAAGTTCACCGATCAGCACACCAGCTGCGCCGCGTTGACCTCGAATGCAACACGAGGGTGGTGTGCGGGCTATAGGACATTTGGTGTTGTTTTTATTCCGGGTTTTGGTTGGTGTGGTGGGCGAAACTGGGGTTTTGAGTTGGTTGGTATCAACTGCGAGGTCGGACAGGATGTGTTGGTAGAGGGTAGGTTTTTGCCTGTTACGGCGCGGGAAAGTCGCGTTTTGAGTTGCTCGTGTTGTGTTCGTGTGCATGAGTATTCCTTTTTGCCCTATTTGCAGTGCGAAAATGACGCGTCATGGTTACACCAGCGCGGGGCAGCAGCGGTGGCGTTGTCGGGCTTGTAACGTTAGTGGGCTTAACGGTATTGATAACAGTGCTAAGCGTTTAGAGGAGTTCCTTGCCTGGTTGTTATCTGGTACCAGGCAGGTCGATATGTCGGGCCAAGGAAGATCGTTTAGGCGTCGTTGTAAGGACTTGTGGAGTATTTGGCCGCTTGCCCCACTGGTGGATGAGGTTCACGACGTAGTGTTTGTTGATGGGATCCACCTGGGGCGTAAGGCAGTGGTGTTGATTGCTTGTACCCCTGATTACGTGCTGGGCTGGTATGTGGCAAGAGCGGAGAACTCAAGGGCTTGGACTGCTTTAATGCAACGTATTGCCCCACCGTTATTGGTGGTCTCTGATGGTGGTGGCGGGTTTGAAAAAGCGTTACGCCGGGTTTGGTCTGATAGTGAGCATCAAAGGTGTACCTTCCACGTATTTACTCAAATCCGTCAGGCCACTACTACGCGCCCGAAGCTAGAAGCTTCTCAAGAACTGTACTCATTGGGAAAACAGTTGTTAAGGGTTAAAAACGGCGGCCAAGCCCTGGCCTGGATGGCCGACTACCAGGCCTGGGACCAGTACTGGAGTGATTTTTTAGCCGAGAAAACTCTTACTGCTACAGGGTGGGTCTACACTCATGAGCGCTTAGTTCGAGTGCGTAACAGTATTAACAAGCTCATCAGTCGTGGCGTGATGTTCACGTTTTGTGATCCCGTCTGGCAAATGCCTATGCCGGCTATGAATAACCAAATCGAGGGCGCAGTCAACTCCTCTCTTCGACAAATGCTGCGCGACCATCGCGGCATGCGTCTAACCCGGCGTATCAAAGCAATCTTTTGGTGGTGCTACATGCACACCGAGAACCCGCTACCAGCCGCGCAAATCCTTAAAACCATGCCTACCGACACCGACATAGAAAACGCCTGGCAACAAGCCAGCCTTAAACACCAAACCAGTGAGATCATCCCAAAATGGGGAGACGTCGTCGCATGGAACGAACTACACCACTCCACCCCATACAACAACACCTGGGACTAACCCCCAGCAACACAATGTGTCCTATAACCCGGAAAGTTGGAGTCACGGGGCAAACTTGTATAGCGCGTGGAACGAGCGTGGAACACTGAAACCGGGTCCCCCCGAGAACTGCGCGACTCTGCCAGACGTTCAGGTTGAAGCCCAATGGGAACGCGCCTCACACGCCCACCCTGCCAACGGTGTCATCCCCCCGGTGGGGACGCTATCGCATGGCACGATCTCCACCACACAAGCCCCTACCGAAACGAGTGGGACTAACCCCCGAGCAACACATTTTGTCCTATAACCCCGATCTGATCGTCACTCAAGCGCGGAGCAGCGTCGACGAGGGCCTTAACGTGGCGTTCAACAGGGTCGGCGTGAACAGGTACTGCGAGGGCTTCGAGATCCTCACGGAGGACTTTCACACGCTTTCCGGTTTTATACGCAGGCAGGCGACCTTTTGCAATCTAAGTCCGCAAAGTTGAGTAGGCACCGAAACCTTCGGCAGCGGCCTCTTGAAGGGTCAGATAATGCGTCCGTTCGGACGGAGGGGAATAGGTTCCCATAGGAGTCTCCAGATACGACGAAGTACCCGGAGGGGGATGCTTTCCCGGCTTGTTACTGGGCGGCCTACACCGCGCTCATCGTTGCATTACCCCGGGTGCTACCCGGGAACCCAGCCCCTTCTGGTGCCTGGCCTGCCGTGCCAGGGCGTTACCCAGCTTCACTTCGTCGGAGAATCTACCGGCTGCTCACCGTTCGGAGTGCTACTCCGTGGTACGAGGATCGTGTTAACTCGCATCCACCCTCGGGGTTATCCCCTCCCTAGCGGCTCGCGTGTCGCCGTTAAAGAACTAATGCGGTCATAGCACACCTCGCCAAATGAACGCAACTTTTGATAAGTCCAGAACTGTTAGCAAACGTATGCCTTGTTCGAAATGCGGTGGAGTTCCGCGTCAACGTGTGACCCGCTCTGTCTCAATGACCGGTGCCCTGCCGCGTCGCTGCCAGCCACGTCCCGATAGTCGCTGAGGACGTGGCTGGCACACGTCCAGCTGCGTCGTCGAGGGACAGAGGGCCGGGTTCTCGGACCTGAGTGCTGAGGGCTGCATCGACATGCTCGTCGCATCCCCTGACTCGCACGTCGAGCCGCAGCCTGGGAGGTCCTGCTGTGTGTCGAGCGCCGGCCAAGGAACCGCTCAGCTGAGCTCCTTCGCCATCGCCAGCCGCGGGGAGGTCTCCAGCCCGAGCTCCTTCTCGCGCTCTCTCAGGCCGTGCAGACCGGTCCCAAGCTCGGCGTCGTCCAGAGGCCGCCAGCCCAGGCGCTGGTAGTACGGCGCGTTCCAGGGCACGTCCCGGTAGGGGCGCAGCGTCATCCGGTCGTAGCCGTGAGTGCGAGCCCAGTACTCTGCATCCCGGATCAGGACTGCCCCAACGCCCTGCCCCGCCGCGGACGGAGCCACGCTCACCTGCTCCAGGTGCGCGGCGCCGTCGACGACGTCGATGCGTGCGAATCCCACGAGCTCGCCGGACCGGAACTCGGCGACGATGAGGCGGCCGTCCTGCTGCGCCTCGGCGTGGTCCTCCGGCTGAGCCTGTGGGGCGTGACGAACGCACTGGAGTCCGATGTCGGCAAATTGTGCGTCGGCAGCATGCCCAATGCGACAGATCACAGCGAGATCCCTGGCAGTTGCGAGCTGAAGTGAAACGTTGTCAAGCATCGAGTGCTTGCTTTGTGGTGTCTGCATACCCGCCGCTAGGCACGGCACGTGCGTGGTTGGATGCTGGATATGAGCATCGAAGACGACGGCGTATCACGTTCCACCGCTAGCGCCGATGGTCCCAGCGGCTCGATATTCAGGACGCCGATGGCTCCGCGTTTTTCGGGACTGAGCGCCTTCCCGCATACCCCGATGCGCGACGACGCTGTCGACGAGGAGGCCTTCGCGGGGATCGTCGAGCGGCTCGCTGCATCCGGCGTCGACTCGATCGGTGCGCTCGGGTCCACCGGCTCCTACGCCTACCTCAGCCGGGCCGAGCGTGCACGAGTGGCTCGCCTCGCCGTCGAGCACGCGGCAGGTGTTCCCGTCATCGTCGGCGTCGGCGCGCTGCGGACCTCCCAGGTCCTGGCCCTGGTCGACGACGCCGAGGCCGCCGGACTCAACGCGGGGTGCGAGACCTGGTACTCCGTCGTCGGCGGGACGCTGCCTGAGGTGGCCCTGGCGATTGTGCGAGCGGCCCAGGCTGGGAGGGGCGACGACGCCCAGGCACTCGCCGACCGGCTCACCCCGCTGTGGGAGCTGCTTGAGGACCACGGCAGCCTGCGGGTCGTTGCCGCCGTCGCCGAGAGGCTGGGGTTTGCCCCTGACGGCTGCCTTCCCCTGCCGCTGCGGGGCCTGACGGCAGATGAGCGCGAGCGTGTGACCGCCGTCGTCGCACGGCTGGGGCTCGCAGGGTGACTGAGCGGGCGCCGTCGGAGCGCTCTCGCCCGGCCGCGGTGCGGACGAGTCGGGCGCCGGCAGCCGGATCACGCTATGCATGAGGCATGAACCTGACCTTCAGAGCCACGGAAGCCTCGGACCTCACTGCCGTGCAACAGGCGTACCAGCGGATCATTGAGCACCTGGCACAGACCGTGGACTATCCGCACTGGCACACCGAGAGCCACCCGACGGCGCCGGAGGTCCAGGCGTGGGTCGCCTCCGGCGGGCTCTACCTGGCGCTGGAGGAGGATCGGGCGGCTGGCGTCGTCGTTCTCAACCACGAGGCGCCGCAGGCCTATGACACGGCTGCCTGGGGCGCCGACCTGGCCCCGGAGGAGGTCCTCGTGGTCCACGCCCTAGGTGTGCTGCCGGACTACCTGGGGCAAGGCGTGGCTCGGTTCCTTCTGGACCGCACGCTCGACCTGGCTCGCGTGCGCGGATGCCGGGCCGTGCGGTTGGATACCTACGTGGAGAACCTGCCGGCAAGGCGCCTGTACGAGCGGTATGGCTTCACCGACCTGGGCTGCCACACCCTGACCTACGAGGGCACCGACCTCAACCAGTTTCACCTCTTTGAGTACCTGCTGTCGTCCGGGGTCTAAGACTCACGCTTATGCTCCGGCTAAGGCCCATCGCATCTTCTCTGTTCCTTTTGCGGACATCTACCCGCTCTATCTCGCCAAGATCGAGCGCAAGGGACGCCGGGAGGCCGAGCTCGCCGAGGTCTTGACCTGGCTGACTGGCTACGACGCTGTCGGCCTGATGCAGGCTTAGGAGGACGGGTGCTCGCTTGAGGAGTTCTTCGCTCAGGCACCGGCGCTCAACCCGGACTGTGAGCTCATCACCGGCTCCGTCTGTGGCGTGCGTGTCCATGAGGTTGAGGATCCGCTCATGCGCGACATCCGTTACATGGACAAGTTGGTTGATGAGTTGGCTAAGGGGCGCCCGATGGAGAAGATCCTGCGGTCCTAGGCCCGCTCCACCTCGGTCGCTTAAGGTCCGCAACCGGCTGCGCCCACCTAGCCGGCTCCGCGAATCTGTCGGTTTAGGTCTTGAACAGTCGATCTCGATGCTTGCCACGCCCGAACCGACTGTTACCGGCCTAAACCGACGGATGTAGGAGGCGCGGAGGCTGGCACAGGGCTCCGGCGCCGCTTGCCACCTTCTGGACCGTCACCTGCCGGCAACACCAGCCTTCCGTAGGGTGGACGGTGCACCGGCTCCCAGACACCAGGAGAAGACATGATCCGCGTCGCCATCAACGGATACGGCAACCTCGGCCGCGGGGTCGAGCGTGCCATCGCCAAGAACGAGGACATGGATCTCGTCGTCATCTTCACGCGCCGTGATCCGGCCACTCTCACCACAGCCGGTGCCCCGGTCGCCCACCTCGACGACATGCCGAACTGGGCGGACAAGGTGGATGTGTGCCTCAACTGTGGCGGCTCGGCCACGGACCTGAGCGCCCAGACCCCGGCCGCTACCGTCTACTTCGACGTCGTCGACTCCTTTGACACCCACGCTCGCATCCCCGAGCACTTCGCCGCCGTCGACGCCGCCGCCCGCGAGGCAGGGCACCTTGCCGTCATCTCGGCTGGGTGGGACCCGGGTCTGTTCTCCATGCTCCGCGTGCTCGGCGAGGCCGTCCTGCCCGACGGCGCCTCCACGACCTTCTGGGGCCCTGGCGTCTCCCAGGGTCACTCTGACGCCCTGCGCCGCATCGACGGCGTGGCGGACGCCAAGCAGTACACCCGTCCTGTCCCGGCCACCGTCGAGGCGGTCAAGGCGGGCGAGCCGGTTGAGCTGACTGCCCGCACCATGCATACCCGCGACTGCTACGTCGTGGCGGAGCCGGGCGCGGACCGCTCCCGCATCGAGGCCGAGATCAAGGCCATGCCCCACTACTTCGCCGACTATGACACCACCGTCACCTTCGTCAGCGCCGAGGAGCTGGCCTCCCGTCACGCAGGCATCCCGCACGGGGGCCAGGTCATCCGCCGTGGCGAGACCTCCGACGGCGTGGCTGCCACGATCGGCTTCGACCTCGCCCTGGGCTCGAACCCCGAGTTCACCGGAAGTGTCCTGGTGGCGGTGGCGCGCGCCGTCGTCGCCATGGCCGGACGTGGGGAGCGTGGGGCCCGCACGGTCTTTGACCTCACGCTCGCCGACCTGTCCGCCCGTAGCGCTGAGGACCTGCGCGCCCACTACCTGTAAAGCCCGGGGGCTGGGCGCCGGGCGCCCAGCGGGGGACTGGATGCCGGGCGACAGCCGGCGGCGCCCAGGCTGGCCCTGGTGACCCAGCCGGGTGATACTGGACGGGGGAGGAGGGTCATGAAGATCGCACTTGTCCTCGGTTCTGGCGGTGCCCGCGGCTACGCGCACATCGGCGTCATCGAGGAGCTCACGGCTCGCGGGCACGAGGTCGTTGCTGTTTCAGGCGCCTCGATGGGTGCCCTGGTCGGTGGCCTGTACGCCGCCGGTGCCATGGATCGCTTCACGCAGACCGTCCGCGGGATGTCTCGCACCGAGGTCCTGCGCTTCGCCGACCTCACCTTGACCCAACCCGGCCTGCTACGGGCAACGAAGATCGTCGGGCTCCTGGAGGACCTGGTCGGGGACCAGCGCATCGAGGACCTGCCGATTCCCTACACGGCCGTGGCCACGGATATCGAGCGTCGGCGTGAGGTGTGGTTCCACGAGGGCCTGCTCGTCCCGGCCATCCGCGCCTCGATCTCGATCCCGACCGTCTTCACGCCGGTGCGCCTGGGCGGCCGGCTGCTGGTGGATGGTGGAGTGCTCAATCCCTTGCCGATCGAGCCCTCGCTCAGCCAGGAAGCCGAGCTGATCGTCGGTGTCTCTCTGTTTGGCAGGCGTCTGGGCCTGGATCCCAGCTCCCCGGACCGTGAGGCTGCCGCTACCGAGCCGGAGCGCTGGATTGACCGCCTGCCTGAGAGCCTGCGTCAGCTCATCCCAGGACGCGTCGCCACTGAGAGCAAGCCGGCCACGCCCTCGGTGACGTTGGCGGACATGCTCTCCACCACCCTGGACGTCATGCAGGGACAGATCGAGCTGGGGCGCTCGGCCATGAGTCGCCCTGACGTCATGATCTCGGTGCCGATCGAGACCTGCCGGGTCACCGACTTCCAGGAGGCCGATCGCGTCATCGAGGTCGGGCGTGACCTGGCGCGTGAGGCCTTCGACACTGCTGGCCTGTGAGGCACTGAGATGTCCTTTCCAGGGCGCCGCCCCGCCCTGCACAATGGCCGCATGAGGACCCGCCCGCCCCGCCGCCACCAGCGTCGCGTGGCTTCGTCAGCCAGGCCAGTGGCACCGCGCCGTCGGCCGGGTCCCTCTCACCGGCCCCTGTCTCCCGGCCACGCCTGCGTGCACACCCCCTCCCGCTTGTTGCGCCTGGCCGCGGCTCCGGGCGGCCCTCGGGCCGTGTGGCTGGGTGCCCTCCTCGTGGTGGTGGCCGTGTCTGCCGTACTGGTCCTGCTGCGCCCGGTTCTGGCGCCTCACGAGGCGCAGGCGGCGCTCGGACTGGCGGCGACGGCGCAGGCCACGCCGAGCACAACGGCCTCCCCCGCCGCCCAGGCGCCGCTGGCTCTGACCGGAGACTCTGAGGGCGAGGAACAGGAGGCCGCGGACTCCCCAGGCCTCTCGGCGCCACCGGTGGCCCGCATCGACGAGATGGGGATCGCTCACTCGGACACCGCCGGTGACGGCACCTGGCGCGTGGCAGCGGCGCTTGAGACTCCTAGTACGCTGCGCTCGGGAACCCACCGCTACCTGTTGCAGGTGGAAGGCGGGACGGGGATCGACGCCGACGCGATCGCCCCCTTTGTCAACGCTGTGCTCAATGACGACCGGGGCTGGGCGAGCGTCGACGACGTCAGCTTCGAGCAGGTCCAGGACCCGGCCGAGGCCGACTTCACTCTCAACATCGCCACCCCCGCCACGACGGACCAGCTGTGCGCCCCATTGAGCACCGAAGGGCGGTGGAGCTGCCGCCAGGCAGCGACCGTCAACCTCAACGCCGATCGCTGGAACTACCTCGTGCCCTGGTTCCCTGACGCCGAGACCTACCGTTCCTACCTGGTCAACCACGAGGTGGGCCACTGGCTGGGGCGCGGGCACCAGCGCTGCCCGGGGGAGGGGCTCAAGGCGCCGACCATGATGCAGCAGAGCGGTGGCCTGGATCGCTGCCTGGCCAACGCCTGGCCTACTCAGGACGGTCAGCCCGGTTAGGCACGCTCCCGGCTGCGGACAGCGCAGCCTCGACGACGGTGTGAGCGTGGTCAAGGATGACCTGGTGCGAGGCGCCTTCGGCCACCCGTACCGAGCCGGTGGCGCCGCTGCGCTCGAGCAGTTCCTCGGCCCAGGCCTGCGGGCAGAGCAGGTCGTGGGTGCCTCGCACGATCTCCAGGTGCCCGCCGATGGCGCTGACGCGCTCGGCAAAGGGATAACGCAGCACGAAGGGCAGGGTCCGGGCGGGCCAGACCAGGCCGGCGTGTAGGAAGCCGGAGATGGAGACGAGGGCCCCAGTCGGGCGCTCGTGGAGGCTGGAGCGAGCGAAGGCCAGCGCGGCGTGGTCCAGTCGCTGCGTGCCAGGGCCCATGACCGGTGCGATGAGCACAAGCCGACCAGCCAGGCGCGGCGCGCGGCGCGCTAGCTCCAGGGCGACCTGGGTTCCCATCGAGTGCCCGATGAGGACGGGGTTGTCCACGTCGAGCTCCTCGGACAGGTCGATCCGCTCGACCAGGGCCTCGACGCTGGCGGCGAAGTCCTCCATCGTCATGGGTCTGCGGGGGCGCGGCAGGTTGGAGAAGCCGGGGAGGTCGACGACGAGCACGCGTCCGTAGCGCCGCAGCTCCTCGATGACCTCCTGGAAGAGCAGCGCACCGGCTCCCAGGCCGTGCAGGAGGACGAAGACCGGGCCGCCCTCGCCGTCGAGCTGCGCCACGTCCCAGGCGCGCACGCGACGGTCACCGACGGCGCGGACCAGGACGTGGGCGTCGGGGGCAGGTGGCTCGTCAAAGTCCAGGTAGTTGCGGCCGACTCGCTCCTGGATGCGACGGGTGGCTTGCGAGTCCTGGGAGGCGAGACTGTGGGAGGGCGTGTGGTGGCGGGGCATGGCTGGTCCTGGAGCAGGGGGTGGTGTGAGAGATTCTCGCACCACCCCCTGCTCTGTCTGACCGGATCAGGATCCGGCTCCTGGACCCACGGTGACGGCGTCAGAGGCGCCGATGGCGCGCCAGGCTCGTGCCGAGGGCGCCGGCCACGACAGCGGCGGCTGCGACGACTGCCGGTGCGGTGGTGCTGGTACCGGTGCGGGCCAGGCTGCGGGCCTGGGCCTTCGGAGCGGACGACGGCGTGGGCGCGGAGCCTGATGCGTTAGGCGGGGGGCGAGGCTGTGCTCGGTGCCGAGGACGCCGTCGGGGTGGGCCCGGGTGCACGGTCTCGCACGGTGACGTGGATGGTGCGGGTGACCGTCTCCCCGCCCGGGCGAGGCTGGTAGGTGTAAGTCACCGGGTAGACCCCAGCGGCGGAGGTGTCGACTGCCGAGGTGTCGTAGGAGACCCGGGGGTCGTCCAGCGCAAGTCCCTGGCCGTCGTAGGTGCGGATCCAGGTCAGGGTGTCCTGCGGGGAGTAGCTGTCCCCGACCCACAGGCTCAGGTCGTGAGCCTCGATGTCCTGGTAGAGCTCAACGTACTGGCGGTCAGTTGAGACCTGGCTGGCCTGGCCGTCAGAATCAGTGATGACGGCGCGGCCCCAGGTCTGGTAGGCGTAGACGTCGGAGACCTGGTCCGTGTCGTTGTGGTAGCCGGCGTGGGTGAGGTTGTTGACCGACCATCCCGAGCCGGCTAACGCCGCCTTGATGCGGGTGAGGTCGAGGTAGTACAGGCTGCCGCTGTACAGGGCGGTGTCCTGGGCGGCCGAGCTCATGAAGTTGGAGACGACTCCTTGGTAGTTCGCTGAGGAGTCGCCGCGATTGACCATCTCGGTGACGAAGTCTGAGGCAGACATCGCTGGCATGAGAGCCTGCACCTGGGCAGGAACGGTGGTGTAGGTCCTGGTCTTCTTATCTAGGACCGTGCCCAGGTAGGGCTGGGTGCCTGCGAGGTAGTCCTGGCCGTTGGAGGCCTTGACGCAGGTGACGAATCGCACCCAGGCGGTCGCCAGCCGTGTCTGTCGCTGGGAGCTGACGGTGATGTCGTTCTCCTGGATCGAGGCGTAGGTGCCGGAGAACCCGCCGAGGGACATGTCCAAGGTGTCCAGGTTGGTCAGCGTCAGGGGTACGGTCACCGTCGCGGAGCTGCCGGCCCCTAGGGTGCCGGTGAGCCGAAGGAGCTTGGGAGCCTGGTCGTTGTCGTAGCTGAGGGTCAGGTTGGCCGCGCCGTCCAGACGTGCTGGTCCTGAGACGGCCAGGCGCGGGGCGCTGGCGTCCTGACTTGTGCGACGTCCTTCTGGCAGGAGGTAGCTGGCGCTCGACGTGACGGCGGAGTCAGTCGTGTTGGTCAGCGTCAGGGCGGCGCTGAGAGCGGAGGGGGAGGCCATCTGGTCGACGTCGATGAGCGCGGCGTTGTCCATGCGGTGCGCCGACCACTGCTCGCCCGAGGCATTGTTGGTCTCCTCGACGTCGCCGGATCGGTTCGTGACCTGGAAGCGCAGGGCGCGGGTGATCCCGAGGTAGTCCGGCGCGGCGGTGTGTGGACTTGTCCCGTTGTAGACCGCTGCGGTGGCGGGGGTCTGGGCGCTGGCCAGTGGGGCTGCGAGCCCGGTGGGCAGGACGAGTCCGGCGGCCAGGGCGAGAGCGAGCAAGGGGCGGTAGTGACGGCGTCGGAGGGCGTCAGGCTTCGGCCGCCGCCAGGTGCGGATACTCATGGCGGTCCTTTCAGGGAGGTACAGCCCGCCTCGGCGTATCGGGCCAGGGACGCGGCCCGCGGTTCAGGGGGGTGGGTCTTGCGGGGCTGGTCTGCCGCGTGAGGGGGCATAGAGGTTATACCGCGTGGCGGTGACGCGCGGGAGGGAGAGCCTCGCAGTGACTGTCATGCCATAGCCCGGGCCATGAGTGGAGTCACGCTGAAGGGTGGGAGTGAGGGGAATAGGGTGACAACCTATATAGTTGAAGATTACATGAAGTCGTTTGGATTCCTTAGCTTTGGCCACTACGGACACGGGCGAGGCCCTGGTGACCTCAGCGCTGCTCAGGCCCTCCAGGACGCCGTCGAGATCGCCGTCGGAGCTGACGAGATCGGCGTCAACGGCGCCTACTGGCGAGTCCACCACTATGCCCGCCAGGCGGCGGCGCCCGTCCCCGTCCTCGCGGCGGCCGGCGCGAGGACCAAGCGGATCGAGGTGGGCACCGGTGTGATCGACATGCGCTACGAGAACCCGCTTTACCTGGCGGAGGAGCTCGGCGCCCTGGATCTCCTGCTTGACCAACGCATTGCCATCGGGATCTCGCGCGGGTCCCCGGAGCAGGCGCTGCGCGGCTGGGAGTCCTTCGGCTGCACCGGCTCCACCGACCCTCGTGGCGCCGATATCGCCTACGCGCACACTGAGCGGCTTCTGGCGGCCGTCAACGGCGTGCCCCAGGCCAAGCTGGACAAGGGCGGCATGCTCATGGAGGGCGAGCCGCTGACCACTCCTGGCCTACGTATCGAGCCGCACTCTCCCGGCCTGCAGCGCAGACTGTGGTGGGGAGCAGGATCGCGTGAGACTGCCGAGTGGACGGCGCGGCAGGGACTGAATCTCATGAGCTCGACCCTGTTGACCGAGGCCACCGGTGCGGCCTTCGCGGATCTTCAGCTGGAGCAGATCAGGTGGTACAAGGACGCGTGGCGGGCGGCTGGGCATGGCTGGACCCCACGCGTGAGCGTCTCGCGCTCGATCTTCCCGATCGTCTCCGATCTGGATCGTCAGCTCTTCGGTCTGCGTGGCGAAGGCTCGCAGGACCAGATCGGCATGATCGACGGTCTTCGCTCGACCTTTGGCAAGACCTATGCCGCTGAGCCGGACGTGCTGGTAGAGCAGCTGGCGGCCGATGTTGCCGTCCAGGAGGCGGACACCCTCATGCTCACCATTCTCAGCCAGCTGGGCGTGGACGACAACCTGCACGTCCTTCAGGCCTTTGCCGAGCATGTGGCGCCGGCGCTGGGCTGGCAGCCCAACACGTCCGGCCCGGCTACGGGGTACGCGCTGGACTGAGGGGCAGACGGCAGACTCCAGCCCGCCTCGCGGCGGACGCCGAGGGCGCGAGCCAGGAGGCGGGCTGGAGGTGTCGCGGGTCGGAGGCTACTGGGGCGGTGCCTGGTGCTCAGAGACGTCCCTGGGACGTGGCCTCGGGTCGGCCAGGCGCAGCACGTCACGCGGGACGTCATAGTGCACGCCCGGGTAGCGCCCGAACTGCTCCTCGCTCGTGCCCTGGGGCTGCGTGGCGTCCAGGACTGCCAGGACCTGGGCAGGGGTCGGCCACACCCCGGAGGGCAGGGAGCCGGCTGGCTGCACGGGCGGGAACCACGCCGTGGTCTCCTGGGGTCGGAACATGACGCGACCGGGCCGTCTCCGGTCACGCAGCGCGTGCGCGCGCCAGGTCGTCACCGGATGGGAGGCCATCCACACGCTCAGGTGCAGCCAGAATCCCTTCTCTCGGGTGGCGCGGTCCGCCAGGGCGTGAAGGTTGACCTGCGAGCCCAGGTACTTGCCCGCGGCGAGCAGTCCCATGACCCCGGGCACGCCCTGAGGCGCCAAGGCGTAGCCGTGGTTGTCCGCCGTGTACTCCTGGGCGCGCGAGAGCGCGGGGCCCAGCAGCGGGATCTGAGCGGCAAGCTGAGTGAACAGGAGACGGACGTAGCCCACGTGCCCGGCCGCCAGGTGGCCGACCTCGTGGGAGATGACGAAGCGCAGTGCCTGCGGGTCGCGGGCGGCGCCGCCGACCTCGAACAGGTCGGAGTAGACCACCACGAAGCGACGGAAGCCGTGTCCGGCCGCAAAGGCGTTGATCTGACCGTTCCCGAGCAGTACGTAGGCGTCGGGCACGCGCCGCATGCCAAAGGCCTTGGCTGCCTCAACCACCATGCGGTAGCCCTCGGGGAACTGGGTGGGGCTCATCTGCACGCCCTGGCCGCGAAGCTGGGCGTACATAAGAGCACGCATGATCCAGATGGCGATCGGCATGACGGGCAGGATCAGGAGGACCTGGGAGATGAGCCCGCCGTCAGTGAGCAGGTTGTGCAGCTCGGTGGTGATCTCGCCGGCGGTGCCCTCCTCCACGGCGTCACCGGTCAGCGCCATCCACACCAGGGTCACGATCCACAGCAGGTAGCCGAGCACCGTGACGACCGCGCTGACCCACACCAGCGGCATCTCCGCAGGGTGGCGCAGGCCCGGCACGCCGCCCAGTCCGTGGACGGTGGCGCCGTTGAGCATCGACGGCGGCTGTGGTGGCTGTGGTGGCTGTGGTGGCCGGGCTCCGAGGGGCTGGCCACCGGAGGGCTGACCGCCAGGGGGCGGGGCCTGGTGGTGGGCTGGCAGTGCATAGGCGGCCGCCGACCGGGCATCGGGGCCGGCCGGGCGAGCATAGGGGTCAGCGGGGACGGGTGCCGGCGTGCCCTGGATGGGCGGCTCGCTCGGCTGCGGGCCTGGAACGGGCGACGGTGGCTGGAAAGGTCCATCGGTCATAGCACCACGTTAGCGACGCTTCTTGTGAGTCGGGTATGAGGTCTGCTCCGCGGTACGGTCGGGTCGTGCGTGCCCGTGGATCCTTACCTTCCTGTCCTGCGCCCCTGTCTCCCCTCGTGGCGCAGGGCGACGCTCCGGCTGATCCCAGCGTGCCGTGGGGCATGCAGATCGCGGTGCGCTACGACAAGGTTCACCCACCCCGGCGTGTCGACGTCGCCGAGGCCACCGCCCGCGCCGTCGTCGCCCTCCTGGCCTCCCCTGAGTCCTCGGAGGGCGGGCCGTGGCACGAGGCCGTGACCTACTGGCAGGACGGGCGCATTCGCAAGCTGGTGCGGCGCGCTCGCGGGGCGCGCTGGGACGAGGTCCAGGGCCTGCCAGGCGTCACCGTGAGACAGGACGGTCCGCGTGGCTGGGGGCAGGCCTGTGCGCGTGCCTTCGTCCCGGCGCCGGTACGTCCCCTGCCGACGGCGCTGGCCAAGGCCCAGGTTGAGGGCACCCACTTCCCGCACGGCGACGAGCTGCCCGCGGCGCCTGCGGCCGTGACGGCGGCCCTGCAGCGCGAAGCGCAGGTGCGGATCGAGGACGTCATCGCGCTCGGTCCTGGCTCCTCCAGCCAGGACGCGCTGGTCACGGTTGAGGTCACGCCCCTGGAGGAGATGACGAGCGGCAAGCTGTGCGCCCAGGTCGCTCACGCTGCCCAGCTGGCCTGGCTCAGCCCCGAGATGCCTGCTCGCCTGCGTCAGGCGTGGGCGCAGGACGGCTTCCGTGTGCGCGTCGACTTTCCTTCCCGATCGGTCTGGGAGGGGGCGTCCCGCCCGGTCAACATCGTGGACGCGGGCCTGACGGAGCTTGACGGTCCGACGGAGACGACGCGCGCCTGGTGGTGAGCGCGGGAGGAAGGTCGAGCCAGGGTGCCCGGTTCCCAGAGCACTGAGGTCAGCGGCTCAGGCGACGACCTTGACGGTGGCCGGCTGCCCCGTGTGGGCCGCGCCCCTGTCCTCCACAGGCTCGGGCGTGCCCCGGAAGACCCATAGGCGCATGAGGACGTAGAGGTAGACGCCCTCGCAGCAGGCTGAGACAAAGCGTGCGAGCTCGGCGTTGACCCCCAGCCAGTGCAACAGGCTGGACAGGCCGAGGATGAAGATGACGTACTGGCTGGCCAGTCCTACCAGGTAGCGCGACCCCTGGGCCGCCAGGTGCCCGTGCGCCTGGAAGTTCAGCCACCGGTTGAGCAGCAGCGAGTAGGCCCCGGCCACGGCGTAGCCGATGGTGACGGCCAGCGGGTAGAACAGGTGCAGATGCTCGTAGGTCATCCACAGGATGGAGACGTCCAGGATGAAGGCTGAGCCGTTGATGAGCGCGTACCCCACGAAGGTCACCGGAATGATCCTGCGCATGAAGACGGGCAGCAGGCGGTGGATCCGGCTGATGATGCGTAGGAAGACCTGAGGGGCGCGGCGGGAGGGGTCATTGAGCCGCTCCGCCAGACGCTGCCGTGAGGAGGACGGTGCGGTCACCTGAACGGTCTCCTGCTTCACCACGCCTCCTGAGGGGGATTGTGCTGTCTGTCAGGCACGAGTCTGTCCTCTTGGCCGGGGCCCTCACAAGGCCTCAAGGATGAGACTTCGCACGGGCGGTCCTCCTCCTGAAGGAGGAGGGTGGTCTCAGTCTTCGCCAGCGGCTCGCTGAGAGCGCTGCAGCTCCTGGCTGACCCCGGCCCACAGCACCTCCCCGCCGGCGTCAGCGCGGTGGTGCAGGGTGTGGATGCCCAGGGAGGCTGCGGAGGCGATGTTCTCGGCATTGTCATCGACGAACAGGGCCTCGTGCGCGGCCACCCCGGCCCGCTCCAGCACGGTGGTGAAGTAGCGCGGGTCTGGCTTGGCTACCCCCAGGGTGCAGGAGTAGGCGTCCAGGTCGCACAGGCCGTCATAGTGTAGGTGAGTGCGCATCCACTCCATCCGCTCGCGCTGCTGGTTGGTGGCCAGCACCGTGAGGTAGCCCGCCTGGCGCAGCCGCGTGACCAGATCGCGGGCCACCGGGTCAGGGGTTGCCTGCCACCACAGGGTGGCCAGCTCCTCGGGCGTGGGGGACAGGTGCAGGCGCCGGACCAGGCGAGTGAGAACCTCCATGAGGCTCTCCCTACCCTCCAGCGCGCAGACCTCCTCACGCAGAAGGGCCTCGCAGAACTCCGGTCCGGCAGCCTCAGTCAGCGCCTGGTGCCACGGGGTGCCGATGAGCTGCAGGACGCCGTCGGCGTCGAGCAGGACGGCGCGGACCGTCGTCGTCGAGGCAGGAGGAAGCGGGGCGGGGGAGGCGGGAGTGCTCATGGCCCGATCATGCCCTGGGCTCGGCGACACCGTCCTGTCACGCACCGGTGCCACACTGAGGGCATGTCAGCGCACACCTACAGCCAGACCCTGCATGACGTCGACGCCTACGCGGCCTCGCTCGCCGACCTCGTCGTCTCCTCGCCGACCTCCTACCACGCCGTCGCCACGGCCGGCGCGCGCCTGGACGCCGTCGGCTTCAGCCAGGTCGATGAGAAGCGCACCTGGAACGAGGTCCCCACGCGTGGCTACGTCCTGCGTGACGGCGCCATCATTGCCTGGATGCTGCCGGACTCACCTGGCCAGCACACCGGCCTGCGGATCCTGGGTGCCCACACGGACTCACCTGCGCTCAAGCTCAAGCCCACCGCGGCCGTCACCAGTCACGGCTTCCAGCTCATCAACGCCGAGGTCTACGGCGGCCCGCTCCTCAACTCCTTCCTCGATCGTGAGCTGGGTCTGGCTGGTCGCCTGGTCACCCGCGACGGCGAGGTGCACCTGGTGCGCACCGGGCCGGTTGCTCGTGTGGCCCAGGTGGCTCCGCACCTGGACCGTGGGGTCAATGACTCCCTCCACCTCAACCCGCAGGCCAACCTCCTGCCGCTGTGGACCCTCCTGGACGACGCCGCAGGCGCGCCCACGAGCGTCAGTGGCCCCGCCCCTGCTCACTTAGCCACGCGCCATGACGATGCCGCCTCGCGCGGCGAGCGCGGCGCGGTCGAGGAGTACCTGTGCGAGCTGGCCGGCATCGACCCGGCCGACCTTGCCTTCCACGACGTCCTCACCTTCCCCACCGAGGCTCCCGCCCGCTTCGGCAGGCACGGGGAGTTCCTCGCCTCCTCGCGCCTGGACAACCTCTCCTCGGTCAGCGCGGGCCTGGTGGCCCTGGAGGCTCTGGCGGCCGGGGACGGGACCTCCTGGGACGCTGCGAGCGCGCGCGACGCGATCGTCTTCGTGGCCAATGACCACGAGGAGGTGGGCTCGGAGTCCCGCTCGGGGGCCGGCGGCCCCTTCCTGGAGCAGGTGCTGGGGCGTCTGGCCGGTGCCATGGGCTTTGAGGGGGACGCGAGTCAGGCACTCCTGGCCCGCTCGGTGTGCGTGAGCGCGGACGCCGGGCACTCGGTCCACCCCGAGTACGCCCAGCTGCACGACCCGGTGGTCCAGCCCCTGCTTAACCGCGGGCCCCTGACCAAGATCAACGCGCGTCAGCGCTACGCCACCGACGCCGTGGGCGTGACCGTGTGGGAGCGGGCCTGCCGTGCTGCGGGTGTGCCCTCGCAGAGCTTCGTGTCCAACAACGCCGTGGCCTGCGGCACGACCATCGGCCCGATCACGGCTGCGCGCCTGGGCGTGACCACGGTGGACATCGGCCAGCCGCTGCTGTCCATGCACTCCCTGCGTGAGATGTGCGGCGTCGAGGACGGCCCCTGGATGGCCCAGGCGATCCGTGCCTACTGGGCCGGGGACCAGGCGTGAGCCCCGAGCCTGTGCTGCGCGCCGGGGCCGGGGCGAGCGATCCCTGCCCCTGCGGGAGCGGGAAGACCTTCGGGAACTGCTGCCAGGCTCTGCTCGACGGCGGGGCCGTGGTGAGCGCCGAGGCCCTGATGCGATCGCGCTACACCGCTTTCGCCCTGGGGGACGAGGACCATCTCTTCCGCTCCTGGTGGCCGCGCACCCGGCCCGAGGGTCCCTACTGCCATCCGGGCACGCGGTGGACCGGACTGGAGGTCGAGGAGGTCCACGGTGGTGGGAGCGAGGCGGCCGACGGCGAGGAGGCCCGCGTGACCTTCACGGCCCACTTCCTCACCTCAGACCTCAACGGCCGGGTGGTGGCGGACCAGATGCGCGAGTGCTCGACCTTCCGCAAGCGTGCCGGGCGCTGGTTCTACGTCGACGGCCAGGCGCTGTGAACGACGTGGGCGGGCAGAGGAAAAGACCTCTGCCCGCCCACGTCCTTGACTCAGCGTCCTCAGACGCCGGTCAGCGCCATGTTCCGCGCCAGTAGGGCAGCGGGAAGCCGGCCTTGTCCCACTCGTTGACGCCGAGCTCGTGGGCCCAGCGCAACGGGGCGTAGGGGTCACGCAGCGCGTAGCGGCCCACGGCGACGGCGTCGGCCTGGCCGGTTATGAGCACCTGCTCGGCCTGGGGGCCGTTCTCGATGAGCCCGACGGCGATGACGACGGGCTCGCCGCCACCCGGCGTCGTCATCCCTGCGACGGCCTGCTTGACCTCGGCGGCAAAACGCACCTGGTACCCCGGGCCGATCGGGAAGCGGGCTGGGACGTTGCCCGAGGTGGAGATGTGCAGGACGTCGGCGCCCTGGGCCACGAGCTGGCGCGCGAGCTCAGCCGTGTCCGCGCCGGTCAGGCCGCCTTCGGCCCAGTCCGTGGCGGACAGGCGGATGCCGACGACCGTGTCTGGTCCTACTGCCTCGCGCACTGCGGCCACAGCCTCCAGGGCCAGCCGACGGCGTCCCTCGGGCGAGCCGCCGTAGGCGTCGGTACGGTGGTTGGACAGGGGCGAGAGGAACTGGTGGATGAGGTAGCCGTGGGCGCCGTGCAGCTCGACGAGGTCATACCCGGCCTCGACGGCCCGGCGGGCGGCTGAGGCGAAGTCGGCGATCGTCTGGCGGATCTCCTCCTCGCTCATCTCACGTGGTGTGGCGTGGCCGGGGTAGGCCTCGGCACTGGGTGCCACGAGGTCCCATCCCTCTAGTGTGGTGGTGCGGCCGGTAGCGGTGCCGTCTGCGGCAGGGCGCCACGGGGGCGTGCCAGCCTTGCGGCCGCCGTGACCGAGCTGGACCCCGGCCAGCGCGCCGCCGGCGTGGATCGCGTCCACGACCCTGCGGTGGGCGGGGACCTGCGAGTCCTCCCACAGGCCGAGGTCGGCAGGGGACAAGCGGCCGTTGGCGGCCACGGCCGTCGCCTCAACGATGACCGTGCCGAAGCCGCCGGCGGCGCGCGTGCCGTAGTGCAGGACGTGGAAGTCGGTGGGGACGCCGTCGCCACTGTCGACGCAGTACATGCACATCGGCGGCAGGACCAGGCGGTTGCGGGCCTGCCGGTGGCGCAGGGGCAGGGGGGTCAGCAGGAGCGGTGCACTCATGGCGTTCACGCTACGTGAGCGTCAGTGGCGCCGGCAGGGCACCTCGATACGCTGAGGGCGATGTGCTCACAACCCTGGTCTGTTCCTGCCCGTCCTGTTCCCTTCGGCCAGCCCGGCCACGCGCCTGCGCCTGTGACCCGGCAGGTGGAGGACGTAGCCCTGGTCTTCGAGGGTGGTGGCATGCGCGGGGTCTACACCGCGGCGCTGGTCCAGGTCATGCTGGAGGCGGGACTCGCCTTCCCCTGGGTGGGTGGGATCTCCGCGGGGTCAACCAACACCGTCAACATGGTTTCCCGCGACCTGTGGCGCACGCGTGAGGCCTTTGTCTGCCTGACCACCGACCCGCAAGCGGGCGGGTGGGGCAGCTTTGCCAGGCGCCAGGGCTACTTCAACTCCGAGCACATCTACCAGCACACCGCGAGGCCGGAGGAGTCCATCCCCTTTGACCTGCCGGCCTTTGCCGCCTCGACCAGCCAGGTGCGCATCGGCTCCTTCCGCTGTGACACCGGGGAGGAGGTCTACTGGGGTGCTGAGGACATGCCGAGCCTGGAGGCGCTGACGATCCGGTGCCAGGCCTCCTCGTCCATGCCGGTACTCATGCCGACCGTCCTCATTGACGGCGTGCCCTACCTCGACGGCGCCCTAGGGCCCACCGGGGGCTTTGCCACGGACGCTGCGGCGGCTGATAGCTACGAGCGCATGCTCGTGGTCTCGACCCGGCCAGCGGGCTACCGCAAGCCCGAGGAGAAGCGCCCCGGTGCCTTCCGGCGCCTGTTCCGCCGCTATCCGGCCGTGGCCGAGGCCATCATCGATCGCCCGGCGCACTACAACCGCACCATGAATGAGCTGGAGCAGGGGCGCCGTGAGGGGCGGGTCTACCTGTATCAGCCCACGCGCATGCCAGTGGAGAACGGCGAGCTGCGCTATGACCGGGTGGTCTCGGCCTATGAGGCGGGGCTGGTCCAGGCGCGCGCGGAGCTGCCGCGAATCCTGGGCTTCCTGGGATGTGACTGAGGCCTCGGAAGATCGGAGCCTTCAGTTTAGTTGAATAATCAACGAACTAGGGAGGTTCTTATGTCCGATGCTCGCCACCCCGTTGCCGCCGCAGTGGCGTCGGCACAGTCGACTGTCGCGGCTTCTCCTGTGGCCACCATAGACACCGCTGCTTGACGTCGCGCACCGCACCGACTTGGCGACTCGTGCGCAGCGGCCAGAGGCGGACCGCCTCGCGCAGGCCACGCGCATGGGCGCGGTGGAGCTGCGGACCGCTAACCGCCGTGCGCTGGAGGACTTCTACGTGCGTGGCGTGGGGCTGAGCCCGCTGGCCACTAAACCGGGGCGCACGGTGCTCGGGCTCGGTGAGCGCGTCGTCGTCGTGCTCGTGGACGCTCCCCATCTGCGGCCGGCGGCGCCGGGCAGCGCCGGACTGTTCCACACCGCCATCGTCTTTGACTCCCCGCGTGAGCTCGCCCGGTCCCTGACCCGCATGTGGGTGCGTCACCCGGAGGCTTTTGAGGGGCCCGGAGACCACCTCGTCTCCCAGGCCTTCTACTTCCACGACCCCGAGGGCAACGGCGTTGAGCTGTACTACGACCGGCCGCGCTCAACCTGGCAGTGGGGGTCCCAGGGAGTGACCATGGGGACCTCGTACATCGACCCCAACGAGTTCCTCCTGACCCACCTGGGCGTGTCCGGGACCCAGCGGGAGCTGGATGCTGCCCGCGCGATCACGGCTGCTCCGCGCGACCGCGAGGTCAGCGCGGACGATGCTCTGGCCGTGGCCGGGCAGGTGGGGCACGTGCACCTCCAGGTCGGTGACGTGGAGACCGCGCGCCGCTTCTACGTCGACGTCCTCGGCTTCGACGTCACCAGTGACATGGGCAGCGCCCTCTTCGTCGCCGCCGGCGGCTACCACCACCACATGGCGATGAACGTGTGGGGGACCAAGGGGGCGGGGCTGCGTGCCCCGGCGCTGGGCCTCGGCGTCGTCGACATCCTCCTGCCTCAGGCAAGCGACCTCACGGACACACGCGAGAGGCTGGCCTCCCGTGGCGTGAAGGTTCGTCAGGACGCGGGTGCTGACCGCCTGCTCGTCGGCGACCCCTGGGGCAACGAGCTGCGGCTGCAGGTGGGGTGAGGGCGGCCCTCAGCCGCGTGCCGGTCCGTGGTCACGGGCCGTGACATAGCGGTCGATCTCCTCGCCATCGAAGCCGAAGACCGTGACGGCCGGGACCCGCGCCCCGCCGTCGAGCTCGGAGGCGAGGAGGCTGAGGACTGCCCGCTCATGAGGTGGGACCTTCTCAGGCAGGGACTCCAGGGGCCACCAAGACAGTCCGGCGTTCTTCTCGCTCTCACGTACCTGGGGCTGGCCGGACCAGCGCTGTAGGGTGAAGAAGAAGTCCACCCGCTGCTCCAGCGCTGCCCCGGCGACGTCATTGGAGCGGTGCATCGCGGTCAGCGGCCGTAGTTCGGCAGGGTTGACCGTGATACCGATCTCCTCGGCCGCCTCACGTACCGCCGTGGACAGCACGCTCTCTGCGGCCTCGACGTGCCCGGCCACCCCGCAGGCCCAGTAGCCGTCCATGTAGCCGGTATTGCGGCGCAGCTGGAGAAGGACCTCGGGCTGGCCGTGATCGCCGGTGCGAAGCAGAAAGACGTAGGCGGCGGGGACCAGGGTGAAGGTGTGGATGGCCATGGCGTCACGGTACGCGCCACGGGGTCTCGGCACGGGGTGCCGAGGATCGCCAGCCTTAGAGGCAGGCTCGGACGAGGGCGAGGATCTCGCCAGTGCGTTCACTCTGGTCGGTAGGCAGGGTGACGACGGCGGGCCAGGGGCGAGGATCGAGCCTGCCCTCCGGCCGGTCCCAGGTCACCGGACCCCACAGTGCCGCCTCGGACAGGGCGGTGCGTAGCCGGTCGACGGCGTCGGCCTGCCCACGCAGGGCCACGCATCCGGCGCTCGGTGAGGGCAGGAGCTGAAGGTGGTCGGGACGTGCCTGAAGGAGCTGGGCCAAAGCATGGCGCAGAGTGGCGCTGCAGCCACGCCGCTCGACATATGAGCCTGCGCCGGCCAGGACTCGGCGCGTCAGCGCGCTCGCGGCGCGGGGCGCCATGGCGCGCTCGATGGCCTCCTCGTGGGCCTCGGCCAGGCGGCAGACCTCCAGGCGCCCCTGTTGAGCCTGTGGTGACAGGTGCGCCGAGGCTCCGGTATCGAGGACGGTGCGGGACGCCAGTGTTCTGGCGAGTCTTGTCTGGGCTGAGAACAGCTGCTGGCCCAAGGACGCGATCGTGACGTCGGCGCCGCGGCCAGTGGCAGTGCGGGCCAGCTGGTGCAGGCCAGCGTTCGCAGGGCCGTCGCACCATGCCAGGACTGCGCCGTCGGGAACGGGCAGGAGCTTGCGGGTGCTCGCCAGCGCCACCTGCCACGGGCCGGCAGGCAGGGCTGGGGAGGTGGCGAGCAGCTCAGGGCGTTCCAGGAGCGAGTGGGTGGCGTCGAGGATGACGGGGCTGCCCGCGCGGCGTGCCTGACGCAGGAGACGGGTGAGGGAGGGGCTGGCCTGTGCGCCGTAGGTCTCGCAGTGGAGGACCGCGGCCCCAGGTTCCTGGTCCAATGCGTGGGCGAGCTCGGTGGGGTCGAGCAGGAGGTCGTCCCCGACCTCGACCAGGCGCAGGTGCATCCCCTCCAGCTCAAAGGGGGTCAGCATCGTCTCGCAGCTGTAGCGCGGGGCCAGCACGGTATGGACGCCGGCGTCGCGCAGGGCGCAGGCGACCAGGCTCAGCGCCTGCTTGCCGTTGCCGAGCAGGGCTCCGGTTTCGACGGAGTTGTGGCCGCTGGCTTGAGGCTTGGTCGATGCCTGGTGAGGCGGGAGGGGCGGCTCCTGGGCAGGGGCTGGGCCCGGGTGCGGGCCCTGCGGGCAGGAACGGGCGACCTCGGGCACGGCAGCCACCGTACGCCGTCGGATCAAGGGGGAGGGGCTGCGGTGGCGACCTAGCGGCCGACCACGCATGCCGCGACCGACCGTGCAGAGTGCGACTGACCACGCAAAGTGTGACCGACTATCTGACGGTCGACCGCACACGCCACGACCGACCGTGCAGAGTGCGACCGACCATCTGACGGCCGGCCGCGCATGCCGCGACCGACCACGCAAAGTGCGACCGACCGCCAGAACCACCCCGGACCACGGGATTTACGCATATTCGGTGGTCGGTGGAGGCATAGGTGGTCGGTGGAGACACTGGTGGTCGGTGGAGGCATAGGTGGTCGGTGGAGGGGAGAGAAATCCTGGGGCCGGCGTGAGTGCGGGTGGATCTGCGGGCCTGGCGGGGCTGAGCGTGGCAGCATGTGGCTGAGCGGACAGTCGCAACAGCGACGTGGAATCGATGCCGAGACACGGAGGCGGCTATGAGGACCGAGACGACCTACCTGGTGGCGCGTGACGGCAAGCAACTGTTCGTCCGTGCCTGGCTGCCCGAGGGCGTGACCCCCTTTGCCTCGTCGACCGGCCAGGCCGGGGCGTCCCCGGCCGCCACCGACCAGCCGCGTGCGGTGATTCAGCTGGCTCACGGCATGGCCGAGCACTCGGCCCGGTACGAGCGCTTCGCGACCCAGGCCACGCAGGCCGGCTATGTGATCGTTGCCGATGACCACCGTGGGCACGGTGGCACGATCGCCTCGGCCGATGAGCGCGGTCATACGCACGACGTCGAGGGATGGGAGCTCGTCCTGAGCGACCTCAGCGTGGTGCGCGAGGCGATTGACGCCGCCTGGCCCGAGGCTCCGGTTGTTCTCTTCGGCCACTCCTGGGGCTCGATGCTCGTGCGCGGCTGGGTTGCCTCTCAGGGTGAGCGATCCCGGCTCGCGGGCCTGATCGCCATGGGCACGATGGCTAGCCCCGGGCTGCTTGGCCCGATCGGGATGCGCCTGGCGCAGGCCGAGGTGCGCCTGTCCGGGCCGCGTCACCCCTCAGCCCTGCTGGAGAAGCAGGCCTTCGCGGCGAACAACAAGCCCTTTGCCCCGGTGAGGACCGACTATGACTGGCTCAGCCGGGATGAGGTGGAGGTTGACCGCTATATCGCTGACCCGCTGAGCGGTCAGCGCTGCACCGCTGCCTTCTACCGGGACCTGACCCACGGTGCGATGGAGGTCAACCGTCCCCAGGCCTTCGCGGCTGTTCCCAAGGACCTGCCGGTGCTTGTCATCTCAGGTGACCAGGATCCCGTCGGTGGCATGGGGCGGGGCGTGCGCCAGGTGGCTACCGATCTGCGGCGTGCGGGTGTGCGAGACGTGACCCTGCGCTTGTACCCCGGGGCGCGCCATGAGCTGCTCAACGAGGTCAACCGCGAGGAGGTCACGGCGGACCTCATGCGCTGGATCGGCCAGCGGGTATGAGGCGACGGCGTTGAGAAGCGGTCGCAGGGAAGCGTGGCGAGGATCGGCCGAAAAGGTGAGATTTGTGTGATCCCACAAGGATGGCTCTGCTTGCTCGGTCTGTTCCTGCGGAACGACCACGCATCGGCTCCCTTACGGTTGTGTCATGACGACGAACCAGTCTTCCTTACAGTCACTGACGGCAGCTTCTGACCAGGCGCGGTCCCGCAGCTGGGTGCGTACGGCCCTGGTGGAGGCCGGGCTGGTCCTGGCTGGCACCGCAGCCATTGCCCTCATCGGCCAGGTCTCCTTGCCGCTGCCCTTCACTCCGGTGCCGGTGACGCTGGGCACCCTGGCGGTCATGGGGGTTGGCGGCGTGCTCGGCGCGCGTCGAGGACTGGCCTCGGTCGCCGTCTTCGCGCTGGCCGCCTGCCTCGGTGTGCCGGTGCTGGCTGGCTGGGGCAGCGGCGTGACCGCCTCCTTCGGTTACGTCTTGGGCTACGCACTGGCCGTCGTCGTCGCTGGGAAGGCGGCGCGTGCGGGCCTCGGCCAGGGCGCGGGGGCCGGCTTGTCCTGCCGGGCGGGTGTGCTCGGCCGGCGTATCGCCCTCCTGCTCGTGGCCTCGGCGCTGGTCTACGTGCCCGGCGTGATCTGGCTCAAGGTGGCCACCGGCGCCGCCTGGGGTGCGGCCTTCTCGATGGGAGTGACGCCCTTCGTCCTGGGGGACGTGCTCAAGTCCGTCGTGGCGGGGCTGCTTCCTCTTCGTCGCGCCTGACAGTGGCCCGCCCCACCGGTCAGATCGTGAGATTTATTGTCCGCATCGCGGAACCACGTGTGAGGGTAGAGCCATGACCTCCTCAGTCGAACCCGTAACCTCATCTCAGCCCGCTCCTGCTGCCCCACGCAGTAGCGCCAGTAACGAGGACCGCTCGGCGCGCCGCGCCGTCACCGTCTTTCCGCTGCTGGTCCTGGCCTCTTTCGCGGTGGCGATGCTGGCGCCGGACACCTTCAAGCCGTTGGCGCAGGGCACCAACATCGCCCTCGGTGTCATCATGTTCGGCATGGGCCTGACCCTCACGCTGCCGGACTTCGCGCTCGTGGCCAAGCGTCCTCTGCCGGTGCTCATCGGCGTGGTCGCCCAGTACGTCATCATGCCGGGCCTGGCGGTCGCCCTGACCTGGGCCTTCCAGCTGCCTGAGGCGGTGGCCGTTGGCGTCATCCTCGTGGGCTGTGCCCCGGGCGGGACCTCCTCCAACGTCATCTCCTACCTCTCGCGTGCCGACGTCGCGCTGTCGGTGACGATGACCTCGATCTCCACGCTCATCGCGCCGATCATGACCCCGATCCTCACCCAGTGGCTGGCTGGGGAGTACATGCCGGTCGACGCCGGAGCGATGGCCCTGTCCATCGTCAAGATGGTGCTCGTTCCCGTCATCGGCGGCCTGGTGGTGCGCAGCCTCTTCGGCTCTCTCGTGGCCAAGATCCTGCCGGTGCTTCCGTGGGTCTCCGTGCTCGGCATCTGCTACGTGGTCATGGCCGTGGTGTCCAACTCGGCCTCCAAGATCGCCTCGGCCGGTCTGATCGTCCTGGGGGTCGTGGTGTGCCACAACCTGCTTGGCTACCTGCTGGGCTACTTCGCCGGCCGTCTGGGCGGCGGCAAGGAGCGCACCGCGCGCACTACCTCGATCGAGGTCGGGATGCAGAACTCCGGGCTTGCCGCCACTCTGGCTGCGGCCCACTTCGCCTCGACCCCGGAGACCGCCCTGCCTGGTGCGGTGTTCTCGGTGTGGCACAACCTGTCTGGTGCCGTGCTGGCGCTGTACTACCGCCACCGTGACAAGAACCCGGCCACTCGCGCCGTCGTCGAGCACTGAGGCGCCGGAGCTGACCTCACTGCGGAAGGGGTCGTAGGTCCCGTGATCGGGCCTGCGGCCCCTTCATGGTCCCCGCTGAGGGCGCCATGTGTGAGTCGTAGGAGAGCGGTCCCAGACCGAAACCGCCTCGGCGCACCTAGGCTGACGCCATGCCTGACACAGTGTCTTCTCCCGTGCTGTCGGTGCTGGACCTCGTCCCTGTTTCCGCAGGTCGCACCCGACGTGACGCCCTGCAGGAGATGATCGCCCTGGCTCGTACCGCTGAGGACCACGGTTACCACCGGTACTGGCTGGCGGAGCACCACGGCTCCATCACCTTCCTGGCCTCGGCCACCACCGTCCTCATGGGCCAGGTACTGGCCTCGACCACGCGGATCAAGGTCGGTTCTGGGGGCGTCATGCTGCCCAATCACGCCCCTCTCGTCGTGGCCGAGCAGATCGGGACCCTGGCGACCCTCTACCCCGGCCGGGTCGCCCTGGGCCTGGGCCGTGCCCCGGGTACGGACCCGCTGACCGCCACCGCCCTGCGCCGCCGTGCGGCCGACCCGCGCAGCTTCGCCGAGGAGGTGCTGGAGACCCTGTCCTACCTCGGGCCGGCCCAGGACGTCGCGGTGGTGCCCGGGTCGCTTGCCAACTTCGTCCCGCAGGCCCAGCCCGCTTCGCAGGCGACGGCGCCCAGCCAGCAGGATGAGGGCTCGCGTCCGGCGCATGTGCGCGCGATCCCCGGCGAGGGGGTTGAGGTGGAGCCGTGGATCCTCGGGTCCTCGGTCAATGGGGCCCGTGTGGCCGGCACGCTGGGGTTGCCCTTCGCCGTCGCCTCCCACTTCGCTCCGGCTCAGGCTGAGCCGGCCGTCGTGACCTATCGCTCCGTCTTCGACGCCGAGGCCCCGACCTCGCAGATGGCGGCACCTCGCGCCGGGGCATCGGTCAACGTCATGGTGGCTCCCACCCACGCCGAGGCGGAGGACCTGTTCACCACGGCGATGGCTGCCTCCGCCCGCATCATCGGGGGGTGCCCGGCGCCGCTGGACCCGCCGAGCATGGACCACCAGGCCTGGCAGGAGCTGGCCAGCGGCCGCGAGGCGGCGGTGGAGCAGGCGATGGGGCTGTCCTACGTTGGCACGCCCGAGGAAGTGGTGGACGGCCTGCGCGACCTGGCTAACCGCTGGGGCCTGGAGGAGATCTTCGTGGTCACCTACGCCCATGACGCGGCGGCGAGGCGACGCTCCTACGAGCTGCTGGGACAGGCCTGGCAGGCCTCGGCTCCTCGCTCGTAGGCGGCGGGTGTCGTGCCGTCTCACTGTGTGGCGGTCAGGTGCCGCGCGATTGGCGCCACATATGAGTGAAGTTCGCGGTCATGATGACGCCGTGCCCACATAGAGTGGGCTGCGCCACGCCGTTCATGCACAACAGGTTTCAAGTTCCGGGTATCGTGTGACGGTCCGACCTGTTAGATCTCACATCGTGGGACCTGTGCAGGAGCGGAGATGTCCGTAACCGGACGGGGCCCACCCAGACGTGGCGGAAGCCGTTCGGTCCTCCGGAAGAGAAGACCACATGCTCCCCTACCTTGCGCGCAGAATCGCGAACTACGCACTCCTGCTGTTCCTCGCGACCTCGCTGGCCTACATCCTGGCCTCCGCGTCACTGGACCCGATCAACAACTGGAACCGCGAGGACCCCACCCTCAACTGGGACGCCATCCGGGCCAACCTGATCGAGTACAACATCAGCTCTGAGATCCCGGTGTGGGACAGGTACGTCACCTGGCTCCACTCGATCGTCACCTCCTGGGACTGGGGAGTGACTCCCAAGGGTGAGTCGGTCAACGGCCTGATCAGTACCAAGATCGGCGCCTCGATCCGACTGGTCTTCGCCGGTGCGGCCATTGGTATGACCGGTGGCGTGGCGCTGGGCGCCTGGACGGCCACCCGCCAGTACAAGTTCTCTGACCGTGCGGTCTCGCTGTTCGCGATGATCATCATCTCGACCCCGGCTATGGTCATCGCCATCCTCCTGCAGGTGCTCGCGGTGCAGATCAACCGCTCCACCGGCTACCAGATCTTCGAGTTCACCGGTGAGGGAAGCGGATTCGCCGGGCGTTTGCAGCACCTGGTGCTGCCGACCTTGTCGATGTCCCTGGGAGGACTGGCCTCCTACTCGCGCTACCAGCGCAACCTCATGCTGGACACGCTGGGCGCTGACTACGTGCGCACCGCTCGTGCCAAGGGCCTGATCAAGCGCAAGGCCGTGACCCGTCACGCGCTGCGCACCGCGCTGATCCCGATGGCCACCTACTTCGCGTTCGCCCTGGCCGGGCTGTTCACTGGGGCCGCGATCACCGAGCGCGTCTACGGCTGGCACGGTATGGGTGAGTACTCGGTTAACTCCATCGCCGGTTACGACATCAACGGAGCTGTCGCGGTCGTCGCCTTCTCCGGCCTGTGCACCCTGACCGGTGCGTTGCTGTCGGATGTCTTCGTCGCAGTCGTCGACCCCCGAGTGAGGGTGAGCTGAACATGGCAAGCAACCACAACGGCATGGACTCCATCGGCAAGCAGATGACCGTCGGTGGGCACTCGCCCATGGACCAGCCTGCGGACATGCCGGTCAGCGAGTCTGAGGCTGGTGACCTGCGTGAGACCAACCCGGCGGAGTCCAAGCGCCTGACGCGCGGTCAGATCACGCTGCGCCGCTTCCTGCGCAACAAGTCGGCAGTGGCTGGTGCCATCGGCTTCATCCTGGTGGCGCTGTTCGCGATCTTCGGCAGCTACATCGGCAAGTGGGCCTACACCGACGTCGACACCTCCGCATTCCTCTCCCCGCCGAGCTCGGAGCACTGGTTCGGCACCACCCAGGGTGGCCGTGACGTCTTCGCCATGGTGGTGGAGGGCACGCGCAAGTCGATGATGATCGGTGTGTGCGTGGCGCTGCTCCAGACCTCGATCGCCGCGCTCATCGGCTCCTCGGCCGCCTACTTCGGCGGTTGGTGGGAGAAGGTCGCACTGTGGTTCACCGACCTGCTGCTGGTCGTGCCCTCCTTCCTCATCATCGCCATCCTGTCCCAGCGTGCCGGAGCCGCGAAGGGCTCCATCGCCCTGTTCATCATCCTGCTGGCTGGCTTCGGCTGGATGCTGACCGCCCGCGTGGTCCGCTCCCTGACGCTGAGCGTGAAGGACCTGGACTACGTCAACGCCGCGCGCTTCATGAACGTTCCCAGCTCGCGGATCATCCTGCGCCATATCATCCCGAACATCGCCTCGCTGCTCATCGTGGACGCCACCGTCAACGTCGCCTACGCGGTCATCAGCGAGACGACGCTGTCCTACTTCGGCTTCGGGGTCCAGGCTCCCAACACCTCGCTGGGCACGCTGATCGCCGAGGGACAGCGCTCGGCCACGACCTATCCCTGGATCTTCCTGGCGCCGGCTGCCGTCCTGGTCATCATGCTCGTGTGCGTGAACTTCATGGGTGACGGCCTGCGCGACGCTATCGATCCCTCGTCTAAGTCCGGAGGCAAGGCATGAGCCGCTCCAGCAAGAACGCTCCCGTCTTCGATTCCGACGCCCTGCCTGACCCGGCCTCGCCGGCTCCGCTCCTGGAGGTCACCGACCTCCACGTGTCCTTCCCCTCCGAGGACGGCCGCGTCAACGCGGTGCGTGGGGTCAATCTCTCCGTCGCACGTGGTGAGGTGCTGGCGCTCGTGGGTGAGTCCGGGTCCGGCAAGTCCGTCACCTCGACCGCCGTCATGGGGCTGCTGGATGAGTCCGCGCAGATCTCCGGCTCGGTCAAGCTGCACGGCACCGAGCTGCTGGGGCGCGACGACGCCTACATGTCCAAGATCCGCGGCACGCAGGTCTCGATGGTCTTCCAGGACCCGTTGTCCGCGCTGACACCGGTCTACACCGTGGGCAACCAGATCGTTGAGGCCCTCAAGGTCCACAACCCGGGCCTGTCCGAGGCTGACGCCCAGGCTCGCGCCGTCGAGCTGCTCGACCTGGTGGGTATCCCCAACGCCGACGTACGCGCCAAGGCCTACCCGCACGAGTTCTCCGGTGGTATGCGCCAGCGCGCGGTCATCGCCATCGCCATCGCCAACAACCCGGACCTCATCATCGCCGACGAGCCGACCACGGCCCTGGACGTGACGATCCAGGCGCAGATCCTTGACGTGCTGCGCACCGCCCAGAAGGAGACCGGCGCCGGTGTCATCATGATCACCCACGACCTGGGCGTCGTGGCCGGGATGGCCGACCGCGTCTCGGTCATGTATGCCGGACGGATCGTCGAGACCGGCGACGTCGATGACATCTTCTACCGCTCACGCATGCCCTACACCATCGGGCTGCTGGGCTCGCTGCCTCGGCTGGACGCCAAGAAGGACTCCGCCCTGGCGACCCTGGAGGGCAACCCGCCCTCTCTGCTGGAGCTACCGACCGGGTGCCCCTTCGCTCCGCGCTGCCCCATGGTGGCCCCGGAGTGCCGCGAGGGCGAGCCGGACCTGGCGCTGGTGCGGCAGGGATCCACGGACGCCTCCGGGGACCAGGCTGCTGGCCCGCAGTACTCCGCATGCCGGCGGTTCCCGGTCATCGAGGAGAAGAGCCTCGACTACACCGACATCTACCCGGTGCCTTCTCTCAAGACACCTGACTCCCTCAACCTCCCGCACGCCGAGCGCACCGAGGTGCTGCGGGTGACCGACATGGTCAAGGAATTCCCTCTCATGAAGGGTGCGGTCTTCAAGCGGCGCGTGGGCACGGTCCACGCCGTCGACGGCGTCTCCTTCGACATCCGCGAGGGTGAGACCCTGGCGATCGTGGGTGAGTCCGGCTGCGGCAAGACGACGACGCTGATGGAGGTCCTGGGTCTCCAGGCTCCCCAGTCCGGCAAGATCGTCGTGCTGGGCAAGGACACCGGTGAGCTGAGCCGTTCCCAGCGCAAGGAGGTGCGCCAGGACCTGCAGATCGTCTTCCAGGACCCGATGGCCTCGCTTGACCCGCGTCTGCCGATCTTCGACATCCTGGCCGAGCCCTTGCGCGCCAACGGGTGGAAGAAGGAGGACATCGCCCCGCGCGTTGAGGAGCTCATGGGCCTGGTGGGCCTGGAGCCCAGCCACGCCAACCGCTACCCGCGTAACTTCTCCGGTGGTCAGCGCCAGCGCATCGGTATTGCCCGCGCGCTCGCTCTCCAGCCCAAGCTGCTCGTCCTGGACGAGCCGGTCTCGGCGCTGGACGTGTCCATCCAGGCTGGTGTCATCAACCTGCTGGACGAGCTGCGTGCGACGATGGGGTTGAGCTACCTCTTTGTCGCTCACGACCTGTCTGTGGTGCGTCACATCGCTGACCGCGTGGCCGTGATGTACCTGGGCAAGATCGTCGAGGTCGGTGACGTGGACGCGATCTTCGACGCTCCTGCTCACCCCTACACCCAGGCTCTGCTCTCGGCGATCCCGATCCCGGACCCTGCGAAGGAGCGCACGCGCAGCCGGATCCTGCTTCAGGGTGACATGCCCAGCCCGGCCAACCCTCCCAGTGGCTGCCGCTTCCGCACGCGCTGCCCCAAGTTCGCCAGCGTTCTCAGTGAGGACCAGCGTCTGGCCTGTCTGGGGGAGATGCCGGGATTCGCTCCCCAGGGACAGGATCACGAGGTCGCCTGCTACTACCCGGAGCAGACGGCGGTGTTCTGACCCCGGGGTGCCGAGCGTTCCGACGCTCGTGTCTCATCATCTAAGACAAGTGAGAGTCTATGCGTCTCAATGTATAGACTCTCACTTGTTCGGGCTCTGTACGAACGCTCCCTGGTGCGTCGAGCATGTTTCGGGTTGGTGACGATTCTGCAAACGTCTGTTGCATGGCGGGAAACATTCGTATGGTTTGCTTCATTGTGATGGCGGGTGCGCCTCACGGTTACCTGCCTTCCCACCCGTCCTTTGAAACGGAGATCCCCATGATGATGATCAACCGCCGCCTCTTCCTCGGTGGCACCGCCTCCGTGGCAGCCATGGCGGCCCTCGCGGCCTGCGCCAAGTCCAGTGACTCGGGCTCTGGCTCCGGCTCGGCCTCCGAGGGCGCCCAGGAAGCTACCAAGGCCATGAACATTCAGGAGCGCTCCGCCCTGAAGGAGGGTGGTGAGCTGAAGCTCTCCCTGACGGCCACGATCGCTAACTGGAACCAGGCCACGGTCGACGGCAACGGTGTGGACACCCGTAACATCATGGACTTCGTCAGCCCCTTCGTCCTGGACTGGGCGGACGACGGCTCCCCGACCCCGAACCCCGACTTCCTCACCAAGCTCGAGGGCACCGAGGAGAACGGCAAGACCGTCGTCACCATGGCTGTCAACGAGAAGGCGGTTTGGGGCAACGGTCGCAGCTGGGACTCGGAGGACATCAAGGAGTCCCTGTCCCACGGCCTGGACGAGGAGTACCTGTGGGCCTCCACTGACGGTTACGACCAGATCGAGAGCGTCGAGATCGTCGACAACCTCACCGCCAAGATCACCTTCAAGTCCGTCTTCCCGGACTGGAGCAACGTCGCCTCCGGAGTCTCCCCCAAGGAGCTCATGTCCACCGCTGACGCCTTCAACAACGCGATGGCGGGTGAGGACAACTTCAACAACGACTACTTCGCTGGCCCCTTCAAGATCGAGAGCTTCGACAAGTCCCAGCAGGTCGTCACCCTGGTCCCCAATGACAAGTGGTGGGGCGAGAAGCCGCTGCTGGAGAAGGTCACCTTCCGTGTCCTGGACGCTGCGGCTCAGGCCACCGCCTTCGCCAACAAGACGCTGGACGTCATCGACTACATCATCTCTGCTGACGTCTACCAGCAGTGCATCGGTCGCGAGGACGCCGAGGTCCGCCAGAACTACGGTCTGCAGTGGCGTCACTTCACCCTCAACGGCTCTACCGGCGTCCTGGCCGATAAGGCCGTGCGTCAGGCCCTGCTGCGCGCCTGCAACCGCCAGGCCATCGCCGAGTCCGACCTCGCCGGCCTGCCGGTGGACACCTCCAAGGTGCTGCTGGGCAACCGCTTCTTCATGCCTAACCAGGCGGGCTACCAGGACAACTCTGGCGACTGGAGCTACGACGTCGAGGCCGCCAAGAAGCTGCTCGACGACGCTGGCTGGGTCGAGGGCAGCGACGGTATCCGTGAGAAGGACGGCCAGCGCCTGTCCGTCTCCTTCACCCTGCCTGCTGGCACCCCGACCACGGAGAACGAGGCCACGCTGCTGCAGTCCCAGGTCAAGGAGATCGGCATGGAGATCAAGCTGAACTCCGTGGACTCCAACGGCTACTTCAAGGACTACATCAACACCGGCAACTTTGAGCTCACCGCCTTCACCTGGCAGGGCACCCAGTACCCGATGGCCAACATCGGCCAGATCTACGGCACCGGCTCGAACCAGAACTACTCCGGTATCTCGGTCCCCGAGATCGACGAGTACATCCAGAAGGTCGCCACCACGGCCGACCAGGAGGAGCGCTACAAGCTCACCAACGAGTGCGACGCCCTCATCTGGGAGAACGTCATGAACTTCCCGATCTACGAGCGCATGGAGCTGACCGCCGTGCCGAAGAACCTCGCGAACTTCGGTGCCAAGGGCCTGGCCTCCTACCGTGCCGAGAACATCGGTTACATGAAGGACTGAGCTCGGCATGACTGCCTGAGTCGCTGACTGTGGCCCCGCACCCACCGGTGCGGGGCCACACTCGTGCTGGGAGCGGGTGGTAGGTCGCGCCGTCGGCCCGCTCAAGGCAGGATGGGCGGGTGCCTACCGTCATCATCCGTTCCCTGCTTGGTCGCGTCGGCTCGGTCGTGCTCGCGCTGGGAGCCGCTGCCGTCCTCGGCATGGTCCTGCGCTCCGACGGCGTGGCCGGTCTGGTCCCGGTGCTCGGCTGGGGCGGCCTGGCCGGTGTCGCGGTCTGGGCGCTGTGGTGGGCGCCGGCGATCACGCTCAGCGACGAGCACCTGCGGGTGCGCAACGCCTGGAGGACCCACGTGGTCCCCTGGACGCAGGTCGCCCACTGCTCGACCCGCTGGTCCCTGGTCATCATGCTGCGTGACGGAAGCGCTGTGACGGCAGCGGCGGCCCAGAGAGCGGGCGGCCTGGCGACCTCCTGGCGACGCCGGCAGGAGCTGCGCGAGCGTGAGATGCACACTGGCCGCGGGGTGGGTGGCAGCGCCGTCGCCGAGGCTCTGACGCACCGAGGGGTACGCGAGGAGTACCTGAGCCCCGGCGAGGGAGTCTTCCGCACGAGCCTGGACGCCGACGGCGCAGGGGACCTGATCGAGGCCTACGCGGACCGGCGCGCCGTTCACGAGCGGGTCCGCTCCCATGAACGACGCCGTCAGGAGCGCCTGGCGCGCTCATCGGGGCGCGGACCGGCCGAGCGTGCCGACGGCGAGGCGGGGCGCGGATCCAGCGAGCAGACGGGCTCGCCCGCGGGCTCGGGCGGCCAGGGCCTGGTCAGCGTGGTGAACTGGGCGCCTGTGGCGGTCCTTGCCGTCTGCCTGGCACTCATCGTGGTCTCCTTCCTGTAGCGGGAGCCGCGGGCGCTCGGCGTGAGGGGGCGCACAGCCTGCGTGTCATCCCCGTCATGGCACACACCGCCGGGTCTTACCTACCCTTGGTCTGCTGTGCGCCCGGCGACGACGGACCCCTCCGCCGTCGTTCTACCTGGTGGGCGCGCCTCCCGGACGGAAGAAGAGCCCGCTTATGACCGTGCGCCAGGACCTGCGCAACGTCGCCATCGTCGCCCACGTCGACCACGGCAAGACCACCCTCGTCGACGCGATGCTGTGGGAGGCGGGCGCCTTCGGCGCCCGCGCCACCGCTGAGAACACCGGTGAGCGCGTCATGGACTCTGGCGAGCTGGAGCGCGAGAAGGGCATCACCATCCTCGCCAAGAACACCGCGGTCCACTACGCGGGTCCTGCTGCGGCTGAGGCCGGCGTCCCCGAGGGCATCGTCATCAACGTCATCGACACCCCTGGCCACGCCGACTTCGGCGGTGAGGTGGAGCGCGGGCTGTCCATGGTCGATGGCGTCGTCCTCCTCGTGGACGCCTCCGAGGGGCCGCTGCCCCAGACCCGCTTCGTCCTGCGCAAGGCGCTGGCTGCCAACCTGCCCGTCATCATCGTGGTCAACAAGGTGGACCGGCCTGACTCGCGTATCAGCGAGGTCGTCTCCGAGACCACGGACCTGCTGCTGGCGCTGGCCTCCGACCTGGCGGACGAGCACCCTGACATCGACCTGGACGCCGTCCTCGACGTCCCGGTCATCTACGCCTCGGCCAAGGCGCGGCGCGCGGACACGGTCCAGCCCGCCGACGGCGAGCTGCCGGCCAACGAGAACCTCGAGCCACTCTTCCGCACGATCATCAACCGCATCCCCGGCCCCTCCTACGACGAGGACGCCCCCCTGCAGGCGCACGTGACCAACCTCGACGCCTCGCCCTTCCTCGGCCGTCTGGCCCTGCTGCGCATCCACAACGGCACCCTGCGCAAGGGGCAGAACGTCGGCTGGGCCCGCCACGACGGCACGATCCGCTCCGCCCACGTCTCCGAGCTGCTGGTGACCGAGGGCCTGGAGCGCAAGCCTGCCACCGAGGCCCACGCCGGTGACATCGTCGCGATCGCCGGCATCGAGGACATCACGATCGGTGAGTCCCTCGTGGACCCCGAGGACCCGCGTCCGCTGCCGCTGATCAAGGTCGACGACCCGGCGATCTCCATGACCATCGGCATCAACACCTCGCCGATGGCCGGACGCACCAAGGGCGCCAAGGTCACCGCCCGCCAGGTCAAGGACCGCCTGGACCGCGAGCTCATCGGCAACGTGTCCCTGCGCGTCCTGCCCACCGACCGCCCCGACGCCTGGGAGGTCCAGGGCCGCGGCGAGCTGGCGCTGGCCATCCTGGTCGAGCAGATGCGTCGCGAGGGCTTCGAGCTGACGGTGGGCAAGCCCAAGGTCGTCACCAAGACCATCGACGGCGTCAAGTGCGAGCCGGTTGAGCGCATGACGATCGACGTGCCCGAGGAGTACCTGGGCGCGGTCACCCAGCTCATGGCGGCCCGCAAGGGGCGTATGGAGACCATGACCAACCACGGCACGGGATGGATCCGCATGGAGTTCCTCATCCCGGCCCGCGGCACGATCGGTCTGCGCACCCAGTTCCTCACCGAGACCCGCGGCACCGGTATCGCCTCCTCCATCGCCGAGGGTTACGAGCCCTGGGCCGGCCAGATCGTCTCGCGCACCACCGGCTCCCTGGTCTCTGACCGCGCCGGCGCCGTCACGGCCTACGCCCTCATCCGGTTGCAGGACCGCGGCACCTTCTTCGTTGATCCCACCCAGGAGACCTACGAGGGCCAGGTGGTGGGTGAGAACCCCCGCAACGAGGACATGGACGTCAACGTCGTGCGTGAGAAGCAGCAGACCAACATGCGCTCCTCGACGGCTGACTCCTTCGAGGGACTCGTGCCCCCGCGTCATCTCACCCTGGAGGAGGCGCTGGAGTTCGCCGCCGAGGACGAGTGCGTGGAGGTCACGCCCGAGGCCGTGCGCATCCGTAAGGTGATCCTGGACTCCCAGGAGCGCTTCAAGGAGGCTGCGCGCCGCCGTCGTGGCCAGGCCTGATCCCTGCCCTCTCCCTCCCCGGCTGCTGCCGGATCTCACGCCCAGGAGAACCTGTATGAGCGACGCCAAGCCGCCTGCGGCGGCTCCTGACAGCCCGGACGCCCCGGCCGAGGTCGCTACCCCGGCCCAGGCGTCGAGCCTGGCTGAGGCTGCGAGCCTGGCCCAGGCCGCGACGCCGGCCGAGGCGGCCGAACCCGCTGAGACTGCGCTGGCGAGCGAGGAACCGGCGCGAGCGCAGGAAGCGGAGACGGAGTCTGAGGGCGTCCGCTCCCGGCGCTGGCCTGCGCGGCGCAAGACCCTCGTGGGCGTCGCGGCTGGTGCCGCCCTCGTCCTGCTGTGGGCGGGCACGGCGCTGGCGACCACCCAGCACCTCTTCGGCTCCTCCAGCGTCTCGGGGGTCGCCGTCGGCGGCATGAGCCCCGCGCAGGCGCGCACCGCCATCGCCCACGTCCTGGCGCCGGAGCTGGAGGAGCCCGTCACCGTGACGGCAGGGCAGGCCAGCGACCAGCTGGTCCCGGCCGAGTCCGGCGTGAGCCTGGACGCGCAGGCCTCGGTGCGCCGGCTCACCGGCTTCACCCTCAACCCCCTGACGCTGATCAGCCGTCTGCGTGGCGAGACGGTCGCCGCGGTCGCCCCGGTGGACGCAGCGACCCTGCGCACGGCTCTGGATGCCCATCTGGAGACCCTGTCCTCCGGGACCAAGGACGCGACGGTCTCCTTTGACGGCACCACACCGGTGCTCACCCCGGCCGTGGCCGGCACTGGACTGGACGTCGAGGCCTCCGTGGCTCAGCTGTCCTCCGGCTGGCCGGTGGGGCAGGACAGCGTCGCCCTGGTCAGTGGACAGACCGAGCCTGCGGTCACGGACGCCGAGGCCCAGGCCCTCATCGACGACGTCCTCACGCCGCTGCTGTCTGGTGACCTCACTGTCACGGCGGAGGGGACCGCCGCGCAGTCCGCGGCCTCGGGGCAGCTCACCCTCACGCCTGAGCAGGTCGTGGCGCTGACCTCCGTCACGAGTGCCCAGGGCGAGATCACGGCCTCCCTGGACCCGGACAAGGTCCATGAGGCCGTCCTCGCGGCCATGGGCGCCGGCATCGAGTCCGCGGCCCAGGACTCCTCCTTCACCATCGAGGGCTCGCCGGCCGGGACGCCGAGCTTCGTCGCTGCCACGCCGGGCGCCGCCGTCGACTCCAAGGCCTTGGCCGACTCCCTGCTCCAGGCAGGGACCACAGGCAAGGACGCGACCGCTCGCACCGTGCCCCTGGAGCTGAGCGAGGTGGCTGCCGCGCACGCCGAGTCCGAGGCGGAGCTGGGGGTGGCTCAGGTGGTCGGTGAGTACGCCACGGCCTACTACTACGACCCGGTGCGCACCCAGAACCTCGTGACCGGGACGGCAAAGATCAACGGCACGCTCGTGCGTCCCGGTGAGACCTTCTCCCTGGCGCAGGTGCTCGGCCCCATCGACGCCGAGCACGGCTTCACCTCCTCCGGGGTCCTGTCCGGCGGCGTGCACTCCAACGCCATGGGCGGCGGCCTGTCCCAGGTGACGACGACGACCTTCAACGCCGCTTTTGAGGCCGGCATGGACGACGTCGAGCACCACCCCCACTCGGTGTGGTTCACCCGGTACCCGGCCGGCCGGGAAGCCACCTTGTGGACCGGGCACCTGGACCTGAAGTGGAAGAACTCCACCCCATACGCCGCTCTGGTCCAGGCCTGGGCCGCTGACGGGCAGGTGCACGTGCGCCTGTGGTCGACCCCGTACTACACGGTGTCCATCACCTCCTCGGACAAGACCAACATCCGGCCGGTCCAGGTGGTTCACTCCACCGCCGCCAGCTGCGTGCCCTACGGCGGTGGGCAGGTGGGCTTCGACATCACCGTCACGCGCTCGCGCCGCGCGCCCGAGGACGCTTCCCCGGCCGACGACGTCCTGTCGACCTCCTACCAGGCCGACAACGTGCTCGTCTGCCCCTCGCCTGAGCCTGCTGAGCCTGCCGAGGCCGCTGGTGAGGACGGCGGCGGGGGCGAGTGAGCTCTCAGGCCCCGGCCGGGGCGCCTTGGCAGATCGGCGAGCCGCGGCTTGCGAAATACCGGGCCGGTCGCCGGCGCGGGTGCCGTAGCCTCGCCGTCAGGACGCCGCCTCCTTGGGTGCCGGCGCCCAGAGGTTAATACTGGCACCAGACACGCGCGCCACCCGGGCGCTCCACCTGAGAAGGACACGAAGGACACTGCCTGATGACTTACGTGATCGCCCAGCCATGCGTCGACGTCAAGGACCGCGCCTGCGTTGACGAGTGCCCCGTCGACTGCATCTATGAGGGGGAGCGCAGCCTCTACATCAACGCCGACGAGTGCGTGGATTGCGGAGCCTGCGAGCCGGTGTGCCCCACCGAGGCGATCTTCTACGAGGACGACGTCCCCGAGGAGTGGAGCGACTACACCCGCGCCAACATCGACTTCTTCTCCCTCAAGGACCTCGGCTCGCCCGGCGGCGCCCAGAAGACCGGCGCCCTGCCCTATGACGACCCGATGATCGCCGCGCTGCCGCCTCAGAACGAGGAGTACAAGGCCGAGCACGGCTTGGCCTGACCGCTCGGCCACCGCCCTGCGAGCGCGCTGACGGGCTGGTCGCCAGGCGGCCGCATGACTTCTTGAGCTGCGGGCGCCCGGAGCCCCAGGCTGCGCCCTGTGGCAGGATCGCGGCATGACTGAGGTCCACACGCCTGACGCTTCCCGGCTCCTGCCTCGCCCCCTTGCCCTGCCGGACTTCCCCTGGGACTCCCTGACTGCCTACCGAGCCCGTGCGGCCCAGCACCCGGACGGCGTCGTTGACCTCGCCGTCGGCACCCCGGTGGACCCCACGCCCCAGCTGGCGCGTCAGGCGCTGGCTGGCGCCGCTGACGCCCCGGGCTACCCGACGGCGATCGGTACCCCGCAGGTGCGCGAGGCCATCATCGGCTGGATGGCGCGACGGCGGGGCGTCCAGGGACTGACCCATGACGCCGTCATCCCGACCATCGGCTCCAAGGAGAGCGTGGCGTTCCTGCCCCTGCAGCTGGGCGTGCGTCCCGGTGACCTCGTGCTCCACCCCCGCGCTGCCTACCCGACCTATGACGTCGGCGCTCGCCTGGCCGGCGCCACCCCGGTGCCGGTGGATACGGACGCTGACCCGGCCACCTGGCAGCTTCCGGAAGGGGCCGAGGGCGGCCGCGTGGCGCTCGTGTGGCTCAACAGCCCGGGCAACCCGGACGGGCACGTCCTGTCCGTCGACCAGCTCGCGCGGATCGTGGCCTGGGCGCGTGAGCGCGGCGCCGTCGTCGCCTCGGACGAGTGCTACGCCGAGCTGGCCTGGAGCGAGCCCTGGGCCTCGACCGGGGTCCCGAGCCTGCTGGACCCGCGGGTGACGGGACGGCGCTGCGACGGCGGCCCTGACCTGCACGGGCTGCTCACTCTCTACTCCACCTCCAAGCAGTCTAACCTGGCCGGGTACCGCGCGGCCTTCCTCGCTGGTGACCCGGTGCTGGTGGGGGCAGTGACCCAGGTGCGCAAGCATTCTGGCCTGTTGGTGCCCACGCCGGTGCAGGCGGCGATGACGGCGGTGTTGGCGGACGACGCGCACGTCGAGGCGCAGCGCGAGACCTACCGGGCTCGGCGTGAGGCCTTGGTCGAGGCGACCAGCGTGGCCGGGCTCGTCAATGACCCTGCCTCGGTGGCCGGGCTCTACCTCTGGCTCGCCGGGCCTGCCTCCGTGAGCGCCTTCGACCTGGTGGGGGCCTTCGCGGAGCTGGGCATCGTCGTCGCCCCGGGCGACTTCTACGGTGAGGCCGGAGCCGGACGCGTGCGCATGAGCCTGACGGACACTGACGAGCGCGTGGCCGCTGCCTGCCAGCGTCTGCGGAGCACGGAGCTGTTCCGCTAGCCCTCTCTTCTTCTGCGCACGGCGGTTCTCAAGGTGTGCTCGAGCCCCGCCGTCGTCTCGAAGCCATTAAAGTGGCCTACGGAACAGGACCTAGGCCCCAGCGGGTGCCGCGTGGCAGTACGAGCTGCCCGGGTCCGCGCCTCCATCCGCAAGGAGTCATCATGACTGAGCAGAACGCCCCCACAACCGGCTCCGCCGTCGACCTGTCCGAGGCTGACGGGCCGGGTGTCCTCACCGTCGAGGACACGAGCCTGGAGCTGCCCCGCGTCCACGCCACCGAGGGCTCGGACGGCCTCGCCGTCGGCAGGCTCCTGGGTGCGACCGGCCTGGTGACCCTGGACCCGGGCTTCACCAACACCGCCTCGTGCACCTCGGACATCACCTATATCGATGGCGGTGCGGGCATCCTGCGCTACCGCGGCTACCCGATCGACGAGCTGGCCAAGTCCTCCACCTTCCTGGAGGTGGCCTACCTGCTCATCAACGGAGAGCTGCCTGACGCCCAGACCTATGAGCGCTTTGAGCGGCGGATCTCGCGTCACCGCCTCCTGCACGAGGACTTCCGCTCCTTCTTCACCTCCTTCCCCTCCTCCGGCCACCCCATGGCGATCTTGCAGGCAGGGATCTCCGGCCTGGCCACCTACTACGAGGACACCCTCAACCCGCACGACCCCTACGAGCGCGAGCTCGCCACGGTCCTGCTGCTGAGCAAGATGCCGACGATGGTCTCCTACATCGCCCGGCGGGCCATCGGACTGCCGCTGCTCTACCCCGACCCCAAGCGCGGCTACGTCGACGACTTCCTCCACATGACCTTCGGCATGCCCTACCAGTCCTACGAGATCGACCCGGCCGTGGTGCGGGCCCTGGACATGCTGCTCATCCTCCACGCCGACCACGAGCAGAACTGCTCCACCTCGACCGTGCGCCTGGTGGGCTCGGCCGACGCCAATATGTACGCCTCCGTGGCCGCTGGCATCGGTGCCCTGTCCGGGCCGCTGCACGGTGGGGCGAACGAGGCCGTGCTGCGCATGCTGGACATGATCCAGCGTGAGGGGATGACCACGGCTGAGTTCGTGCGCAAGGTCAAGGACAAGGAGGACGGGGTCCGGCTCATGGGATTCGGCCACCGGGTCTACAAGAACTACGACCCTCGCGCGGCCCTGGTCAAGGAGGCCGCCCACGACGTCCTGTCCCGCCTGGGCTCGGGCGAGGGGGACCGCAAGCTGGAGATCGCCATGGAGCTGGAGGAGGTCGCTCTGCACGACGAGTACTTCGTCTCCCGAAAGCTCTACCCCAACGTCGACTTCTACACCGGGCTCATCTACCAGGCCATGGGCTTCCCGACCAAGATGTTCACCCCGCTGTTCGCGCTGGGCCGCCTGCCGGGCTGGATCGCCCAGTACCGCGAGATGATCTCCGACCCGGCCAAGCGCATCGGCCGCCCGCGCCAGGTCTACACCGGTGAGGCTGAGCGCCACTACGTCGCCATGCACCGCCGCGAGCGCGAGGCCAAGGAGTACCCGGCCTTCCGCGACGGCGTGCCCAGCCTGGACCGCGTCGCGCGGGTGTGAGACAGGCTGCGCGCTGGAAGGTGTGACGACGGCGGAGCGGGCCTGCGCCGTCGTCGTCACACCTTCCAGCGCGGCCAGTGGCCTGGCCGGCGGCGTTGAGGGTACGGCTCCTGCCGTGCTCCTACTGACGCGAGTGCAGCTCCGGGTTGAGCTCGATACCCTTGCCGCCGCGCGCCAGCGCCTCGACGGCGCCGGACTGGGAGTTGCGGCGGAAGAGCACGTTGGAGGCCCCGGCCAGCTCACGGGCGGAGATGACTCGCGGCTCCTTGAACAGGCCGTGAGCACCCGGGACCACGCCGCCCGAAGGCAGCAGGGAGACCTTGGTACCGGCCGTCAGGTACAGGCCCGCCTCGACCACGCAGTCGTCGCCCAACGGGATGCCGAGGCCGGAGTTGGCACCCAGCAGGCAGCGCTCGCCCAGGGCTACGCGCTGACGACCGCCGCCGGACAGCATGCCCATGGTGGAGGCACCGCCACCCACGTCCGAGCCGTCGCCGATGACCACGCCCTGGGAGACGCGGCCTTCGACCATGGAGCGGCCCAGGGTCCCGGCGTTGTAGTTGACGAAGCCGGCGTGCATGACGGTGGTGCCCTCGGACAGGTACGCGCCCAGGCGGACCTTGGCGGCGTCACCGATGCGCACGCCCGAGGGCAGGACGTAGTCGGTCATGCGGGGGAACTTGTCCACGGAGTTGATCTGGACGGGGTGGCCGAGCTTGGCGCGCAGGCGCATCCGCGTGGTCTCGAAGTCCTCGGTGGCGCAGGGGCCGGCGGAGGTCCACACCACCGAGGGCAGGCGGGAGAAGATGCCGTCGAGGTTGACGGTGTTGGGGCGGGCCAGGCGGTGGGACAGGACGTGCAGGCGCAGGTAGGCACCGGCGACCGTCTGAGGGGCGTCATCCAGGTCCGCCCAGGTGCGTACAACGGTGGTGTGGACGCCGCGGGCTTCGTCGCGTGCCTCCATCGCGGTCAGGCGAGCCAGGAGGTCGGCGTCGCCGTCCTCAGGCTCGTCTCCCAGGATCGGCTTCGGGTACCACACGTCGAGGGTGTGTCCGTCGTCGGTCACGGTGGCCAGGCCGAGGCCCCAAGCGCTGCGAGTTGTCATGGATCACAGGATAGGGGACTCAGGTCCCGTCTGCGGATCCTTTCCTGAGATCTGATCGTGCGAGAATCGCGTCATGGCGCGCACCACGATTCACCTCATGCGACACGGTGAGGTCCACAACCCCGAGGGCGTCCTGTACGGGCGCATGCCGGGCTACCACCTGTCAGACCTCGGCCGGGAGATGGCGGCCCAGGTGGCGGATGTGCTGTCCGCCGCCGGCCATGACATTGCCGGCGTGGTCACGTCCCCGCTGGAGCGTGCGGTCGAGACCGGAGCGCCCACTGCTGCTGCCTTCGGTCTGCAGGCGGACACGGACGAGCGCCTTATTGAGGCGGACAACCACTTCGAGGGCGTGGCCGTCAACCGCAACCGGTGGGTCCTGGCCCGCCCTAAGCACTGGCGCTACTACCTCAACCCTGCGCGACCCTCGTGGGGAGAGCCCTATACCGAGCTCGTGGCCCGCATGACGGCCGCCGTGCGTGAGGCGCGCACACGCTTCGAGGGTCACGAGGCCCTGCTGGTGTCACACCAGCTGCCGGTGTGGGCTACGCGCCTGTGGCTGGAGGGGCGGCCGCTGCTTCACGACCCCAGGAAGCGCCAGTGCTCCCTGGCCTCACTGACCTCCCTGACCTTCGACGGTGCCACCCTGGTGGGGCTGTCCTACTGGGAACCGGCCGGCGACCTGCTGCGGCGGGCTGAGGACATGGTTCCTGGGTCCTCAGCGGCGGCGGCGAAGATCGGCCAGGAGGCCCGGGCGTGACCCAGGGGCCGGTGCCGCAGGAGCCTGGTGGCGAGGTCGTCCCGGCCTCCGCCTCCAGTCTGGAGCGTTCCTCCGCCTCGGCCTCAGCGTCAGTCTCGGGATCGGCGGGCAGGCCCCGGCCTGCTCCGCGCCGTCCCTGGACGGGGCAGGACTTCGTGTGGTGGAACACCGCGGGCGTGCTCACGGCGCTGTGCGCGGGCCGGCGTCCTAACCCGGTCTCGCCCGTCGTCGACCCGGTGCGCCGAGCCTTCGCCGGTGACGAGGTCATGCTGGCGACCTGCGACGCTGAGATGCTTATGTGGCGTCGGGGGGACGCCACCTACAACCCCTCGCGCGGTTTCTTCCTGGCTGGTGGGCCCGTGGGCCTGGCGCTGACGGCGGCCTTCTTCGGCGGTCAGGCCTATCTCAATTCCCGGCGCAAGAAGGCGGCGCAGGCGGATGCCGTCGAGCGCTGGCGGCACCTGGCAGACGCGCGCCTGACGGTCTCGACCCACGGCATCTACCTGGGAACGGGGGAGGGGATCATGCCGATCGCCTACCGCGACGTGCAGGAGGTGCAGCTCACTGCTACGGGGGAGATCGTCATGGCGGCGGCCAATGCCTCCGGATCGGCGCGATGGAAGCTGCGGGCGCAGTGGGCCGAGCTCATCCTCATCCTGTGGGCGGCGCGTTATATGCCTGATCACCCCCAGGTGCTCGGACGCACCTGGCTGCCCGGGGACTGGTTCCTGCACGCGGCCGCCTACGGCTATGACGTCGACACCAGCGCCTGGCCTCGCTACACGCCGCCCGCCCTGCGCCCCTGACGGTTCTCTGCTCCAGGCCGTCCTCGGTCTTCCCCCGGCCTGTCTTTCTCGCGTCCTCCCTCGCTTGTCCCTCCTTTCCCTCCTCTCGTTCCCTTCTCTTTTCCTCTCCCCTTCTCCCACGCTCCCGGCCCTGGGCCTGGCCCTGGTCCACAGCCCTGTGCCGGGCCCATGTCTTCCCTCTCTTCCTTCGCCATATCGCCCGCGCTCCGGCTCTGCGCTCTGGCCTTGTGACTGCCGGTCCGTGTTTCCTCTTCCTTCTCCGCTTTTCCTCCCCTGCCTCCAGCTCTGCGCCCGTCTTCACCACCCTCGCCTTGGGGACTGGCTGCTGTCTTCTTGCGGACCCTGCTGCCAAGCGGGGTCTTTCGCTACCCCTTCGTGGCTGTCGCTATCTCTTGGTCACCGTCGCTATCCCGTGGCGCGTGCTGCGGGGTAGCGGAGGGCGTGGACGGATAGCGGAGGGCGGAATGGGGTAGCGGTGGAAGTGGGGCCTGGCTGCGCTGCGGGGTAGCGATGGGCGGAATGGGGGAGCGGGTGGTGCGGAAGGAGAGCGGAGAGCGGAATGGGATAGCGATCGGCGGGGCCACGCCAGTGCAGTCTGGGCCGGCCGGCGTGATGGGGGAGCGAGCGCGGGCACTGCGTCCTGGCACCGGCTCACGTGACCGGACACCGACGCAGACAGGCGAGAACGACCTACCCTTGCGATCCCCAGACCAGCGCCTTCACCGTCTCACCTCACCGGGGAGAGATCGCCTTGGCCTAGCGCTCGTGGCCCTGCGTGTCCTCGCCCTGATCGCCCTCGCCACCAGGCGGGTTTGACTCGTCCTCGGAGGAGCCCTGGGAACCGCCTTGGTGGTCCTGCGTCGTTGCGCCCTGTGAGCCGGAGTCGGCGTCATGGCGCTGGCGGCGCAGATCCTCGTCCAGGCGGCGCAGGAACTCCGGGTCGTCATCCGGGGCGGCGGGACGCGGACGCTGGGGACGTCTGAAGGAGGTGCCCTCCTGAGAGGACCAGACGGTGGGCTCGACGTAGCCACCTCGCTCCTCGGCTGCCTTGACCCGACTGACGATGATCCAGGCCACCGGACCAACGACGGCCACCATGACGATGAGGATGATCCACATCATCTTGGGCATTCGGGCAGGCATGTCCTCATCAGGTGTGCGCGCGCAGTCGATGAGCGCGTACAGGGTCAGTGCCAGCGCGAGGACCGGGAGGAGCGCCTTCATGGGGCCCCACCCTAGTAGAAGCCGGGCAGGCCAGCGGGCCGCCAGGCTCTATGGCCGAGCCGGTGGGTAGCCAGGATCCACGGCCAGCGCCGGAGGGCCGCCAGGCTCCACGAGCGGAGTGCGCAAGCAGCCAGGTGTGCCACCCTGGTGCCGTGTCTGATCCCCTGCGCCCCACCTTCCCGGGCGTCACCTTCCCGGGCGTCACCTTCCCGGGCGCCACCTTCCCGGGCGCCCCCGACCCCGCGCCCTCTGACTCCCCGCGAGCTCGCGGCAGCGCACTCCCCGGCGGTACCCGGATCCACATGGTCCCAGGTGGGACCTCGCCGGCGCAGGTAGCCGAGCTCTTCCAGGCGATCTCCTCGCTCCTGGCTACGTCGCTCCCGGCCACGGCGCCCGGCAGCGCGGACACTCGGCGTACCTCTGACGACGCCGAGGGCCACGGCGCACCGGCGGCCTCGCCCTCTCAGCCGAGCGCACCCTCGACCCTCCTCGTCCCCGTGGCCCCGGGGGAGGACCGCGCCGCACTGCGCGAGCGCCTGGAGCGCGTGCAGGCGCAGGGCGTGCCACCGAGCGCCGACCTCATCCTGCGAACCTCCGGCTCCTCCAGCGGCAGAGGAAGCCTCGTGGCCATGAGCGTCGCCGCCCTGATCTCCTCGGCGCGGGCAACCTACGCGCGCCTGGACGGCCCAGGCCGCTGGGTCCTGGCCCTGCCGGCGCATCATGTGGCCGGCCTGCAGGTGCTCGTGCGCTCTGCCCTGGCCGGGTACCCGCCCGTCGTCGTCGACACTCACGCGGGTTTCAGCACCCAGGCGCTGGCTGAGGGGCTGGAGGAGGTTCTCAGCCAGCGCGGACCGGCGCCGGTCTACACCTCGCTCGTCCCCACCCAGCTGCTGCGCTGCCTGGAGGACCCGCGTGCCGTGGCTGCCCTGGCCCGTGCGGCGGCCGTCCTCGTGGGAGGAGCGGCCACGGATCCTGCCCTGTATGAGCGTGCGCTCTCGGCGGGGCTGAGGGTGGTGCGCACCTACGGCATGAGCGAGACCGGTGGTGGCTGCGTCTATGACGGCCGGCCGCTGGACGGGGTCAGCGTGCGCCTGCTGGACCCTGATGGCGACGGCGTCGGCCGGATCGTCCTGGCCGGTCCGGTCCTGGCCGAGGCCTGCTGGGAGGGGTCCTCGCTGCTTCGCCCTGGCCTGGACGGTCGGGCCGAGCTGCTGACCTCGGACCGGGGCAGGCTCGACGACGGCGTCCTGACGGTGCTGGGACGCCTGGATGACGTCATCGTCACCGGCGGCGTCAAGGTGGAGCCGCGGGTGGTGGAGGAAGTGGTAGCCCGCCTGGCGGGGGTCGCCCAGTGCTGCGTCGTCGCCGTGCCTGACGCCCAGTGGGGCGCTGCCGTGGTCGCCGTGGTCGTGGCGAGCCCCGGCCAGTCCCTCGATGCTGAGGGCCTGCGGGCGGCTGCGCGTGCCAGGCTCGACGGCGCCCACGCGCCCAAGCACGTCCTGGTCGTCGACCGGCTTGCCGAGCGGGGCCCGGGCAAGGTCGACCGGCGGGCGGTGGCTGCCCTGGCCCGCGCGCGCCTGGTGGGGTAGGTCAGGACGCCTGGCAGGTATCCCAGTCCGGGGCTCGTCTCAGTCTCTGGGCGCTTCCGCGGTAGGCTCGTGGGGCCCTAGTCTGAAGGAGAAGCGTGTCCGCTTACGATGGTCCTGTTCCCCCGTCCACGTCGCGCCCCAGTGCGCCGGAGGCGGAGGGCCCGCGCGCTACGAGCTGGGCCGAGGTGGTGCGGCTGCGTACTCTCCCGGCAGCCCTGGCGCCGGTCATCCTCGGGGCGGGAGCCGCGGGGGCGCTGGGAACCTTCTCCCTGCCGCGCACGCTCCTGGCTGGCGGCGTGGCCCTGGCCCTCCAGATCGGCTCGAACCTGGCCAATGACTACTCCGACGGCGTGCGGGGCACCGACGACGATCGCACCGGCCCACCGCGTCTGACTGCCTCTGGCCAGGTACGTCCGGCTGTGGTCAAGTACGCCGCCTTCGGCTGCTTCGCCCTGGCGGGCCTACTCGGCTTGGCCCTGCTGGCACTGTCTGGCCAGTGGTGGCTGGTCGGGGTCGGTATCGCGGCGGTGGCGGCGGCCTGGTTCTATACCGGAGGCTCCCACCCCTACGGCTACGCCGGGCTGGGCGAGGTTTTCGTCTTCGTCTTCTTCGGACTGGTGGCCACCAGCGGGACCGTCTACGTCCAGGGTGGCCTGGTGCCAGGGTGGGTCTGGCTGTCTGCCTGCGGCATCGGCCTCATCGCCTGCTCGCTGCTCATGGTCAACAACCTGCGTGACATCAACACTGACCCGGCTCACGGCAAGCGGACCCTGGCCGTGCGCCTGGGCCAGGCGCGGGCGCGCTCGGCCTTTGTCCTCATGGTGCGCCTGCCCGTCCTGCTGGGGATCGCGGCGCTGACCTGGGCGCGCTGGAGCGAGAGCCGGGACGGCAATGCGCTGGGAGGAGCGCTCATACTGATCGTCGTGGCGGCGGTGCTAGCGCTCGCGGCCCATCGTGTGAGCCTCCCCGTGCGCGGCGGCGCGCAGGGGCGTGCCCTCATTCCGGCACTGCGGGACGCTGGTCTGTACGAGCTCGTCTACGGCGTCGTCATGGCGCTGGGCCTGCTGGCCGTGACCGCGGCCTGACCGGTCTCGCGCGCTCACAGCAAGGCGGCGTGCTTCCAGCAGCTGAAAACATGCTGCCACGGGCTCGAAGCACGCTTTAACTAGCGAAGCACGCTGCCACAGTGGTGGGGCGCTGACGCAGATGGTGGGGTCCACCGGTGCGTGTGCGCGGTGGCGCGCGGGCTCGGCCGGGCGGCAGCCCCGAGGGCAAATCTGCGCTGCCGCCCGGCCCCTGCCGGGTCAGCGAGTGGCCGCCTCCAGGGCGACCTCGGCGTCAGGCTCGTGGGTGATGCGGTTGCGCAGGTCGCGTCGCACGATCTCGATGGACCACATCCACACGATGTGGCCGAAGAACTCAGAGAAGTGCTCGGACCAGGTCTGAGCGCCCTCGACCCACGGGAAGGGGTTGGGGGCCCAGCCCATGATCGGCATGAAGATCACGTGGGCGAAGACGTAGACGGCGATACCGAAGACGGCGCCCTGCCACAGCTTGATCTTGGGGAAGTACTCCGCGGCGATGCAGTAGATGAGGCCGAAGACGATCGCGAAGCTGAAGTGGACGAGGAAGGAGTAGATCGGCAGCGGGTTGTTGGAGAAGGTGACCGTCGCGTGCGAGGTCTCCGGGCTCATGCCGAACCACTCCAGCATGGCCTGGGGCGGGTTGGTGTCCGAGCGCAGCCCGGGGGTGCGGGGCGGGAAGGGAACCTCCCAGCCGAACTTGACGATGGCGGAGAAGACGCCGCCGATCAGGCCGACGAGCGCGGCCGTTCCGAGACGACGGCGGTTGGGCTCGGTCGAGCCGAGTAGGCGGGTGATCCAGGTGGGCATGGGAGACCTCCGGGCACGGGACGGCGGCGCCGTCTGGGGAAGGAGGGCGCCGCCGGCGGGCCGGGAGACCGCCGGGCGCACGCCCTCGTGGTCGTTACCACCATGACACTGCCGGCCCGCGGCGTCCACGCGAGGCGTGCGTGAGATATGTCAATCGTTAGTCATAAGGGGGGCGCCCTAGAAGTAGTAGGGGAAGGCCGACCAGTCCGGCTCGCGGCGCTGGAGGAAAGCGTCACGGCCCTCAACCGCCTCGTCGGTCATATAGGCCAGGCGCGTCGCCTCTCCGGCGAAGACCTGCTGGCCCGCCAGGCCGTCGTCGGCCAGGTTGAAGGCGAGCTTGAGCATCCGGATGGCCTGGGGAGACTTGCTGGCCACAATCGCGGCGTACTCCAGCGCCTTGTCCTCCAGTGCGGCGTGGTCCACCACCTCGTTGACCACGCCCCAGCGCTCAGCCTCCACTGCGTCATAGGTACGGGCGAGGAAGAAGATCTCTCGCGCCCGTTTGTCCCCCACCTGGCGAGCCAGAAGCGCCGAGCCGTAGCCGGCGTCGAAGGAGCCGACGTTGGCGTCGGTCTGCTTGAAGCGCGCGTGCTCGCGCGAGGCGATGGACAGGTCGCACACCACGTTGAGGGAGTGCCCGCCGCCTGCGGCCCACCCTGAGACCGCCGCGATGACGACCTTGGGCATGGTGCGAATGAGCCGCTGGACCTCCAGGATGTGCAGCCGGCCCGCCCGCGCGGCGTCGATACGAGCCTGGCGTGCAGCCACCTCGGCGTCGTGGGAGTCCTGGTCACCTGAGGCGGGGACGGAGGCTGAGGCGGGGACAGCGTCCGAGACCGAGCCAGGATCGACGCCGTCGCCTGGGTGAGTCTCGCGCTCACCAGCCCCCGGCGCGTCGTCGCTCCTCTCGTAATGGTAGCCGTCGCGGCCGCGGATGCGCTGGTCCCCGCCGGAGCTAAAGCCCCAGCCCCCGTCCTTGGGGGAGGGGCCGTTGCCGGTGAGGATGACGGCGCCCACGTCACCGCTCATCCTCGCGTGGTCGAGCACGCGGTAGAGCTCATCGACTGTGCGCGGCCGGAAGGCGTTGCGCAGCTCGGGGCGGTCAATCGCCACCCGCACCACGGGGAGGTCACGCAGCCAGCGGCCGGAGGCATCGCGCTGGCAGCCGCGGTGGTAGGTGACGTCAGTCAGGACGACGTCGTGGCTGGCCGAAGGGCCAGGCTCGCCCGGGGCGCCGGCAGGGTGGTGGGCGTGACGGAAGCCCTCGACCTCACGCCAGCGGGAGGGATCGAAGATCTCGGACACGCGCGCAGGCACGGGGAAGGACTCGCTCATGCGCCACAGCCTAGGTCAGGGGCGCGGCTGCGGCTGGCAAAGGCCCTCGCGCAGGAGGCGGCCTCGATACCCTGTGGGCATGGGGCAGCACAAGGACGCGCACGGGCCTGCTGGCGGCCCGCACCAGGACGACCGTCACGGCGCCGTCCCAGCCGACCTGGCTGGTGGGCGCAGCGCGGGGAAGGACCGTTCCTTCATCCCCGTGCGCGACGGCGGTGGCCGGGTCGACTCCGAGACCGGGCGCCTGCGCGAGGTGATCGTCCACCGTCCAGGTTGCGAGATCGCGCGCCTGACGCCGATCAACGCCCCCTCCCTTCTCTTCGACGACGCCCTCAATATCGACCGGGCCCAGGCTGAGCACGACGCCCTGACTGCGATCCTGCGGGCCGAGGGCGTCCTCGTCCACGACTTCCGCGAGCTGCTGACCGAGTCCCTGGCCTACCCGCAGGCCCGCGAGCTCGTCCTTGCGCAGACAGTCGGTCCCCAGACTGTGGGTGTATCCACCTCGCAGGTCCTCACAGACTTCCTCCAGTCCCTGCCTGACGCTGAGCTGGCCGAGGTGCTGCTGGCCGGCATCACGCGCGCCGAGCTGCGCGAGAGACTCAGCCCCGCGGATGCGCGCACGCTGTTCGACACCACCTTCCTGTCCACCCTGGAGGGCCAGTTCGTCATCACCCCGCTGCCCAACCACCTGTTCACCCGCGACACCTCGGCCTGGCTCTACGGGGGCAAGCACGTCAACACCATGGCCCTGGCTCCCCGGCGCCGCGAGGCGGTCAACTATGAGGCCGTCTACCGCTACCACCCAGCCTTCGCCGGGCGCGGCCTGTTGTGGAGCGAGGAGCACGGGGCCTCGATGGCCACGGTCGAGGGTGGTGACTTCCAGGTCCTGGGCAACCGCAGCCTCGTGATCGGCCTGTCCCACCGCTCCAGCGCCGCTGGGGTCGAGCGCCTGGCCGCCAGGCTCTTTGACGACGGCGTGGCTGACCGGGTCATCGGCGTGCACATGCCCGACCGTGCCTTCTACACCGAGCTGGACGCCGTCATGCACCTGGACACCCTCATGACGATGGTCGCCCCGGACACCTACCTGCGCTTCGAGGGCTTCAAGGAGGTCACCACCGTCGAGATCGAGCCAGGGGCCAGCCACGGCTCCACCAAGGCGCGCAGCGCCGGCCGCTCCTCGCTGCGGGTGACGGTCCATGACGGCGCCGAGATGGACAGGGTCCTGGCCAGGGCCGCGGGGATCGACTCCTTCACCGTCATCAGCCCGGACATGTCGGACGAGGCCGAGGCGCTGCGCGAGCTGGCGCGCGACTCATGCAACGTCGTCGCCCTGGCTCCTGGACGGGTCATCGGCTATGCCCACAACCAGGCCGCCAACGACGTCCTGCGCCGTGCCGGCGTCGAGGTGCTGGAGACCCCGGGGGTCGAGCTCGTGCGGGGGCGGGGCGGCGCCCACTGCATGACCTGCCCCGTCACCCGCGACCCGGTGTGACGCACCTGCTGGCGCTCGGCTTGGGACGGGTAGTGACCACGGCATAGGCTCGCCCGCGGATACTGCGGACCCAGGCCAGGAGGACACGTGAGACACACTGGTGGCGGAGCTGAGCACACTGGCGCTGACCAGCGGCAGCTGAGCCTGGCCCAGGCTGCCCGGGTTCTCTATGAGGCGGGGATCCTGCGCGAGGTCGTCACCACCGACGGGTGGTTCGTGGACCCCGATCACCTGCCCGAGCTCTGGCTGAGCTCGGTGGTCTATGACACCCGGATGATCACCCCGGGAGCGCTGCTCGTGGTCAAGGGCCGCTTCAAGGAGGACTACCTCCTCCCGGCCCAGGAGCAGGGCATGGTGGCCTACGTCGCTGAGCGGGAGTACAGCTCGCTGACCACCTGCCCCGGCCTTATCGTCACTGACGCCCTGGAGGCGATGAGCCTCCTGGCCGCCGAGCTCTACGGTCACCCGGAGCGCGAGCTGACCATCGTCGGGATCACGGGGACCAAGGGCAAGACGACGACGGCGCACCTGGTCCACGCGGTCCTGAGCCAGGTCACCGGTGGGCGCAGCGCGATGTTCTCCTCTAATCACCTGTGCCTGGACGGGCGGACCTTCACTCCCGCGGTGCTCACGACCCCCGAGTCAGCTGACTCCCTGCGCATGATGCGCCAGGCCCTGGACGCTGGCATGACGCACCTGGTCATGGAGGTCTCCTCCCAGGCCTACAAGCTCAAGCGGGTCTTCGGCCTCACCTTTGACGTGGGGGTCTTCCTCAACATCGGTCAGGACCACATCAGTCTCGTCGAGCACCCCACCTTTGAGGATTACTTCTTCTGCAAGCGTGAGCTCATCCGTCACAGCAGGCAGCTCGTGCTCAACGCGGACACGGACTATCACGGCCTGCTGACCGAGGAGGCGCGGCTGGCAGGGGCGAGGACGCTCACCGTCTCGCGTGAGGACGGGGACCTCATCCTCACCCAGGAGGGCGAGGGCTTCACCCTGCGCTACCACGGTCAGGAGGTCGCCGGCTCCGCTGACCAGCCGATGCGGCTGCGCCTGGCCGGCGCCTTCAACCAGGACAACGCCGCAGCAGCAGTCGCCGTGGCCCTGTCCCTGGGATCACCTGCCGGCTCCCCGCAGCTGCGCGCGCTTGAGCAGGTTCAGGTCTCGGGGCGGATGGAGCGGCTCGTGAGCGCTGACGGCGTGGTCGGCTATGTCGACTTCGCGCACAACCACCTGTCGACCTCCTCCCTGCTCGACGAGGTCGAACGGGTCTACGGTCGTGAGAACCCGCGGATCATCCTGGTGTCAGGCTCGACCGGGGGCAAGGCGGTCAACCGACGCCAGGGCATTGTCACCGCCGCCAATGGACGCGTGGACTCCTTCATCTTCACCGAGGACGATCAGGACCGGGAGAACGCCACCCAAATCGCCCGCCAGATGCGCGGCTACGTCACGGACACCGAGGCCTCCACCCAGATCGTCATGCCCCGGGCCAAGGCCATCGAGGCGGCCGTGGGCCAGGCACGTGAGTACCCGGGACGACGCAACGTCATCCTCGTCATCGGTAAGGGCGACGAGGTCTACAACGTCGTCAACGGCGTCAAGCAGCCCTACGAGGGCGACGCCGTCGTGCTGCGCCGGTTGCTGGGCTGAGCCGCCCAAGCCCTCGCCAGACGGCGGTGAGGTCTGAGTGGGGGCGGGGTGATGGGCCTGCAGGCGTGGCGGGTCTGGCGGGAGCGGCGCGAGGAACGAGCGACGCGGATGGTAGCCAAAGGCTCCTCACCCCGCCCCCGCTACTGCCAGGCCGCGGCTCAGCCCAGGCGGCTGGCGCTGGCGCCTGGCCGGGTGACGATCGTCGTCGCCGCGGCCGGGCCACCGGCCTCGCGCTGGTAACGCTCCAGCCAGGCCGTGGCAAAGTCCTCGGCGCCCGGAGCCGGGACGACGGCGTAGACCGAGCCACCCCAGCCGGCTCCGAAGGCGCTGGCGCCGATCGCCCCGAGGTCGCGGGCCAGGGACACCATGGCGTTGGTCGCCGGGACCTGGTTGAGCAGCCGGGAGTCCGCCAGCGCGTGGGAGCGAGCGAGGACCTCGCCGACGGCGCCGGCGTCGCCGGCGGCCACCGCCTGGGCCCCGGCCGGTACCAGGACGAGGGACTCGATGAGGAACTGCTCCACGCGGCCACGCTCGTAGCCCGGCTCAGTCAGGTCGAGCAGGCGGTGCAGCTCGGGCGACCCGGCCGCCTCCTCGCCGGTGGCCTCGCCGATGAGGCAGGCCACGGCCGAGGCCAGGAAGGCGTCCTGGCGCCCGGTGGACTTATTCCACCGGGCCAGGACCGAGCGCAGCGTGAGCGGGCCACGGTTGTAGTTGGCCAGGGCCGCTCCCGTCTTCTCCGCCAGCACGCCGCTGACGCCGACGACGATGGCCCAGTCCTCGGGGAAGGCGACGCGCTCGCGGATCTCCATGGGGGCGAAGCGGGCCAGCAGGAGGGTGTCGGCCTCACCGCAGAGCATGCCCGTGTGGTCCTCGGAGCCACCCTGGGTGCCCACGCCCTCGGCGCCCAGCAGCTCGCGCCACGGGCGCCCCGCCTCGACCCCGGCGAGGTACCCGGCCAGGGACAGGCGGTCGGGGATGTTGCGTCTCCACAGCTCGGTGGAGCTCCAGCCGTTGAGGTCGGCCAGAGCCAGGGCGCTGGCGCAGATGAGGGCAGAGGAGGAGCTCATCCCCGAGGCGGGGGGTAGGTCGGAGGTGATGGTCAGGTGCGCGGGCACGCTGGGCCCGAAGTTCGCCGTCAGGCGGTCGAGCACCGTCTGCAGGTAGCGTCCCCAGTGACCGGCCGCAAGGCCGTGGTCCATGCCTGCCTGCAGGCTGACGGGCTCGCCCCCGGCCGTGGTGGTGGCTGAGAGGAAGCCCGCTGCGCCGTCGACCTGCTCGGCCACGGCGCTCACGCCCCGGTCCACGGCGCCGACCAGCACGTTCCCGCCGGCGTAGTCGGTGTGCTTGCCGAGGAACTCGATGCGGCCGGGCACCCGCCAGGCGCCGCGTGTACCGACTGCGCTCACAGTGCCACCTCCGCGTGCGCCAGGCGCGCTTGGACGTCAGCGACGTCCTCGCGGCGCGAGAGGTCCAGGACCGCGCCCTGGACGGGCAGGACGCTGACCGGGCTGGCCAGGGCCCGCACGGCGTCGACGATCTCCAGCTCGCCGCGGGGCGAGGGGGCGATCCGGGAGCAGGCCTGGAAGATCTCGGGGGTGAAGACGAAGGCGTTCATGGACACCAGTGCGTGCTCGCCGGCGGCATCGACCACCTCGGGGGCGGGCTTCTCCACGATCTTGGTCAGCAGCCCGTCGGCCTCGCGCACCAGGGCGAAGGCCGCCACCCGCTCAGCCGGGATGTTGGAGCCCGCCACCAGTGCGGCCCGGTCGAATCCGAGCAGGGCGTTGCCCTCGTGCTCGGCCAGGGCCCGCAGTCCGTGGGTCGGGTAGTAGTTGTCCCCGTTGACCATGAGGAAGGGCTCCTCACCCACCACCTGCTCGGCGCAGGCGACGGCGTCGGCGGTGCCTCGAGGCTCGCTCTGGACGGCCAGCTCGATGCTCAGCCGCATGGGGGCGAGGTCAGCGATGTGGGCGTCGAAGGCCTCGTGCTCGGGGCCGACGACGAGCACGACCCGGCTGATCCCGGCGTCGGCCAGGGCGGACAGGCTGTAGTCGACGAGCAGGTGCTCGCCGATGGGCATGAGGGCCTTGTACCCGCTGGCGGCCGCGGCGGCCTGGGCGGGGGAGAGAGCGGCCTGGGCGCCGGTCTCGGCGCGCATGCGGGTGCCGAGACCGCGTGCCAGGACGACGGCGGTGCGTACCTGCGTGGCAGGGGTGGTGTGAGCCTCAGTCATGGGAATCTCCTGAGTTGGGGGGCTACTGGCCGAGCCCGTAGTGGGAGGCGACGGCGTCGGCCGTGCGCTGCGCCAGCTCGCCGTCGGGCATCTCGGCGAAGACGCGCAGCAGGGGCTCGGTGCCGGAGAAGCGGATCGTCACCCAGCCATCGCCCTTGAAGTACACCTTGCAACCGTCGGCCCAGCTGACGTGGTCGGTCTGCAGACCCAGGGCCGTAAAGTCCGGCAGGTCGTGATGGGTGAAGATCTGCTCCGTGAGCTCAGCGCGGCGGGTGGCGGTGAAGCCGTAAGCCTCCTCGACCATGACCAGCTCGCCGTAGCGGGAGACCAGGTCGGCGTAGAGCTCGGAGAGCTTCTTGCCGGAGGCCGCCACCGCCTCCACGAGCAGGGAGCCTGCGTAGACGCCGTCCTTGCCTGGGATGTGGCCGCGCACGGTCAGGCCGCCCGAGGACTCGCCGCCGATGACGGCGTCAGTCTCGGCCATCTTGGCGCTGATCCACTTAAAGCCCACCGGCACCTCGTAGCAGACCTGGCCGTGAGCCTTGGCCACGCGGTCCAGCAGGTGGGTGGTGGACATATTGCGCACCGCCGGGCCGCTCCAGCCCTTGCGGGTGAGCAGGTAGTCGTAGAGGAGGACCAGGACCTGGTTGGGGGTGAGGTAGTGCCCCTCGTCATCGATGATCCCCAGCCGGTCTGCGTCGCCGTCGGTAGCGATGCCCAGGTCCGCCCCGCGCTCGACGACGGCGTGCTGGAGGGCCGCCAGGGTCCCCTTAGCCGGCGAAGGCATGCGGCCGCCGAAGAGCGGGTCATGGCGCTCGTTGATGACGTCAACCTGGCAGCGGGCCGTGAGCAGGATCGTCTGCAGGCTGGTCTGGGCCACGCCGAACATGGGGTCCAGGACGAGGTGGAGGTGGGCGTGACGGATCGTCTCGACGTCGAGCTTGTCCAGGATGGCGTCCAGGTACCAGTTGATGGAGTGCTGGATGGTCACCAGCTCGCTGCCGCGGACCTCGTGGGGCTCCAGGGCCTTGACGTCCTCCTCGCCCAGGGCGTTGACCTGCTGGGTGAGGGACTCAGTGAACTCCAGGTCCGCGTCACGGCCCCCGGGCAGGAAGACCTTGATGCCGTTGTACAGGGCGGGGTTGTGGGAGGCGGTGACGGCCATGCCGTAGGCGGCCCCCAGGTTGCCCACGGTCCACATCGTGGTGGGGGTGGGGGTGGGACGGTCGATGACGGTGACCGGCACGCCGTTGCCTGCCAGGACCTCGGTGGCCCACCAGGCGGCGGTGTCGGAGAGGAAGCGTCGGTCGTAACCGATGACGACGCGGCCGGGCCGGGCGCCGGGGGAGGTCTCGGCCAGGATGCGGTTGGCCAGGCCCTGAGCCAGGAGACGGACGTTGGCGCGGGTGAACTCGTCGCCGATGACGGCTCGCCAGCCGCCGGTTCCGAAGTGGATCATGACTACCTTCTGTGGCAGGTGGGAGGGTGTGCAACTAGGAGGCTGGGTGGTGCTCAGCCCTTGACGGCGCCGGCGGTCAGGCCGGCCTTCCAGTAGCGCTGGAGGATGAGGAAGAGGATCACCAGCGGCAGGACCCCGAGCAGCGCTCCCTGGAGGACGGCGCCGTAGGTCGGGTCAAAGTAGGACATCATGCCGTACAGGCCCAGGGTGACGGGCTTGAGGGCGACGTTGTTGGTCACCATCATCAGCGGCAGCAGGAAGTTGTTCCAGGTCGCCACGAAGATGAACAGGAAGATGGTCACCATGGCCGGCGCCAGGATGGGCAGCACCATGGTGAAGAAGATGCGGAACTCGCCGGCGCCGTCGATGCGGGCGGCGTGCCCGGCCCGGCCGATGGGTAGTGGGTGGCGGGATCTCAGGCGTCGTCGCCGAGAAGCCACTGCTGACCTCCTGCCTCTAGGTGGATGGTGCGCGGACCCCTGGGCGTGTGGACCTGGGTGGTCACCGGCTCCAGGGTGTTATTGAAGGCCAGGAGCTGTCCTCCTGGGTAGGTGGCGACCTCGACGCGCGGGTCGACGGCGGCCCAACGCTCGAAGTCCGACTCCGCCCCGGCAGCCCAGAAGATGGCGCGGTGCAGCAACCGGGAGTTGTCCGCGTTGTAGGGCAGGCCGGTGGCGTAGACGGTGCGGCCGGCCCCGAAGTGGCTGGCTGCCAGGCGGACCTGGCCGTCGGCGGCGTCGAGGACCTGGGTACGGTGCCCGGTGACGACGACGTCGGGGGTGCCTTCGCCGTCGTCGAAGCTGGCGGTGAGGTCTGCGGTGATGAAGTGGTCCGGCTGGACCTCCAGGGGCCGGTTGGTGCTCAGGCCCCAGCCGGTCTCGCGGTCCACGCCCAGCGCGTCAGCCAGCTGGAAGGTGACGCCGTCGCGGGGGTGATCGGAGGGGGCGCCCACGCCGATGAAGCCGCCGCCGCGGGCGATGAAGGCGTTGACGGCCTCGACCAGGGCCGGGTCGTCCCACTCGCGCCCGCCGGAGAAGGCCGTGCCTGTACCTCCGGCGTTGATGAGGACGGCGACGTCGCTGGGCACGCCCTCGCGCAGGTCGTCGAAGGACAGGAAGCTGACCTCCAGCGGCAGGCCGGACAGCGCCTCCAGCACGCCGATGTAGGAGTAGGTCTGGCGATACCACAGGGCGTGGGCCACCATGTGGGTCATCCACGAGCGCAGGCGGCCCCAGGAGCTGATGACGGCAACCTTGAAGGGAGCCGCGAGCGGGCGCTGGCCGCCGCTGCAGGTGTGCAGCGAGCGGAACTGCGCGACGATCTCCTCCACGCGGTCGATGAAGTCAGGGTGCTCCACCGCCAGGGACAGGTAGCCGCCGTAACCGATGCGGTCCAGTGGGGAGCGCACGATCGCGCGGCGTGCCTGGAGCCAGGACTCGTTGGCCTCGGCCACCGGGTCCCCATCCAGGTGGAAGACGTCGGGGAAGAAGTAGGGCAGGAAGCGGCCCTCGGTGTAGCGCACGTGGGGGATGTCGGCGATCATGCGGCAGGTCGCGCCCGAGCCCACGGAGCCCACGACGGCGTCCAGGCCGGCGTCGGCGAAGTGCTCGCCGTAGGGCTCGGTGCCGATCCAGTTGTCCCCCAGGAACATCATCGCCTCCTTGCCGGCGGCGTGGACGGCGTCGGTCAGCTCGCGCACGCGGGAGGTGACGAAGCGGTGCTGGAAGCTGATCCAGTCGCGGAAGGCGCGGGTCGGAACGCGGAAGGGGGAGTTGTAGTAGCCGGCGTCGACGAAGTCCTCGGGGGTGAGCCGGTAGCCGTACTCGGCCTCGAAGGCCTCCAGTGCCGGCACCGAGACCGAGGCGGAGTAGCCGAACCAGTCGACGAAGCGTTCCTTGGCGTCCGGGCCGTAGACGAGGGTGAAGTGGTAGAAGAAGGTGGTGAAGCGGACGACGTCGACCTCGGGGTGGTCCCGGAGCCAGCCGTCGAGGTGGGCGCGCACGTGCGCCCAAGTGGCCTCGTGCCGCACGTCGAAGGGCTTCTCCTTCACGCGCGTGGGGTCTTGGTCCCAGCCGTTGGTGAGGTAGTTGTACATCTGGGTGGGGTCCCAGGTCTGGGTGGCCAGGTAGCTGACCGTGTAGGCGTGGCCGGCCTGCGGCTCCAGGACCGTGACCGTGTGGCCGTCCTCCTCCAGGCGCCAGGCGGCGGGGGACAGGGGCTCACCGACGGTACGGTCGTAGGCCTGCCACCAGCGGGCGGTGTCACAGGTGACGTCCGGGCGGACCTGCTCGGCGAACCAGGAGGCGGTCAGGTCAATGGCCAGCGGGCTCTCGTCGGTGGCGACCACGCGGTCAGAGGACAGGAAGATCCGCGTGGCCTCGTCCGGGTGGGCGTCAGCCCAGGCGTTGTCCCCACGTCCGACGAAGTAGGTGGAGTAGACCTTGGCGGCCAGTTCGTGGACCAGCTCGGGCAGCTCGGTACCGTCCGAGTTACGCACGGCGTCCGCGCCCAGGCGCTCCATGAGCTCGCGCACCTGGGCGTCCATGCCGGTCTGGATGGGGAGGGTGAGGCGACCGGCGCCGGCTGCGTCGTCGCGTCCAAGGGCCTGAGGGGCCATCAGCACTCCTTCGGGCTGAATATTTCGAACTACGAACAAACTACAGCATGATCGCGTCTCGCGCTAGTGGGGAGGACAAATTCGCCTGTGTCCGCTTGGTTGTTGGGTCGGTTGAGGTCCTCAGCCGGCCACGCCCACCTGGCTGGCCCCTCCAATCCGTCGCTTTAGGTGCTTAACCGTCGATTCCCATGCTTGCCACAACCGAATCGACTGTTTGGGGCCTAAACCGATGGCCTGGGTCCGTCTGGCTGGCCCCTCCAATCCGTCGCTTTAGGTGCTTAACCGTCGATCCCCATGCTCGCCACAACCGAACCGACTGTTGAGGGCCTGAAGCGATGGGAGTGGGGGTGAGTGTGGAGCTCATCAGCGCCGGGGCGGATGGTCTGGGTTGTGTCGGAACCTCGAAACTGACTGTTTGGGGCCTAAACCGATGGCCTGGGTTCGCCTGGCTGGCCGCTCCAATCTGTCGCTTTAGGTGCTTAACCGTCGATTCCCATGCTTGCCACAACCGAACCGACTGTTGCCGGCCTGAACCGACGACCTTGGGCAAGTTGAGAGCCCCGAACCGACTGTTGCCGGCCTGAACCGACGACCTTGGGCAAGTTGGGGGCACGACGGCGAGGCGCGCCCCGGCGCTCCTGGCACGCGGCCTGGGCTGGCTCAGTCCTGGGGCTGGAGGACGGTCGGATCGGCTAGGACCGGTTCGAGCGAGACCAAGGCAGCTCCCAGTGACGGGGCCCAGGGGCCCAGCCGGGAGGCAAGGAGGTGAACCGCGGGACGATCGTCCAGGCGCCGTGCTTCCAGCGACGCGGCCGTCGGGGCGAGGAGGACGTCATCGAAAGCGGCGAGCCAACCTGACAGGACAATGACCTGAGGGTTGAGGACGTCAACCAGGATCGCCAGGCCGCGCTCCAGGTCGTGCTGCGCCTGGGCCAGCCGCTCGATCAGGACCTGGTCCCCGGCGTCAAAGCGCTCGCGCAGCATGGCGATACGCGACACCAGGGAGCGGGCATCGTCATGGACCGGGTCCTGCGGCGGGTAGATCGCGGTCAGTGAGTGCAGGCCGATGAGAGTCTCCCAGCACCCGCGCCGGCCGCAGCGGCACACCTGCCCGTCCGTCTCAACCGGCATATGCCCAACCTCGCCGGTCGATCCGTACCAGCCGCGCAGCAGGTGGCCGTCAGCGATGATGCCCGCACCCACGCCCTCTCCGCCTGAGAGGTAGAGCAGGTGCCGCACGCCCTTGCGGGCGTAGTCGCCGTAGGCGGCCAGGGCCGCGAGCTTGGCATCGTTCTCCATCGCCAGCTCCGGCAGGGCGGCATCCTCGGGAAGGTCGCGCGCCAGAGCGGAGCGCAGGGCCTCCAGCAGCGGGGCGTCGTGCCAGCCGAGCGAGGAGGAGAAGCGTACGGTGCCGCTGGTGTAGTCCAGGGCGCCGGTCTGCGCGACGACGACCTCCAGCACCGCCACACCCTGGCTGCGCAGCTTCTCCAGCTGTGCCGTCAGCAGGGCGGAGAGCTGGTCGATGACGGCGGTAAAGGAGCGAGCGGGGTCCGCAATAAGGCAGGACTCCTGGGTCACGACCCGTCCTGCCAGGTCCACTACGGTCAGCAGCAGGGAGTCGATGCCGATCTCGGCGCCCACCCCGGCCACCGCCTGCGCCGCGATCTGCAGCGCGGTGCTGGGGCGACCGACGTTGCCTGACATGTCTGGAGCGCCCTCGCTGACCAGCCCCCGTGCGCACAGCTCGGCGACGAGCGTGGAGACCGTGGCCTTGGACAGCCCGGTCTGGCGGACCAGCTCCGTGCGCGAGCACGGCGGCCCGGCCTGCAGGTGTCGCAGGATGAGGGACATGTTGGAGATACGCACGTCTGCGTGCGCCTTGGGGCCGCCGGCTCCGGAGGCTGCAGGGAACCCGGGCGCAGCAAGAGCGTCGACCGGGGTCCGTCCGACCACTGGCACGCTTGCTCCTTCCTGCTGACGGTACCGGGGCAGGGGTGGTCTCACGACGGCGGTGGCGGGCACCTGTGCCCACCGCGGCCTGGGGCTCGACGACGTGGCACACCCTAGCCTGTCTCGCACCGGTGCCGTGGGCCATACTGGATCCAGGGACCGTCCGGTGCTCGTACCGGACGCGTCGTCAGCCGCCGGTTCCTCCGACGCGCTGTAGCCCACCACTGAAAGGGTCGCCCGTGACCAGTACCTCTGCCAGCCCCACAGCCTGCCTGCCGGCACCTGACCCCACCGTCCTGGCCGGGCTGAAGGGGAGGTCCTTCCTCCGCGAGCTCGACTTCTCCCCCGAGGAGTGGATGACCTTCATCCAGCTGGCGGCCCAGCTCAAGGCGGAGAAGAAGGCCGGGCGCGAGACCCAGCGCCTGCGCGGGCGCAACATCGCCCTGGTCTTTGAGAAGACCTCCACCCGCACCCGTTGCTCCTTCGAGGTCGGTGCGGCCGACCAGGGCGCCTCGACGACCTACCTCGACCCCTCCGGTTCCCAGATGGGGCACAAGGAGTCCGTGGCGGACACCGCCCGGGTGCTCGGCAGGATGTTTGACGGGATCGAGTACCGCGGGGACGAGCAGGCCAAGGTCGTCCAGCTCGCAGAGCTATCCGGCGTGCCGGTGTGGAACGGCCTGACGGACCAGTGGCACCCCACCCAGATGCTGTGCGACAGCCTGACGATGCTCGAGCACGCGGGCAAGCCCACCGGCGAGATCTCCTACGCCTACGTGGGTGACGCGCGCTTCAACATGGGCCGCTCCCTGCTGGTCAACGGTGCCATGATCGGTGCGGACGTGCGCATCGTCGCCCCCCGGGCCCTGTGGCCGGATGAGGAGTGCATCGCCCAGGCCCACCAGGTGGCCGAGCGCACTGGTGCGCGGATCACGGTGACGGAGTCGGTACCGCAGGGCGTGGCCGGCGTCGACTTTGTCCACACCGACATCTGGGTCTCCATGGGCGAGCCCAAGGAGGTGTGGGACGAGCGGATCGCCATGCTGCGCGACTACCAGGTGAACGCCTCCCTCATGGAGCTGGCCGGCCCCCAGGCCCGCTTCATGCACTGCCTGCCCGCCTACCACAACCGCCAGACCGCCATCGGTGAGGAGATCTACCAGGCCACCGGCATGGACGGGGTCGAGGTGACTGAGGAGGTCTTCGAGTCCGAGCGCTCGATCGTCTTCGACCAGGCCGAGAACCGGATGCACACCATCAAGGCCGTCATGGTGGCCACCCTGGGCGACTAGGCCAGGCCAGCCCGGCCGCTGACCGGGCCTGCGGCTATCCTGGCTGGTATGACGAGCCAGATCTTCCCCAGCGCTGACGCGACTGCGCGTACGGCCGGCGAGCTCGATCTCGACCTGCTGCGCCGTGCCGACCCGACCGGCCTGCTGGAGGGGATCGACCGCGTCGTCGTGTGGGACCTGCCGATGCGGACCTCCTTCCGCGGCATCGTGCGCCGCGACGGCATCGCCCTGCACGGGCCGGCCGGGTGGGGAGAGGTCGCACCCTTCTGGAACTACGACGCCGCAGCCAGCGCCCCCTGGCTGGCCAGCGGGCTGGAGCAGGCCGTCAGCGGGCTGGCAGACCTGGAGACCCACCGCAGGAGCGTCCCGGTCAACGTCACTGTCCCGCTTGTGGCCGCTGAGCAGGCCTACGAGCTCGTGGCCCAGTCGGCGGCCACCACCGCCAAGGTCAAGGTCAGTGGCACGGCCGACGGCGTCGCGGAGGACCTGGAGCGCCTGGCGGCGGTCCGTGCGGCCCTGGGCGCGCAGGGACAGGTGCGCATCGACGTCAACGCCGCCTGGGACCTGGAGACCGCCCGCGCCACCTTGCCGGTGATGAACAAGGCCGCCGGGGGACTGCAGTATGCCGAGCAGCCCTGCGCGGACGTGGAGGACCTGGCCCGGTTGCGCAGGGCCGTCAGCGTCCCGATCGCTGCCGACGAGTCCGTGCGCCTGTCCGAGGACCCGCTGGCCGTGGCCAGGCTGGAGGCCGCCGATGTCGCGATCGTCAAGGTCGCCCCGCTGGGCGGGGTACGCCGTGCCCTGGCGCTGACCGAGCGGCTGGGCCTGCCCGCCGTCGTCTCCTCGGCCCTAGACACCTCCATCGGCATCGCGGCGGGGCTGCGGCTGGCCTCCGCCCTGCCCGAGCTGGCCGGCGCCTGCGGGCTGGGCACCGTGAGCCTGTTCGAGTCCGACCTTGCTGTGCCCGCCCTGGTCCCGCGCCGCGGCGAGCTGGCGGTGCGAGCGGCCCACGTCTCCCAGACCATGCTGTCGGCCTCGATGGCTGACGACGAGCTGGCCTCGCGCTGGCAGGCGCGGCTGGTCCACATGCTGGGGGCCCTGGCCGCACGCAGGGCCCAGGAGAGCCGGGACCCGGCCACAGCCGTGGCGGGGCTGGCCCTGTGAGGCCTCAGCGACCGGCCCAGGCGGCCGCGGACCGCAGCGCGGCGCCCCTGCCTGCCTCGGTCCACGCCGCGCTCCAGGTGGTCCTCAGCCTCATCCGGCTGGGCGTGCATGACGTCGTCCTGGCCCCAGGCTCGCGCAGCGCGCCCTTTGTCCCGGTCCTGGCTGCTGCCGAGCAGGCAGGGCTCGTCCGCGTGCGCGTGGTCGTCGATGAGCGCAGCGCCGGCTTCGTGGCGCTCGGTATCGCCCGCGCCGCTCTGGTGGATGACTGGCGTCGACCGGCTGCCGTCATCACGACCTCCGGCACCGCCGTCGCCAACCTGCACCCCGCCGTGGCTGAGGCGGACGCGGCCGGGGTCCCCATGCTCGTCATCTCCGCCGACCGGCCTCACGAGCTCGTTGGCACCGGGGCCAACCAGACCACCGAGCAGACCGGCATCTTCGGCCGCGCGGTGCGCACCGTCGTCGACCTGCCCGCGGACCTGAGCGCGGACCTGGGCCAGGAGCGTGGGGCAGCGGCCATTGGTGGACAGCTGCGCCGCGCCGTCGAGGCCGCGCGCGGGTGGCTGACCAATGACCCCGGTCCGGCGCAGGTCAATATCCGCTTCCGCCCGCCGCTGGCGTTACCGGCCGAGGACGACGGCGCGGCCTGCGACTACCTGCGGGCGGCCGTGGCGGCTGTGGCGGAGGGTAAGGATAGCCGCCGGTGGGGCGGGACGAGCGCGAAGCCCCCGTCCTCCCAGGCCCGCAGGACCGGCGGCTACCAGCCCCGACCGGCACGCCGGAGCCAGGAGGGGGACGGGGCCACCGAGCGGGGCCTGGTCGTAGCCGGAGACAGCGTCGATGGCGTGGGACCGCGCGCCCGTGAGCTCGCCGAGTACCTCGGCTGGCCCTTGCTGGCTGAACCCACCTCCGGTGCACGCGGGGGCCGGCAGGCGCTGACCCGCTACGCCGAGCTGCTGGCCAGCCCTGAGGGCACCGCGCTCGCGGCGCAGGCCCAGCACGTCGTCGTCGCGGGCCACCCGAGCCTGAGCCGACCGGTCAGTGCGCTGCTGGCCCGCCAGGACCTGCCGGTCGACGTCGTGACCTCGACAGCGCGCTGGAGCGACGTGGCCGGGACCGCGGCCTGGGTGAGCCCGACCCAGGCCGGCGTCGGGCCGCTGGAGGTGGCCGGGGCGCAGGGCCTGGCCCACGGGCTCGGCCTGCGCCCTGCCCCGCCGCAGTGGTCGGCGCAGTGGCACGAGGCGGTGGCCTGCCTGCCGGTGCCAGGTGACCGGCGCACGCTGAGCGCCGAGACTGCTGCCCTGGCCGTGTGGGAGTCCTGTCTGCCGCGGGGTGGCGAGGACGGCGACGCCGGGCAGGGCGCCGTGCCCCGCCTGGTCGTCGGCTCGTCCATGTCCATCCGGCTGCTGGACCGCTGGGCTGCGCCGGCCCCGGCCACCGCGCCGCGGGCTCTGGCCAACCGGGGGCTGGCAGGGATCGACGGCACGCTCGCGACGGCGACCGGTGTGTGGCACGCCTGGCGTGAGCCGGTGCGGGCGCTGGTGGGGGACCTGACCTTCCTGCACGACGCGATGAGCCTGGGCCGCGGGGCGGGCGAGGAGGAGCCAGACCTTCAGGTGGTGGTCCTCGACTCACGCGGAGGGGCGATCTTCTCCACCCTGGAGTACCCGGCGGTCACGCCTGCGGACCAGATGGAGCGTTTCTTCACCACGCCGCAGGCGGCGCGGATCCCGGCGCTGGCCGCGGCCCTGGGGGCTCGGGTGCATGAGGTCTCCACGTTGGAGGAGCTGCGCGGGCTCCTGGATCAGGGCGTGCGCGGCCTCAGCGTGGTCTACCTCCGCAGCGCCTAGTTCACAGAAAACTTCCAGAAGAGCATCGGACACATTCCAGAACGAGGGTGTTGGCTGAAGCCGTTTGTTGAAGGGTGTGCGTCCAAGGAGGATTCATGAGCACGAACGACCTCACCGGTGCTGGCCAGTCTCAGCCTGGAGGCTCTGACTCTGGGACCACCCAGCCGCAGGCACCGGCCGCGGCCTCGCAGCCGACCCAGGACCTGGGCACGGCGCCGACCTCGCAGCCTCCCGTCGCGGGCTCCGCTCCCGCAGCGGCCACAGGCTCCCAGGCCGGGGCCCCGACCCGGCCGATGAGCCCCTACACCTCGGTTCCTGCGACGCCGGCCGGCTACTCCTTCACCCGACCGACCTCGGCCGCCGGCTCATGGAACGGAGGCTATGGCGCCGGCACGCCCAACGCCTCCGGCACGACGCCGCAGTACACCTACCCCAGCGTCTCCACGCCCGAGCCTGCGCCGGCTGAGACCACGGGGGTCCCGCAGGCCGCGGCCTCCACGCCGTCTCCCTTCCTTGCCGCCTCAGCCACCTCGGCTCCTGCGGCCGGGGGCTACCAGGCGGCCTCGGCCGGCGGCTACGCGGCCACCGCCACGGCTGCCGACAGCGTCTACGCCACCGCCCCCTACGGCGGGGGAGCCGGAGGCGACGGCGGCGACGGCGAGACCGCCTTCGCCCACGCCCAGCCCAGTGGCAGACGGCGTGGGCGCCGTCGTGGCCCGGGCTGGGGCGGCGTCATCGCCGCGACCCTGGCTGCGGCGCTGCTGGCCTCGGGAGGCACCGCCGCCGTCATGCACTACGCAGGCTCCTCCGGCTCTCCCACGGCCTCGGCGCCGATGTCCGTGGCGACCGGCTCGACCACCAAGACCGTCTCCTCGACCGGGACGGCACCTGACTGGGAGGCCGTGACCAACGCCGTAGCCAACTCGGTGGTCTCGATCACCGTCAAGACTGCCTCCGGCACCGCCGTGGGCTCCGGCGTCATCTACGACTCCGAGGGGCACGTGGTGACGAACAACCACGTCGTGGCGGGCGCCTCGCAGATCCAGGTGACGTTGGCTGACGGCCGGATCTACGCCGCCGAGCTGACCGGAACCGACCCGGCCACGGACCTGGCCGTCATCAAGCTCACCGACGCCCCCTCGGACCTCACCGTGGCACAGTTCGGTGACTCCGACCAGGTGGTCACCGGCCAGGACGTCATGGCGATCGGCAACCCGCTCGGCCTGTCCTCGACCGTGACCACCGGCATCGTCTCGGCGGTCAACCGTCCTGTGGTCACCACCCAGGAGGAGTCCGACGACTCCCCGACCCAGTCCGAGGGGTCCTCGGGGCTGCCGGAGGGGCTGGAGCAGTTCCTGCGCCCGCAGACCACCACGACCTCGCAGACCTACACCAACGCCATCCAGATTGACGCCGCGATCAACCCGGGCAACTCCGGTGGCCCGCTCTTCGATGAGACGGGCAAGGTCATCGGCATCACCAGCTCGATCGCCCAGGTCTCTGAGAGCTCGGGCTCGATCGGACTGGGCTTCGCCATCCCGGGCAACCTCGCTACCAAGGTCGCCAACCAGCTCATCGAGTCCGGCAAGGCCACTCACGCCTACCTGGGAGTCTCGATCGGCGACGGCGCGGCCCAGGTCGGGGACGTCACGCGCGCAGGCGCCCAGGTCGGCTCGGTCGAGTCCGGCTCGCCGGCGGAGAAGGCAGGGCTGAAGGAGGGCGACCTCATCACCGCCATCGACGGCAAGGCCACGAGCCAGGCCGCGGCGCTGACCGGATTCGTGCGTCAGTACTCGGCCGGGGACACCGTCACCCTCACGATCGTGCGGGCCGGCCAGGAGCAGCAGGTCGAGGCGACACTGGCTGAGCGCGAGGACTCCTAAGCGCCCAGGGCGGCGAGCATGGGGCGCATCTTCGCCTCGGTCTCGGCCAGCTCGTCGCCCGGCTCGGAGTCGGGCATGATCCCGCCCCCTCCGAAGACCCGCACCGGGGCCTGGGGGCCGGCCGGGGCGCCGGAGAGCTGGCCCGAGCGTAGGGCGATGCACCACTCGCCTTCGCCGTGCCAGTCCACCCAGCCCACCGGGCCGGCGTAGCGGCCGCGGTCCATGCCTTCCTCAGCCTCGATCACCGCCAGCGCGGCCGGCGTGGGGGTGCCGCCGACGGCTGCGGTCGGGTGCAGCGCGCCCACCAGGGACAGGGCACCGGTGTCCCCGGCTACCACCCCGGTGACGTCCGAGGCCAGGTGCAGGACATTGGGCAGCGTGATGACGTGGCGAGGTGGGGCCTGGACCACCGAGCACAAGGGCTCCAGCGCCTTGAGGGCGGAGGCCCTGGCCAGGGCGTGCTCCCGGTTGTTCTTCTGTGAGCCCTCCAGCCACGCCGCCAGACGAGCGGCCTCGCGCTCGCGGGCGCCCGGCTCGGTGGCGTGGCGGCGCGCCGTCCCCGCCAGGACCCGGGAGGTCAGGCGCCGCCCGGACAGCCGCACGAGCAGCTCAGGGCTGGCACCCACCATGCCGTCCACGGCGAAGGTCCAGCATGAGGGATAGGCCTGGGCCAGTCGCCCGAGCAGCTCAGGAGTTCCCAGGCTGGTTGCGGGGCGCACCAGCAGGTCGCGGGCGATGACGACCTTGGCCACCTCACCCGAGCGCATCCGCGCCTGCACGCGTGACAGGCAGTCGAGGTAGCTGTCGCGGTCGTGGCTGCCGGGCTCGACGACGGCGCGGGCGCCCTGGGCGGACGTCTCCTGAGACGGGGCGGTGGCTGCGGCGGCGATGAGCTCCTCGACGACCTCAGCGGGGTCAGGGTGCTCCTCGCCCCGCAGGACGGCGGTGGTCAGCCAGGCCCCGTCGTCGTCCAACCCGATGAGGAGGCGGGGGACCAGCAGGACGCAGTCCTGGCCAGAGCCGGGTGAGAAGGTGAGCGTGCCCAGGGCGACAGGCCCGGTGCCAGGCCGCACGAGCGGGTCGGACCACCACGAGGCGTAGACCACCTGGCGCCAGGCGGCTCGCATCTGCTCGATGCGGCTGGCGCCACGGGCGCGCAGCTCCAGCGTGCGGCCCAGGCCCACGAGCCCGCGGCCGTGACGGACCCAGGAGGTGACGTCCTCGCGGCCGGTGGCCAGGCGCAGCAGGGCGTCGGGCGCGGGGGAGGGGGGCGCCGCGGTGAGCGGGCCCTGACCGGAGGGGGCGGGCGGCACGGTGGCGGCCAGGCCCAGGCGCGCGGCATCTCGGGGGGCTAGAGGCGTGGTCCGCACGCTCAGGTGCGGCGCAGCGGCTGAGCCGTCAAGGACCTGCGCGGCCTCGAGCCAGGGCTGGGGCATCTCAGGGCCTCGGGGCCGGCGCCTGGGCGGGGCGCGTGGCCCGGTGGACGGCGACGATCCCGCCCGAGAGGTTCTTGTAGCCCACCTCGCTCCAGCCGCAGTCCTGGATGAGGGCGGCCAGGGTCTGCTGGTCCGGCCAGGCGAGGATGGACTCCCCGAGGTAGCTGTAGGCCTCGGTGTTGGAGGAGACCAGGCGGCCGGCCGCCGGTAGGGCCGTGCCCAGGTAGAAGCGGTACAGGTCCCGGAAGGGCGCCCACGTGGGCGTGGAGAACTCAGCGATGACCAGGCGGCCGCCAGGACGGGTCACGCGCGCCATCTCGCGCAGGGCGAGGGCGGTGTCCTGGACGTTGCGCAGGCCGTAGGAGATGGTGACGACGTCGAAGGTGGCGTCCGCGAAGGGCAGCGCCATGGCGTCCCCGGCCACGAAGGTGATCTCGGGGTGGCGGCGCTTGCCCTCAGCGACCATGCCGGTGGAGAAGTCGCAGGCCACGACCTGGGCGCCCTCGCGCGCGTACTCGGCTGAGGAGGTGCCGGTTCCGGCCGCCAGGTCAAGGACCCTGGTCCCTGGCCTGGCGTCGACGGCGGCGCGCGTGACGGCTCGCCACATCCGCACCTGCCACAGGCTCATGACGTCATTGGTCAGGTCATAACGGCGCGCGACGGCGTCGAACATGCCGGCGACCTCGCTGGGGTCCTTGGCCAGGGTGGCTCTGCTCATGACCCCATCATGACAGCCCGGGACCCGGCTGCGACGTCACGGAGGGGCCGGTCGGCTGAGAGCCAGGAGACAGGAGAGATATTTCGTGACGGAAACTATGCCTAAATGCCAGGGTCCTTCCTGTGGCCGCTGACCTCGGCGGGAGTGGGTGGCTGGCGTCATCGCGCCGAAAGGCTGGAGCGCTCCGGCCCTGGTTCGAAGTGGCTGACGGCGTGAGTAGAGTCGGGCGAGGTCCGCTCTGTCCTGGGCGGTCGTCAACCAGCTCTCCCAAGGGATGGTGCCCGAAGCATGAACCCCTTCGTCTCGCTCCTCATCATGGCGGCGGTCGCGCTCGTCGTGGCCGTCGGCGGTCTCGCCCTGTCCGCCATCGTGAGCCCGAACCGGAAGAACAAGGTCAAGACCGCCAACTACGAGTGCGGCATCGACCCCACGCCCTCCAACACGGAGTCCGGTCGCTTCCCCATCGCCTTCTACCTGGTTGGCATGACCTTCATCATCTTCGACGTCGAGGTCGTCTTCCTCTACCCCTGGGCCACGGCCTTCCACCAGCTCGGCTTCTTCGGCCTGAGCGCGGCCCTGGTCTTCATCGCCCTCATCACCGTGCCCTACGTCCTGGAGTGGCGTCGCGGCGGGCTGGACTGGGACTGAGCCCGGTCCGCGACCCCACCAGTACGAGCAAAGGCAGAAAGCAGCATGGACAAGACTGAGTACAAGGCCTACCGGGAGAAGATGCTCACCATCCCCTCCAAGCGGGGGGATCTGCAGCTGCAGGCCGAGGAGTCCGTCGAGGGCCCTGGGTTCCTGCTCACCAGCGTCGAGAAGCTCAGTGCGCTGGCCCAGGCCCGCTCGCTGTGGCCGGTCACCATGGGCCTGGCCTGCTGCGCCATCGAGATGATGGCGACGGCGGCCCCGCGCTTTGACCTCTCGCGCTTCGGCTGGGAGGTCTTCCGCGCCTCGCCGCGTCACGCCGACGTCATGCTGGTCTCAGGCCGCGTCTCCCACAAGATGGCGCCGATCGTGCGCAACGTCTACGACGCCATGCCCGAGCCCAAGTGGGTCATCTCCATGGGCGCCTGCGCCTCCTCGGGCGGCATCTTCAACAACTACGCGATCGTGCAGGGCTGCGACCACATCGTCCCGGTGGACATCTACCTGCCCGGTTGCCCGCCGCGTCCGGAGATGCTCATCAACGCCATGCTCGAGCTCACCCGTCAGATCGAGCGTCGTCCTGTCTTCAAGCACCGTGAGGAGATCGCGCGCGCCGTCGAGGCCGCTGCCCTCAAGGCCACCCCGATCCACGAGATGAAGGGCCAGCTCGCATGACTGACACCAACCTTCCCGACCCGGGCTCCGAGGTCGACGCCGCCACGCCGGCCGTGTCCGAGGTAGCCGGCCAGGCCGTGCGCCCCGAGCTGCGCCTGGAGGTCATCTCCACCCACACCGGTCACTTTGGTGCCTCCGACGCCGGGGACACCACCGGCTACGGCGGCACCACGAGTGTCGTGACGCTGGCTCCGGCGGCTACGCGCCCCTACGGCGGCTGGTTCGACGAGGTCGTCGACATCCTCATCGAGGACCTCCAGGCCGCTGGCACCGCTCCGGCCGAGGCCATCGAGAAGGTCGTCATCGAGCACGGCCAGCTCACCCTGTTCATCACCCGGGAGCACCTGCTCGACGTCGTGCGGCCCCTGCGTGATGACCAGGACCTGCGCTTCGAGCTGTGCCTGGGGGTCACCGGGGTCCACTACCCCGCCGACTCCGGGCGAGAGCTGCACGCCTGCTTCGAGCTCGTCTCCCTGACTCACGGCGGGCGCCAGCTGCGCCTGGAGGTCACCTGCCCCGAGTCGGACCCGCACGTGCCCTCCATCGTCGAGGTCTACCCCGGTGACGACTGGCACGAGCGCGAGACCTGGGACCTGATGGGCATCGTCTTTGACGGTCACCCGAACCTCACCCGCTCGGCCATGCCTGACGACTGGGTCGGGCACCCCCAGCGCAAGGACTACCCGCTCGGCGGCATCCCCGTCGAGTACAAGGGCGCCACCACCCCGCCCGCTGACACCCGGAGGTCGTACCGCTGATGACTAGCGCGAACAGCACCACGTTCCGGGCCGCCGGTCCGGCCACCGACGCTCTGGCCGCCGGCGCCCCCCAGTGGACCGCCGAGGGCGGGGACTGGGACGAGATCGCCGAGCAGATCGCCGCCCGTGACGAGGCCGACCGCCTCGAGCACGACCGCGTCGTGGTCAACATGGGTCCCGTCCACCCCTCGACCCACGGCGTGCTCCGTCTGGTCCTGGAGACCGACGGTGAGAAGGTCACCGAGGTCCGCGTGGGCACCGGGTACCTGCACACGGGTATCGAGAAGAACATGGAGTACCGCACCTGGACCCAGGGCGAGACCTTCGTGACCCGTATGGACTACGTGGCCCCCTTCTTCCAGGAGGTCGGCTACGCCCTGGCGGTCGAGGAGCTGCTGGGCATCACCGATGACGTGCCGGAGAAGGCCACCGTCATGCGCGTGATCCTCATGGAGCTCAACCGCATCTCCTCCCACGTCATCGCCATCGGTACCGGTGGTAACGAGCTGGGCGGCACGACCCTGCTGACCATCGCCTTCCGGGCGCGCGAGAACATCCTGCGCGCCTTCGAGATGGTCTCCGGCCTGCGTATGAACCACGCCTACATCCGTCCCGGCGGCCTGGCCCAGGACGTGCCGGAGGGCTTCAGCGAGTTCGTCCGCTCGGTCATGCCGGACATCAAGAACGACATCCAGGAGCTGCAGGCCATGCTCCTGGCCAACCCGCTGCTGAAGTCGCGTTTCATCGGCACCGGGGAGATCAGCCTGGCCGCTGGCCTGGCCCTGGGACTGACGGGCCCGTGCCTGCGCGCTGCTGGCTACCCGCTGGACATGCGCAAGATCAAGCCCTACTGCGGCTACGAGACCTACGACTTCGACGTCCCGGTCTACGACCGCTCGGACTGCTACAACCGTCAGCTCGTCCGCTTCGACGAGTGCTTCCAGTCCCTCAAGATCATCTCCCAGGCGCTGGACCGCCTCGACGAGATCTCTGCGCGCGGGGACGACCCCTCCAACACGACCATGGTCGCGGACCCGACCATCGCCTGGCCGGCCCGCATGGCCATCGCCACCGACGGCCAGGGCCAGTCCCTGGAGCACGTGCGCGAGATCATGGGCACCTCGATGGAGTCCCTCATCCACCACTTCAAGCTGGTGACCCAGGGCTTCCACGTCCCGGCCGGACAGGTCTACACCACGGTCGAGCACGCCAAGGGCGTCCTGGGCGTCCACGCCGTCTCCGACGGCGGGACCCGCCCCTACCGGGTCCACTTCCGTGACCCCTCCTACTCCAACCTGCAGTCCCTGGCCATGATGGGTGAGGGCGGCATGATCGCCGACCTCGTTCCCTCCCTGGCCTCGATCGACCCCGTCCTGGGAGGCGTGGACCGCTGATGACAACCCAGCAGATTCCTGGCAGCACCGGCCAGGCCGGAGCCTCCGAGGGCGCCTACTCGCCTGAGACCGAGGCCCGGCTTCGCGCCGACATCGAGCAGATCAAGTCTCGCTATCCCTCCGGGCACGAGCGCAGCGCCCTCATCCCGATGCTGCACCTGGTCCAGAGCGAGGACGGCTACGTCGCCCCGCGCGGCATCGCGCTGTGCGCCGAGACCCTGGGCCTGACCCTGGCCGAGGTCTCCGCGGTGGCGACTTTCTACAGCCAGTTCCGCCGCCACCCCGCAGGCGAGTACCACGTGGGCGTGTGCACCAACGCCCTGTGCGCCGTCATGGGTGGTGACGAGATCTGGCAGGCCGTGGCCGAGCACACGGGTCTGGGCAACGACGAGACCAGCGAGGACGGGCGGATCAGCCTGGAGCGCATCGAGTGCAACGCCGCCTGCGACTACGCCCCCGTCGTCATGGTCAACTGGGAGTTCTTCGACAACCAGACCCCGGCCTCCGCCGTCGACATGGTCTCGCGCCTGGAGCGCGGCGAGGACGTGGCCCCCACCCGCGGGCCCGAGACCCTGCCGACCTTCCGCGAGAACGAGCGCGTCCTGGCAGGCTTCGAGGACGGCCGCGCCGACGAGGGCGTGGGTGCTGGCGAGGCCAGCCTCCTCGGGCTGCGCATCGCGCGTGAGAACGGATGGACCGCCCCGAAGGAGGAGAGCAAGTGAGCGACAACGCCACGCCTACCGATCAGGCGCAGGCTCCCGCCTTCACCGCTCCTGGCACCCTGACCCCGGTGCTGACGGACATGTGGGACAAGGAGCGCTCCTGGACCCTGGAGGCCTACCGCGCCAACGGCGGCTACGAGGGACTGGCCAAGGCCAAGACCATGAGCGCCGAGGAGCTGGTCAACTACGTCAAGTCCTCCAACCTGCGCGGACGAGGCGGCGCCGGCTTCCCCACGGGCCTGAAGTGGTCCTTCCTGCCTGCCCCTGACGGCAAGCCCCGCTACCTCGTGGTCAACGCCGACGAGTCCGAGCCGGGTACCTGCAAGGACATCCCGACCATCATGGCCAACCCGCAGGCCCTCATCGAGGGCATCGCGATCACCTGCCGGGCCATCGGTGGCGACCACGCCTTCGTCTACCTGCGCGGCGAGGTCACCCACGTCTACCGTCGCCTGCTGCACGCCGTGCGCGAGGCCACCGGGTCCGGCCTGCTGGACACCGGCTTCGGCCTGGACGGCAACCAGCCGCTGCGTATCACCGCCCACGCCGGTGCCGGCGCCTACATCTGCGGTGAGGAGACGGCGCTGCTGGACTCCCTGGAGGGACGTCGCGGCCACCCGCGCCTCAAGCCCCCCTTCCCGGCCGTGGCGGGTCTGTACGCCCGCCCCACCGTGGTCAACAACGTCGAGACCATCGCCTCGGTGCCGGGGATCCTGGCCCGCGGTGCCGACTGGTACAACGCGATGGGCACCGAGCGCTCCAAGGGGCACGGCATCTTCTCCGTGTCCGGTCACGTCAAGCACCCCGGCCAGTTCGAGGCACCCTTCGGGATCACGATGCGCCAGCTCATCGAGATGGCCGGTGGAGTCCGCGAGGGCCACGAGCTGAAGTTCTGGGTCCCCGGTGGCTCCTCCGTGCCGATCTTCGGCCCTGAGGAGCTTGACGTCCCGCTGGACTACGAGTCGGTGGGTGCGGCGGGCTCGATGCTCGGTACCCGCGCCCTGCAGGTCTTTGACGAGACCGTCTCGGTGGTGCGCGTGGTCACGCGCTGGACCGAGTTCTACCAGCACGAGTCCTGCGGTAAGTGCACCCCCTGCCGCGAGGGCACCTACTGGATGCGCCAGATCATGCTGCGTCTGGAAGCCGGTCAGGGCCTGCCGGGCGACGTCGAGAAGCTGGAGGACATCGCGGGCAACATCGCCGGCCGCTCCTTCTGCGCCCTCGGCGACGCCGCGGCCACGCCGGTGCGCTCGGGCATCGCCCGCTTCCGCTCCGAATTCGAGGCCGGCTACACCACGGCCGCCAACGTGCTCTTCCCCTACGCGGCCTCCTCCATCGTTGAAAGTGCACGGTGAGACATGACTGACACCCACGTGGACATGGTCAACATCACGATCGACGGCGTCCCCGTCGAGGTCGCCAAGGGCACGCTCCTCATCCGCGCCGCCGAGAAGATCGGCGTTCGGATCCCGCGCTTCTGCGACCACCCGCTGCTCGCGCCGTCGGCCAACTGCCGCCAGTGCCTGGTGGAGGTGGCCATGCCGGGCCGCGACGGCGTCGTGCGCCCCATGCCCAAGCCCCAGCCCTCCTGCGCCATGACGGCGATGGAGGGGATGGAGATCTCCACCCAGGCCACCAGCCCCGTCGCCGCCAAGGCGCAGGCCGGCACGATGGAATTCCTCCTCATCAACCACCCGCTGGACTGCCCGGTGTGCGACAAGGGCGGTGAGTGCCCGCTGCAGAACCAGGCCATCGAGCTCATGGGCTCGGGCGCCCAGGCCACCAGCCGCTTCACCGACGTCAAGCGCACCTTCCCCAAGCCGCTGCGCCTGACCAGCAACATCCTGCTGGACCGCGACCGCTGCGTCCTGTGCCAGCGTTGCGTGCGCTTCGCCGACCAGATCGCGGGCGACCCCTTCATCGCCCTGCAGGGCCGTGGAGCCGGCCACGTGGGCGGCGAGGTCACCGGCGGGCTGTACGGCGAGCAGATCGGCCGCTTCGACTCCACGGTGCTCGACTTCTTCGACCCTGAGGGCCTGGCGGGCGTGTCCACCCAGACCATCCGCGGCGAGGCCTACCTGGCCCCGGAGTCGGACCTGGCCGGACCCTCCGGCGAGCCGGGCGTGGTCGACGGCGCCGTCTACGGACCGGGCCGTGAGGACCTGGACGTCTCGGGACGTCCCTTCGCCTCCTACTTCTCGGGCAATATCATCCAGATCTGCCCGGTGGGTGCGCTCACAAGCGCCCGCTACCGCTTCCGCTCCCGCCCGATGGACCTGGTCTCCACCGACTCGGTGACCGAGCACGACGCCTCCGGCTCCGCGCTGCGCGTGGACATGCGCCGCGGCGTCGTGCTGCGCCGCATGGCCGGCAACGACCCGCAGGTCAACGAGGAGTGGATCACGGACAAGGACCGCTTCGGCTTCGCCTGGTCCTGCCAGCCTGACCGCCTCACCATGCCGCTCGTGCGTGACGAGGAGTCCGGCGAGCTGGTTGCCACCAGCTGGTCCGAGGCCCTCGACGTCGCGGCCCGCGGCCTGGAGGCAGCCAAGGCCGACGGCGGGGTCGGCTTCCTGCCCGGCGGGCGCCTGACGCTGGAGGACGCCTGGGCCTGGTCGCGCTTCGCGCGCACCGTCGCCCACACCAATGACATCGACCAGCGCGTGCGTCCCCACTCCAAGGAGGAGGACTCCTTCCTGGCCAAGCGCGTGGCGGGTACCGGGCTCGGCGCGGTGACCTACTCCAGCCTGGAGAAGGCCGGGCAGGTCCTGCTCGTGGCCCTGGAGCCCGAGGACGAGTGCGGATCGCTCTTCCTGCGCTTGCGCAAGGGCGTGCGAGGAAGCGGCCTCAAGGTCGCGACCCTCACCACGCTCGCCTCGCGCTCGGTGCGCAAGCTCTCGGCCGAGCTCATCCTGACCGCCCCGGGCCAGGAGGCCCGCGCCGTGGCCACGCTCAGCCAGACCCACCCCGAGCTCGTCGAGGCGCTGAAGAACGAGGGCGCCACGATCCTCGTGGGTGAGCGCGCCGCTGCGGTTCCTGGCCTGCTGTCCGTCGTCGACGCCCTGGCCACCGCCACCGGTGCCCGCCTGGCGTGGGTGCCGCGCCGCGCCGGTGAGCGTGGCGGCATCGAGGCCGGCCTGCTGCCGGGGCTGCTTCCCGGCGGCTTCCCGGTGGCCGACGCCGCCGCCCGCCAGCGGGTCCAGGAGGCCTGGGGAGTGTCCACCACCGGCCTGTACGCCCGTCCGGCCCTGCCGGCCGAGCCTGGCCGCGACACCACGGAGATCCTCACGGCTCTGACCGACGGCGAGCTCGGCGGTCTGGTGATCGGCGGCGTCGACCTGCGCGACTTCCCGGACCCCGGTCTGGCGCGCGCGGCACTGGCTGCCTCGGGATTCACCATCCAGCTGGAGGTGCGCCGCAGCGAGGTCAGCGAGCACGCCGACGTCGTCCTGCCGGTGGCTCCGGCCGTGGAGAAGAACGGCACCTTCGTCAACTGGGAGGGGCGCGTGCGTCCCTTCGGTCAGGCCTACGTCTCCCGCGCCCGTACCGACCGTCAGGTCCTGGGCGCCCTGGCCGCGGAGCTGGGGGAGGACCTGGGCGTGGACTCCCTGGAGACCCTCCACAGCGAGCTGGCCGGCCTGGGCCTGTACGCCGGCACGCGTGGTGAGGTCACCTTCGTTCCTACCGACGCTCCTGAGGCTCAGGCCGAGCAGGTCAGCGTCGAGGGCCGCTCCACGGTCTCGGGCCTGGATGCGGTCCTAGCCACCCACAAGCCGATGCTTGACGCCGGCCGTCTCCAGGACGGCGAGCCCTTCCTGGCCGCCACGGCGCTGCGTCCGGTGGCGCGTGTGGGCGAGGACCTCGCCCAGCGCCTGGGCCTGGCCGGCGGCGAGCTGGTGAGTGTTTCCACGGCCACCGGCGAGATCACGCTGCCGGCGGTCGTCGGCGGTGTGGCTGGCGGCACGGTGTGGCTGCCGGAGTGCTCGGCCGGCTCGACCGTGCGTCAGAGCCTGGGCGCGGGCCACGGTGACCCCGTCTCCCTCTCCCTTGCAGTTACCTCAAGCCACTCGGAGGTGGTCCGGTGAACTCCGCGACTGTGCTGTCCTCGGGCCTTGCCACGGCTCTGCCCACGGCGGGAGGTGTGACCGCGGACTTCTCTGAGGAGACCTGGTGGCTGTCCGTCATCAAGGCCGTGTTCATCATGGTCTTCCTCATCGTCAGCGTCATCCTCGCGATCTGGGCCGAGCGCAAGGTGCTCGGACGCATCCAGACTCGTCCCGGCCCGAACGTCAACGGCCCCTTCGGTCTGCCTCAGCTCATCGCCGACGCTGCCAAGCTCATCATGAAGGAGGACTTCTGGCTCTCAGGGGCTGAGAAGCTCATCTACCTGCTGGCCCCCTTCATCACGGCCTTCAGCTCCTTCATGATCTACGCGGTCATCCCCTTCGGGCCGGAGGTGTCCATCTTCGGCCACTACACGCCCCTGCAGCTGACCGACTTCCCCGTCGCCATCCTCTACGTCCTGGCGATCACGGGCTTCGGGGTCTACGGCCTCATCCTGGGTGGATGGTCCTCCCACTCCACCTACCCGCTGCTGGGTGCGGTGCGAAGCGCGGCTCAGGTCATCTCCTACGAGCTGAGCATGAGCCTGTCCATCCTCACGGTCTTCCTGGCCTCGGGCACGATGTCCACCTCCGGGATCGTCTCCGCTCAGGAGCGTCTGTGGTGGGGTCTGGCGATGATCCCGAGCCTGCTCATCTACGTGGTCTCCATGGTCGGCGAGGTCAACCGCCTCCCCTTCGACCTGCCCGAGGCTGAGGGCGAGCTCGTGGCCGGCCACATGGTGGAGTACTCCTCGATGAAGTTCGCCTGGTACTACCTGGGCGAGTACATCAACATGTTCAACGTCTCGGCGGTGTGCGTCACCCTGTTCCTGGGAGGTTGGCGCTCCTTCATCCTGGCCAGCATCTGGGACGGCTTCAACACCGGCTGGTGGCCGATGCTGTGGTTCATCGCCAAGGTGTGGTGCGTCATGCTCTTCATGATCGTCACCCGAGGCACGCTGGTGCGTATCCGCTACGACCACTTCATGCAGCTGGGATGGAAGTTCCTCATCCCGGTCTCGCTGGCCTGGTTCGTGCTCGTGGCCGTGGTCCAGGGCTACCGGGCCTTCACAGATGTCTCCTCTCAGGGCCTGCTGCTCATCCTGGCGCTGGTCTTCCTGGTCGCGATGCTCATCCTGTTCTTCCTGCCCGCCAAGAGCGAGGGCGCGCCGGCTGGTCGCGAGGTGGCGGACGACGACGTCGTCGCACCGGGCGAGGAGGCTGACGCCTTCGCCGGTGGCTTCCCCGTCCCGCCGCTGCCGGGCCAGTCCCTGCCCCTGTCCCCACGTGCCCGCAGGGCGCCGGCCGCGCCGGTGCTCGCCGGCGGCGCGACGTCAACCCCCAGCACTGAGACGACTGTCCAGGAGGGAACTGATGACTGACCAGAACTCACCCGCCTCCCACCCGCAGGGGGAGAGCAAGCACGACCAGTGGCTTGCCGACGCCCCCTCCACGCTGGGACGCGTCTTCGCGCCGGTGGCCGGGTACGGGGTGACGATCTCCTCGATCTTCCGCCCCACGGTCACCGAGCAGTACCCCTTCGTCCGTCCGGTGCTCATGCCCCGCTACCACGGTCGTCACCAGCTCAACCGCTACGACGATGGCCTGGAGCGGTGCATCGGCTGCGAGCTGTGCGCCTGGGCCTGCCCGGCTGACGCCATCTACGTCGAGGCCGCCTCCAACGCCCCGGGTGCCCAGTACTCGCCCGGCGAGCGCTACGGGCGCGTCTACCAGATCAACTACCTGCGCTGCATCTTCTGCGGCATGTGCATCGAGGCCTGCCCGACCCGGGCGCTGACGATGACCCACGAGATCGACGAGCTCGTCGGTCCCAGCCGTGGCGGTCTCATCTACGAGAAGCAGGACCTGCTCGCGCCGGTCCCGCAGGGCGGGCTGGACGCACCGCACCCCATGGTGGAGGGCACCGAGGACGGCGACTACTACCGTGGCGCCGTCACGGGCGTGACCCAGGCGCAGGTCGACTGGGTGCGCGCCCACCGTCCTGAGGACCCGACGCTCGCGACCGCCAAGCCCGTGGCCGCACCCGACCTTGCGAAGGAGGCCGTCCACTGATGGCTACCCTGACCGCTCTCCTGCCAGCGTCCTTGACCGAGACCGGCACGGTGTCGACCGGCGAGACCATCCTCTTCGCCGTCGTCGCGCTGGTCACCGTGGTCTGCGGCATCGGCCTGCTCACCGCCAAGCGTGCGGTGAGCGCCGCCGTCAACATGATCGCGATCATGATCGCCCTGGCGGTCCTCTACATCGCCAACGAGGCGCCCTTCCTCGGTATCACGCAGATCGTCGTCTACACCGGCGCGGTGATGACCCTCGTGCTCTTCGTCGTCATGCTCGTGGGTGTGGGCGGTGACGAGCCCGTCGGCTCGGCCGGCTCCCCGGCCACGAAGTGGATCATCGCCCTGTTCGGCCTCGGGCTGGCAGTGCTGGTGGCCGGCGTCGTGTGGCGCACGCAGTTCCCCGACGCCGCCGGGCTGGACCAGGGACAGGGGGCCGCCCCGGCTGACCTGGCCACCCTGCTCTTCGGGCAGCACGTGGTGGCCATGGAGCTGACCGGCCTGCTGCTCATCGTGGCGGCCACCGGCGCCCTGACCCTGACCCACCGCCAGCGCATCCGCGCCAAGGTCACTCAGCGCACCACCGTGGACGCCAAGATGCGCGCCTACACCGAGCGCGGTGCCCACCCGGGCCAGAAGCCCATGAGCGGTGTCTACGCCTCGACCAACACGGCCGCCGCCCCGGCGATCTCTGCCTCCGGCCAGACCGTCGAGGAGTCGATTCCTCGCGTGCTACGAGCCCGCGGGCAGGGCCTGGAGCTTGCCGAGGTCTCGCCCGAGTACGCCGCCGCCCAGCGTGCCGGCCGTATCCGCAGCCGCGAGGACGCTGACGTCGCCCGCTCCGGCATGCCCTCGATGCCCGGCGCCGCCGCGCCCGTCGTCGTCCAGCCGGTCGCACCCGCGGCGCTGGAGGCCGGGGACGAGCACGAGGCCGCCCCCGCCATCGCCGAGGAGAAGGAGGAGGAGAAGTGACTCTCCCCGTCACCGCCTACGTCATCCTGGCCGGGATGCTGTTCACCCTGGGCGCGCTCACGGTGCTCCTGCGCCGCAACGCGCTCATTGAGCTCATGGGTGTTGAGCTCATGCTCAACGCTGTCAACCTGGTCCTCGTGGCCTTCTCCCGCATGCACGGTAACCTCACCGGGCAGGTCTTCGCCTTCTTCGTCATGGTGGTCGCCGCCGCCGAGGTCGTGGTGGGACTGAGCATCGTCGTGTCCATCTTCCGAACCCGCAGGTCCACGTCGGTCGACGACGTCAACCTGCTCAAGAACTGAGAGGGAACAGGACGTGACTACTCCTCTCGCACTCGCCGCGCAGTCCGTCGTCGGCGCGGGTGAGCCGGCAACGGGCCTGGCCGGCCTGGCCTGGCTCCTCATCGCCGTCCCGGCTGCCTCGGCCGCGATCTTGCTGCTGGCAGGACGGGCCTCGGACCGCTGGGGACACCTGCTCGGTCTGCTGGCTGCCGCCGTCGACGCCTGCCTGGGCATCGCCCTGCTGGTCCAGGTCCTGGGCCTGCCGGCTGACGCCAGGGTCCTGGAGATCGACCTGTGGCGCTGGTTCGGCGCTGGTGACCTTGACGTCACCGTCGGACTGCGCCTGGACCCGCTGTCCCTGACCTTCGTGGTGCTGGTGACCTTCGTGGGCTTCCTTATCCACCTGTACTCGGTGGCCTACATGGAGCACGACCGCGACCGCCGCCGCTTCTTCGCCTACCTCAACCTCTTCGTCGCCGCGATGCTCACGCTCGTGCTTGGCAGCTCCTACATCGTGCTGTTCGTCGGCTGGGAGGGCGTGGGTCTGGCCTCCTACCTGCTCATCGGCTTCTGGAACACCGCCGACGCCGACGCCCCGCAGGCGCAGCAGGCCAAGAGCCGCGAGAACGCCACGGCCGCGAAGAAGGCCTTCGTGATGAACCGTATCGGTGACGTCGGCCTGCTGCTGGCCATGATGGCCATGGTCTCCCAGGTCGGCTCGGTGGCCTTCAACGACGTCCTGTCCGCAGCGCAGGCCGGGGCGGTGTCCACCGGCTGGCTGACGGCCATGGGCTTCTTCCTGCTGCTGGCGGCCTGTGGTAAGTCCGCGCAGTTCCCGCTGCAGGCCTGGCTGGGTGACGCTATGGCCGGTCCGACCCCGGTCTCCGCCCTCATCCACGCTGCCACCATGGTGACCGCCGGCGTCTACCTCATGGTCCGCTCCGGAGCCGTCTTCGAGGGTGCTCCTGACGCCCAGCTCGCCGTCGCCGTCATCGGCGCCATCACGCTGGTGCTCGGTGCCCTCATCGGTATGGCGAAGGACGACATGAAGAAGGTCCTGGCCGCCTCCACCATGAGCCAGATCGGTTACATGATGCTGGGTGCGGGCCTGGGCCCGATCGGCTACGCCTTCGCGATCTTCCACCTGCTGACCCACGGCTTCTTCAAGGCCCAGCTCTTCCTGGGTGCCGGCTCGGTCATGCACGCCATGAGCGACCAGGTGGACATGCGCCGCTTTGGCGCCCTGCGCAAGGCCATGAAGATCACCTGGGTCACCATGGGCATCGGCTGGCTCGCGATCCTGGGCATCCCGCCCTTCTCGGGCTTCTGGTCCAAGGACAAGATCATCGAGGCCGCCTTCATCGGCGACGGCGCTCGCCCCTGGATCCTGGGGACCGTGGCGCTGGTGGGCGCGGGGCTGACCGCCTTCTACATGTCGCGCCTGTTCTTCATGATCTTCCACGGCCAGGCCCGGTGGACCACGGACAAGGACATCGAGGGCGAGGTCCACCCGCACGAGTCGGGCTGGCTCATGACCGCCCCGCTCATCATCCTGTCCGTCTTCTCCGTCGCCCTGGGTGGCCTGCTAAGCGTGAACGACGCCTTCGTCACCTGGCTGGAGCCCGTGACCGGGCACGCCGAGCACGGTGAGCCCGTCCTCGCGGTGCCGGTCATCATGGGCCTGACCCTGGCGCTGGTCGTCATCGGTGCCCTTGCCGCCTGGTTCATGTACGCCCGGCGCGAGGTGCCCACCGTCGTCCAGCCTGGAAACGTCCTGGTCGAGGCGGCCCGCCACGACATGTACCAGGACACCATCAACGAGGCCGTGGCCATGCGCCCCGGCCAGGGCCTGGTCATCGCCGCCTCCGCCTCGGACCGCTACGTGGTCGACGGCGCGGTCGAGGGCCTGGCCAAGGGCACTGCTGGCCTGGGCCAGCTGGTGCGTCGCAGCGAGACCGGCAACGTCCGCTCTTACGCCTCGTACATGATGATCGGATCCGTGCTTGCTCTCGTCGCCGTCCTGGCGAGCAGGTTCTGAGAGGACACGCCATAACATGCAGACACTTGCCGCAAGCTTTCCCGTGCTGACCGTCATGGTCCTCGTTCCCCTCGCGGGAGCGCTCCTGCTCGCCCTCATCCCGCCGCTGCGGGCTCAGGCGCGCGCCGTCGGGCTCCTGTTCTCCCTGGCCACGCTGGGCGTGGGCGTGTGGGCTGCCACGCAGTTCGACGTCGCCCAGGGCTCGGTCATCCAGCTCGCTGAGACCCACTCCTGGATCGCATCCATGGGCGTGTCCTGGGCCCTGGGAGTCAACGGCCTGGGCCTGGCGATGCTCCTGCTGGCCGCCTTCCTCACCCCGATCGTCCTGCTCGCCTCCTGGGGCGAGGTCCCGGCCGACCGCCAGGGACTGTTCACGGGCCTGGTCCTGGTCCTGGAGGCCTTCGTCGTCGTCATCTTCGCCGCGCGCGACGTCGTGCTGTTCTACATCTGCTTCGAGGCCATGCTCATCCCGGTGTACTTCCTCATCGGGCGCTTCGGCGGGCCGAACCGCCGTCGGGCGGCCCTGAAGTTCTTGCTGTACTCCCTGGCTGGCGGACTGGTCATGCTGATCGGTGTCGTCGCCCTCTACGTCTACGGGCCCGGTGGCGAGGGTGCCTACCTCCTGGACAACCTCGTCGGCAACATCAACGCCTCGACCACGGTGACGCGCTGGATCTTCGTGTCCTTCTTCATCGCCTTCGCGATCAAGGCTCCGATGGTTCCGCTGCACACCTGGCTGCCGGACACGGCCGAGCAGGCCACTCCGGGCACCTCCGTGCTGCTGATCGGCGTCCTGGACAAGATCGGAACCTACGGCATGATCGCCCTGGTCCTGCCGCTCTTCCCCGAGGCCTCGCGCTGGGCCGCTCCGGTGGTGCTGGTTCTGGCCGTCATCGGCATCCTCTACGGAGGCCTGGCTGCCATCGGGCAGGACAACCTCTACCGGCTTATCTCCTACACCTCGATCAGCCACTTCGGCTTCATGGTGCTGGGCATCTTCGCGGGCTCCTCGGTGGCGGCCACCGGTGCCATGGTCTACATGGTTGCCCACGGCCTGTCGATCGCCGGTCTCTACCTCGTCACCGGCTTCCTCGCCCGCCGCACCTCAACCGTCCAGATCAGTGAGCTGGGAGGGATGGCCCGTGTGCTGCCCCTCGTGGCAGGCACCTGGCTGGTCTCGGGCCTGGCCTCCATCGCGCTGCCCGGCCTTTCCGGCTTCGTTCCTGAGTGGATGGTGCTCACTGGCACCTTCTCCCAGTCCGTGGCCCTGGGCGTGGTCGCGGTCCTCGGCGTCATCATCGCCGCGGTCTACGTGCTGCTGCCCTACCAGCGTGTCTTCACCGGTGCTCCGGCTGCCGACCGCGTGGGCAGCACGGACCTGGACGGACGCGAGAAGCTCGTCCTGGTCCCCGTCATCGCCGCCATGCTGGCCCTGGGACTGGCGCCGGCGCTCCTGACGGACTCGCTGGAGAGCGTGGCTGACCAAGTCTCCACGACGATGAGCCAGGCCGACGTCCCGGTCGCCGCCTCCGCCGTCGTCGCCCCGACCTTCTCCGAAGGGATCACCAAGTGAGCGTCACCGCCCCGACCATCTCCTGGGCCGGACTTTCACCGGTCATCGTCATCCTGGGGGCAGCCGTCCTCGGCATCCTCCTGGAGGCCTTCGTGCCCCGTAAGGCGCGTCTGGCCTGCCAGACGGGCCTGGGCGTGCTGGCCATCGTCGGATCGGCCGTTGCCCTGGCAGCCCGCTGGGACGCCGTGCGCGACGGCTCCGGAAGCGCGCTGACGCCGGGCTTCAACGAGGACCCCTTCGGCGTGGCGGCCCAGGGCGTCATGCTCGTCATCGGTCTGCTGGCCATCCTGGTCATGGCGGACCGCACCAGCGCCGGCGACGGCGCCTTCGCGGCCCAGGCTGCGGACCGTCCCGGAAGCGCTGAGGAGGCCGAGTCCCTCCACGCCGGCTGGATGGGTACCGAGGTCTTCCCGCTCATGCTCTTCTCGCTGGGCGGCATGATGCTCTTCCCGATGGCGAGCGACTTCATCACGCTCTTCGTCATGCTGGAGCTCATCTCCCTGCCGCTGTACATCATGGCCGCCACCGCGCGTCACCGCCGCCTGCTCAGCCAGGAGGCCGCCATGAAGTACTTCGTGCTGGGCGCCTTCGCCTCGGCCTTCATGCTGCTGGGCTCGGCCTTCCTCTACGGCTTGACCGGCCAGGTCAGCTACTCCGCCGTGGCCCAGGCGCTGGGTGCCGGCGGGGTGGAAGGCATGGACTGGCTCGCGCTGGCCGGTGTGGCGCTGGTGACGGCCGGTCTGCTGTTCAAGATCGCCGCCGCGCCCTTCCACGCCTGGAGCCCGGACGTCTACCAGGGCTCGCCGACCCCGGTGACGGCCTTCATGGCCGCGGGCGTCAAGGCGGCCGCCTTCCTGGCGCTGCTGCGCTTCTTCTACGTCGCGGGCGCCGCGCTGTCCTGGGACATGGCTCCCTTCCTGTGGACCGTCTCGATCCTGACCATGTTCGTGGGAACGGTCGTGGGTATCGTCCAGGGTGATATCAAGCGCATGCTCGCCTACTCCGCGATCGCCCACGCCGGCTACATGCTCATCGGCATCGTCGCGCTCAACCAGGCCGGTATCCGGGCGCTGCTCTTCTACGCCCTGGCCTACGGCGTGGCGACTGTGGGTGCCTTCGGCGTGGTCACGCTCGTGCGGGTGGACCACGACGGCGCCGCGGGCCCGGAGGCCACCGACCTGGAGGCCCTGACCGGCCTGGGGCGGCGCTCGCCGTGGCTGGCGCTGTCGCTGACGGTCTTCCTGCTGTCCTTCGCGGGTATCCCGCTGACGGCTGGTTTCATTGCCAAGTTCGAGCTCTTCGTCGCCGGTATCGGTGGCGGGGCCACCTGGCTCGTCATCGCCGCGGTTGTCTCCTCGGCTGCGACCGCCTTCTTCTACATGCGGGTCATTGTGCTCATGTTCTTCCGTGAGCCGGCCCAGGACCGCGTGGTCGTGGTGACCTCCAACGGCCTGTCCTCGACCGCGATCGGTGTGGCGGTCCTGCTGACCATCGCCCTGGGCGTCGTACCCCAGACGGTGCTGGCCACGCTGGGCAACGCCGCTATGCTCGTGCCGTGATCGGTACGTTCCCGCTGGATACCCCTGAGCTCGAGGGCCGGATCTCTCCGGCCCTCGAGGCCGTTGAGACCAGGCTTCTCCAGGTCGTCAACAACGCCGACGAGACCATCAACCCGCCCACCTCGCACCTGGCTGAGGCCGGCGGCAAGAGGTTGCGGCCGGTGCTGACCCTCCTGACCGCTCAGCTCGGCGACCCGCAGACGGCCACTGGGGAGAAGGTGCGCGACGCCGGTGTGGCGGTGGAACTGACGCATATCGCCACGCTCTACCACGACGACGTCATGGACGACGCCCCGCTGCGCCGGGGTGCGCCCAGCGCCCAGACGGTCTGGGGCAACTCCGCGGCGATCCTGACCGGCGACGTCCTGGTGGCGCGCGCCTCTCAACTCGTGGCGGCGCTGGGCCCGGAGGCGGTGCTGGCGCACGCCAAGACCTTCGAGCGCCTGTGCATGGGCCAGCTTCACGAGACCCTGCCCCGCCCGGTCGGCACGGACCCCGTGGCGCACTACATCCAGGTCCTGGCGGACAAGACCGGCTCGCTCATTGCGGTCTCGGCCCGCTACGGCGCCATGCTCACCGAGGCGGGAGAGGAGACCGAGAGGATCGTCGAGGAGTTCGGCGAGAAGATCGGCGTCGCCTTCCAGCTGGCCGACGACGTCATCGACCTGACCAGCGACTCCGAGACGACGGGGAAGACACCGGGCACCGACCTGCGTGAGGGAGTGGAGACCATGCCGGTCCTCCTCCTGCGCCAGGCGCTGGCTGCCGGCGAGCTCGACGCCGCCGGGCAATCGATCCTGTCGACCCTGTCCAGTGGCGACCTCCAGGATGACGCCGTGCTCGGCGACGTCGTCGCCCGCCTGCGCGAGCACCCGGTGCTGGCGCGCACCCGCGAGATGGCGATGGCCTGGGCCGACCAGGCCGTGGCGGTCCTGGGTGGGCTGGAGGAGACCGTGGTGACCGGTACGCGTGAGCGTCTGGCGGCGGCCGGGACCCAGGGGGCCCAGGCCGAGGCAGCCGTGGCGGACGCGCGCGTGCGCGTGGGGCAGGTGCGCGAGGCGATGGAGCAGTTCGCCCGGCTCCTGGTTGACCGCGCGGCGTGAGGTGCGTCCCGTCCCCTGGGTAAGGACGGCCTTGGTCCGTAGACTGTGCGATGGCCTGCGCCGTCGTCATGCCCTGAGTGGGGCCTGAGGCGGCGCCGGCGAGATTCGTACCCGAGGTCAGGAACCAAGTCACCGTGAGCACACGTCCCCTGTCAGTAGCCGTCATCGGTGCCGGCCCCGCCGGTATCTACGCTTCCGACATCCTGTCCAAGTCCGGGCTGGACGTGAGCATCGACCTGTTCGAGCGCCTGCCTGCTCCCTACGGCCTGGTGCGCTACGGCGTGGCCCCGGACCACCCGCGCATCAAGCAGATCATCGTGGCGCTGTACAAGATCCTGCAGCGCGGGGACATCCGGCTCATCGGCAACGTGGAGGTCGGCCGCGACATCTCGGTGACCGAGCTCCACGAGCACTACGACGCCCTCATCTTCTCCACCGGCGCGGACACTGACGCACCCCTCGACATCCCCGGCATCGACGCCCCGGAGTCCTACGGCGGCGCCGACTTCGTGTCCTGGTACGACGCTCACCCCGACCACCCGCGCACCTGGGACCTGTCCGCCCGCGAGGTGGCGGTCATCGGCGTGGGCAACGTGGGCCTGGACATCGCGCGCGTACTGGCCAAGCACCCTGAGGACCTCATGACCACCGAGATCCCCGCCAACGTGGCCGAGGTCCTCAAGACCTCACCGGTCACTGACGTGCACGTCTTCGGGCGCCGTGGCCCGGCCCAGGTCAAGTTCACCCCGCTGGAGCTGCGCGAGCTCGGCAAGCAGCCCGACGTCGACGTCACCGTTGACGAGGAGGACTTCGAGTACGACGCCGGAAGCGAGGAGGCGCTGCGCTCCTCCAACCAGCAGCGTCAGGTCGTCAAGGCCCTGGAGGGCTACGCCATGCAGGAGCCGGAGGACCTGACTGCCTCCCGCACCATTCACATCCACCTCTTCCAGGCTCCCCACGAGGTGCTGCTGGACGAGGACGGTCACGTGCGCGGCCTGCGCACCGAGCGCACCCGCCTGAACGGGGACGGCACCGTCTCCGGCACGGGGGAGTACCGCGACTGGCCCGCCCAGGCCGTCTACCGCGCCGTTGGCTACGCCGGCAGCCCGATCGAGGGGCTGCCCTTCGACCAGGCCCGTCACGTCATCCCCAACGAGGGCGGGCGTGTCATCGGGGAGGACGGCAACCCGCTCACCGGTGTCTACGCCACCGGGTGGATCCGCCGCGGGCCGGTCGGCCTCATCGGCTCGACCAAGTCCGACGCCCAGGAGACCATCTCGCACCTGGTGGAGGACGCCCACGCCGGCCTGCTGCACGCCACGACCGACGACGAGTCGCAGGTGGGGCACGACGCCCTGCTGGCGCTGCTTGAGGGCCGCCAGGTGCCCTACACCACCTGGGAGGGCTGGGAGCTGCTGGACGCCTACGAGCGTGAGCTCGGCCAGGCCTACGGCGAGGTCGAGGTCACGGGCGGGGCCCTGAAGCCGCGCGAGCGCGTCAAAGTGGTCTCCCGCGAGGCCATGACGGCGATCTCCCGCCAGGAGCAGGTGCCCTGCGACCTCATCGGCCAGCCCGATCCTTCTCGGGTCCCGGAGCGTGTGGCCCACCGCCTGTCGGAGGGCTCGCAGGGCTGAGCGCAGCCCCGTCTTCGCGGCGTGCCTCGGTGCTGCGGGTGTGTCTGAAACCTGCGGCGGCGTGTCTTGCTGGCGGAGGCGGGACGGACCCAGAGGACTCCCAGGTGGCGTCCATACAATCGCGCCATGACCGGTACCGACCACCACAACGGGCTCAAGACCGCCGTGCTTATGGGCGGGCTGTGGAGCCTCCTGCTGCTCATCGGCTGGCTGCTCGCCCAGGGCACCGGCTCCAGCGTCTGGCTCTTCATCATGCCGGCGATCGGCGTGGCCCAGACGGCCTACACCTACTGGAACTCTGACAAGCTGGCCGTGCGCTCGATGGGGGCCATCGAGGTCACGCCCGAGCAGCAGCCGGTGATGTACGCCGTCGTGCGTGAGCTGTCCACCAAGGCCGGCCAGCCCATGCCGCGGCTGTACGTGGCCCCGACCATGAGCCCCAACGCCTTCGCTACGGGACGCAACCCTGAGCATGCCGCGGTGTGCTGCACGCAGGGCATCCTGCAGCTGCTCAACGAGCGCGAGCTGCGAGGCGTGCTGGGCCATGAGCTCTCCCACGTCTACAACCGGGATATCCTCACCGGCTCCGTGGCCGCCGGGATCGCGGGCGTTATCTCATCGGTGGCGCAGATGGTGCTGTGGTTCGGGGGAGGCCGGGACCGGAGGGACTCCAACGTCCTGGTCCTGCTGCTCATCTCGATCCTGGCCCCACTGGCTGCCACGCTGACTCAGTTCGCCGTCTCCCGTACCCGCGAGTACGACGCCGACCATGACGGCGCCGTCCTCACCGGTGACCCGCTCGCGCTGGCCAGCGCGCTGCACAAGCTGGAGACCGGCGTGGCGGCCGCGCCGATGGCTCAGGAGCCGCGGCTGGAGCCTGTCAGCTCCATGATGATCGCCAACCCCTTCGGTCGCTTGCGCAGCCTGTTTGCCACGCACCCTCCGATGGACAAGCGCATCGCGCGCCTGGAGCAGATGGCGGGCTACTGACGCGTACGGCTGCGGCCCCGGACACCACAGTGGTGTCCGGGGCCGCAGCCGTGTCACGCGTGGCCTGTGGCAGCCAGGACCGCCGGCCTGCGGCAGGCAGACCGGGGGGCAGCTCAGCGGTAGTTGACGAACTGGAGGGGGACGTCGACGTCGAGCTCCTTGAGCAGGGCGATCACCGCCTGGAGGTCGTCACGAGACTTGGAGGACACGCGGACCTCGTCGCCCTGGATCGTGGCCTTGACGCCCTTGGGACCCTCGTCGCGGATGGCCTTGGTGACCTTCTTGGCGACCTCCTGGGTCAGGCCCTCCTTGAGCGGGCACACGAGCTTGTAGATCTTGCCTGAGGGCTTGGGCTCCTTATCCCCTAGGTCGAGGGCCTTGAGGGAGACTCCGCGCCGGAAGAGCTTGGACTGCAGGACGTCGAGCACGGCCAGGACCCGCTCGGCGGAGTTGGCCTGCAGGGTGATGGTGTCGCCTGCCAGCTCGACGCCGGCGTCCACGCCGCGGAAGTCATAGCGCTGGGAGATCTCCTTGGCGGTCTGGTTGACGGCGTTGTCCACCTCCTGGCGATCCAGCTTGGAGACGACGTCAAAGGAGGAGTCAGAGGCCATGTCCGTCCTGTCCTTTCTGTGGGCGAGGTGAGCGCGGGCGCTAGGCCCGCTGACCTGGCGAAGGCGGCGGCCGCCGTCGGACAGGCTGTGAGCAGGGTCCTACGCGTGCGATTGGCGTCCCGGGTACCGGGCTTGCTATTCTTCCACGGCACCGAACAGCGATCACCTGATCGATGAGCGGAGCAAGGCGGGTTGCCCGAGCGGCCAATGGGAGCTGACTGTAAATCAGCCGCGGAATGCTACGGGGGTTCGAATCCCTCACCCGCCACGATGATCGCCAGGTCAACAGGCTTGGTGATGATCTCCGCCCTCACGGGGGCGGGCCGCAGTGAGCGAAGCCACGCGGAGCCGGATTGCGAGAGTAAAACGGATCTGCTTAAGATTCCGCTCGTTGCCCCGATAGCTCAGTCGGCAGAGCGTCTCCATGGTAAGGAGAAGGTCAAGGGTTCGATTCCCTTTCGGGGCTCTGACACTGCGGGGGCCAAGCGGCCCCCATTGTGTTGATATGGCGAGGTAGCTCAGCTGGTTAGAGCGCACGACTCATAATCGTGAGGTCGAGGGTTCGAGTCCCTCCCCCGCTACGCAAGGTTTCGAGCAAGGCGCCCACCGGCTCGAGGATCAATCAGAGGAGAGACACGTGGCTAGCAAGTCCAGCGACGTTCGCCCCAAGATCACTCTGGCTTGCTCGGAGTGCAAGGAGCGTAACTACATCACCAAGAAGAACCGTCGGAACACCCCCGACCGGCTCACGCTGAAGAAGTTCTGCGCCCGTTGCGGCAAGCACACGGAGCACCGCGAGACCCGCTGAGTCTTCTGGCTCGACCCGGTAGCATCCGGGCATGAGCATGAACCCCGCCGACCCTGCGTCGGCGGGGTTTCGTCATGCTCGTGCCCGTGGCGAGGGCGTTCCGGCGCCTCGTGATCGCGCGCTGGCGCAGGTGATCTCTTCGGTCCTAGGGCGTTGTGGGGACGAGGCGCTGCCCCCAGGCGGGGTGGAGCGCGCGGCGCGGGACGCCGTGAGCTACCTGCGTCCCGCCCTGGAGCTGCTCCGTGATCTGCGCGGCAGTGACCGCCTCGTCTGGGACGGCCTGGTCCACCGGCGCCTGCGGCTTGTCCCGCCTGCGGCGGGTCCGGCTCGGTCGACGGCGCAGCCACGGCTGGTGACCGCCCGGCGTGGTGGGTGGGAGCTCACCGAGGTCACGGCGACGGCCTGTGGGTGGCAGACCACGATCTGGCTGGCTCGTCGGGACGGTGATTCGCCTCGGCTGCAGGAGGTCTCGCCCCGCGCTGGCACCGTGCCGAGCCGGATGGGGGATGCGGGGCACAGGCTCCTCGTGCGCGATGAGGACGTGTGGACCTGGGTGAGCGCGAGTGGGGATGACAACAGGATTCATCTGGAGCCAGGAGCGGGGCGAGGGATCGGGCTCACCGCCCATGACGGCGTGGTGGTGCACGGAATGCTTCTGGCGGCCCTGAGCCTGGCGCTCGTCCCGGCCCGGGACGGCCTGGACGCGCGTCTGGTCGCCCCGGTCGTCGTCGACGGCGCGGCTGAGCTGCGGGCCTCGCCCAATGGGGACCTGTACGGGGCTGACGGGCTGGTGCTGCGCCGTCGATCCTGACCGGGCCTCGCAACGGCCGCGAGGTGACGGCGAGACGGCAGCGCTGATGCTGAACCGGGCGGGCCATAACGTCTGCCTGTCAATAGGGTAGGCTCTCGCAGGTCTGTCATCTTCTCCCGCGCGGCCACGAGGTCCTCAGTTGTGGTGAGCGACCGCACAGCGTGTGTGCGCGGACAGTGATATACAAGGACGGTCGTTCAATCATGGACGATCTTGAGGCGAAGGAGTATGACATGACCAGCGCGCACGGGACCTCGGAGCAGGCCTCACAGGGCGATGCTGGGTCGGCGACGGTGACCGGCTGCGGGCAAGACCTCGCCCCGAGCCAGGAGGCGGCCGAGACGGGCTCGTGCGGCCAGGAAAGCGCCCCACCGGCGCAGGCCTGCGGGCAAGAGAGTGCCGGCTCCTGCGGTCAGAGCTCACCCCGCCTGCTCGACGCCCAGGAGATGGCCGCGTGGCGCGCCTTCCTGGCCGCCTCCATCGGTGTGACCGCAAGCCTCAACCACGAGCTGGAGGCCGGCGCCGGTATCTCCATGTATGAGTACGAGATCCTCGTGCGCCTGTCCGAGGCTCCCGACCACAGCCTGAGGATGTCCGCCCTGGCTGACCACGTCTCCCACTCCCGCTCGCGTCTGACCCACACGGTGGGACGGTTGGAGAAGGAGGGCTACGTCGAGCGCAGCTCGTGCTCCTCGGACCGCCGCGGCGTCAACTGCCACCTCACGCCTGCTGGCTTGGACTTCCTGCGCACCGCGGCCCCGATCCACCTCGACGGCGTGCGTCGCCACGTCATCGAGCGGCTCGACCCCGCTGAGCTGGAGCAGTTCACCTCGATGCTGACGGCGCTAGCCGGCCCCGACGAGCAGCTGTGATCCCGGAGCCGGTAGCAGGCCAGCCAGCTCGGGCCACACGGTGCCCAGTGCGGGCAGGAGCGGCAGGCTGCCAGCTCCCGGCTGCTTCCAGGACTGGCCGCTGGGCTCCAGCCTGACCCACTCCAGCCGCGTCGACTCGCCGTCGACGGCAATCAGCCGGTCCCACGCCGGATCGGCCGGCGCCTGGGCAACGAAGGTGGAGTAGCGCCACGCACCGTGCTCCTGCACCTGTGCCGTCCCCAGGTGGAGCACGCGCGCCGGCAGGCCGGCCTCCTCCTCGCACTCACGCAGGGCAGCCTCGGCGGCCGTTTCCCCGTCGGCAACGGCGCCCCCTGGCAGTCCCCAGGTCCCGCCCTGGTGGGTCCAGCCGGCGCGCAGCTGAAGGAGGACCTCGATGCCATCGTGGACCGCCTGGCCGGCGCTGCCCCTGCGGACCGGCTCGGGGCGTGCCGCTCGCCAGACCAGGAGCCCAGCCGCTCCGTTCATGCCCCAGTGCCGCGAGCCGCAGGTGCACTCCACCCAGCCGTCGCCCAGGTGTCGCAGGCCGCCAGGACCCGTCAGCCTCAGCACAGCGCCCGTGCCGGCTGGGATGTCGTCATCAGTGGCGACGTCGTCACGGGTGCCAGGGAGTGCGTCTCCCGGTAGGGAGGGGTCATGGCTGGACTGCCTGGACCGATCAGCGGCGTGGGCCAGGCAGCGAGCGATCCAGGAACGGGTCTGCTCCGGCGCGACCAACTCATCCACCCATCCTCGGGACACAGCGTTCTGCCCGGTCTGGCCCTCCAGCGTGTCCTCAATCAGCGAGCGGCGCAGCTCCTGCACGTCCTCACCATCCTGCCGCGCCTGGCGCAGCCGGCGCCGGTGGATGAGGTCGACGGCGCTGGAGGCGTCCATGACGCCGATGCGCGCGCCGGGCCATACCCCGGTGCGTCCACCAGCCAGTCCCCGGGAGCCGAGCCCGACGTAGGCGCCGCCATAAGCCCGGCGGGTCACCAGCGTGAGCAGAGGACCGGCCTGGGCCTCATAGCTGGCGTAGGCGGCCACCACCCGTGCTCCCTGCCGCACCGTTCCGGCTTCCTCAGCCTCGATCCCAGGCAGGAACCCCGGGGTGTCCACGATCGTGAGCAGTGGTAGCCCCAGCCGGGAGCACAGCTCAAGGTGCTCGGTGAGCTTCTGGGAGGAGAGAGGATCAAGCGAGCCGGCCAGGACCGCGGGCTGGGTCGCCACGACGCCGATCGGGACCCCCTCCACGCGTGCCAGGGCGGTCACCACATTCGGCGCCCAGGCCTCACGCAGCTCGATCAGCTCCCCGCGGTCCGTCAGCCGCCGCAGCAGCGAGCGCACGTCATAGGGCTCGGCGAGGTCGGCAGGGACAGTCCGGGCGGTGAACCGGTCCCCAGGCGTGACCTGGGTGCCGGCACCCCCGGTGCGCAGCGGCAGCGCCGGTCCCCGGTCGGTGGCGACCGGGGCCATGCTCACCAGACTCCGGGCAGCCTGCCAGGCGGCAGACTCGTCCGGGACCGTCAGGTGCGCGGTGCCAGCACGGCGGGCATGGAGGTCGGCGCCGCCCAGGGCCTCGGGGTTCGTGCGCTCGCCGGTTGAGGAGGCCAGGACCGCAGGACCGGTGAGGAAGACCTCGCCAGCTCCCTCCACCATGACGAGCAGGTCCGTCAGCGCCGGGGCGTACGCCGCCCCTCCGGCCGCCGGTCCCAGGACCAGGCCGAGTTGGAGGGTGCGCCCACGCGCGCGGGTCTCGGTTGCCAGGATGAGGCCGACTCCGGCCAGCGCGTCCACACCCTCCTGCACGCGGGCCCCTCCGCCGTCGAGCAGGCTGATGACGGGAATGGTGCGGCTGGCGGCCTGGTCGATGAGCCGCGCCACCCTCCGGGCCCCGGCCAGGCCGATGGTGCCTCCCAGGACGCTGGGGTCCTGCGCCCATACGGCGACCTCACGCCCCTCCAGCCGCGCCCAGGCAGTAAGGACGGCGTCCTCGTCCACGAGCTGGTGCAGGCTGTCAGGGTCAACCAGCTCGGCCACGCGCTCGGCGGCGCTGGGACGATAGCGTCGGGGCGCCGGTGTGACCCGCGCGCCGGCCGATCCTGCCTCGGTGGTGGGGGAGAGGGCAGCCACCGGCTCGCTCGCGCGCTCGCGGGTCAGGCCGTCCGGGACCAGCCGGGCCAGGACCTCGCCTGCTCGAACGGTGCGCCCGGCCTCCATGGCAGGCTCGGCCGGCTCGATCGTCCCGCTGCCGGGGGCGGGCACGGGAAGCCGCATCTTCATGGCCTCAATGACCGCGACGCTCTGGCCGGCACTGACGGGACCGGGCCGGGCCGCCATGACCAGGGTTCCAGCCATGGGCGCGCGCAGCGCGGTCACGGGTACGGCAGGGGCGGGGGCCGCCTTGGCTGGTTCAGGAGCCTCCTGCGGCAAGCCGGCGCCCGCGGCGTCGGGGCGCAGGTGCTCCTCGACCCAGCGCGTGGTGACGCGATAGTCCATGGGCTCACGCATCTCCGGATCGGCGAGTGCCTGGCGCAGCAGAGGAACCAGCGTGGCCGGTCCCTGGACCTCAACCTGCTCCAGCGCTGCGTCCAGGGTGGCCAGCGCCTCCTCGCGGCTAGCGGCGGTGGCGGATACCAGCGCAAGCGGCTCGGAAAAGGCGGGTTGGGGCGCGTCGCCTGGGTAGGTGCCTCGCTCCACCCGCAGGCGTGGCAGGCTCGGTGGGCGGTGCGAGGCCACCTCGGCGCGCTCATCGGGCGTTGACAGAGGGATCGAGAGGGCGCGTAGCGCCACCTGGGAGGGCAGCAGCGTGTCTGGGTCCTCGGCGTACAGGCGGGCTTCGACGGCGTGCCCGTCCACGCGCAGGCGCGTTCCGGCGCCGCGGCTGGAGGGCAGTGGGCTTCCCCCGCAGGTTGCCAGGACTTCATCCAGGTCGCCCCCCTGAGCCAGGACCAGCTGGGCACGCACGAGGTCCATGCCGCTGACCTCCTCGCTCACTGCGTGCTCAACCTGGAGGCGGGCGTTGACCTCCAGGAGCACGGGCGTGCCAGCGTGGGGTAGGAGGAACTCGCAGGTCGCCACACCCTGCAGCCCCGCCGAGCCCAGCACCAGGCACGTCCAGTCCTCCAGCTCCTGGACCAGGTCCTCAGCCAGGAAAGGCGCGGGAGCCTCCTCCATGATCTTCTGGGCCCGACGCTGCAGCGAGCACTCACGCGTGCCCAGGGTCATCACCCCGCCTGCGCCGTCGGCCAGGGCCTGGACCTCAATGTGCCTGGCGTTGGGGACGTCAGCCTGAAGAAGGAGGGGACCCAGGCCCGCCAGGCTCTGCCAGGCTCTCCGCAGCTGGCCGGCGCTGGACCCAGGCAGCGGGAGCACTCCGCGCCCGCCCCCGCCGTGGACCGTTTTGAGCATGGCGGGCCCCGCCACCTGGGTGGCGGCCTGGGCGAGCTCTTCCAGGTTCGTGACCGGGCCGAGTGTGAGTGGCACCGGCACCGAGAGCTCTGCGGCTCGGCGTGAGAGGGCCAGCTTGTCCGTCACCAGCTCCAGTGCCTGTGGGCTAGGGCCCACCCAGGTCAGTCCTGCCTCCAGGCAGGCGCGTGCCAGGGCGGCCGACTCGGCAGCGAAGCCGACTCCGGGGTGGAGCACGCTCGCCCCTGTCTGCCTGGCGGCGGCCAGGAGGGCAGGGACGTCGTCATAGGAGGGGACCTCGGCGGCGTCGTCGAGCAGGCTCAGCCAGCGGGCGTCACGTTCGGTCTGGGTGAAGACCCCGACGGGGCTCAGACCGTGCCGGCGGGCGCTGCGGGCCACACGCGCCGCCGTGGTGGCACGCGCGGCCACGAGCAGGCGAGTCACGGGCGTGCCTCGCGCGAGGTCGGTGCGTCAGAGGCCGCCGGCTGCGTGCCCGGCGTGCCGGCGCCGAGGTCCCACAGGTCCGTCCAGGTCACGCCGAGCTCGCAGACCAGGCGGCGCAGCAGCGGCAGGGACAGCCCGACCACGCCATGCGGATCACCCTCAACCCCCTCGATAAAGGCTCCTCCCAGGCCGTCGATCGTGAAGGCGCCGGCGCACCACAGCGGTTCCTGAGTGGCGATGTAGACCTCGATCTCCGCCTCGGAGGGGAAGGCGAAGTGGACGATCGTGGAGGACACGCCCTCCACGCTCTCACCGTCACGGCCACGGATGACGGTGTGACCGGTGTGCAGCACCCCGCTGCGACCGCGCATGGCCAGCCAGCGCTCGCGGGCTGCCTGCGGGCTGCGCGGCTTGCCGATCACCTGGCCGTCGATCTCCAGCATGGAGTCGCATCCCACCACGATCAGCGCCGGGTCGCCGGCCAGGTCCTCCGGGCTGAGCGTGGAGGCGACTGCGTGAGCCTTGGCCCGTGCCAGGGCCTGGACCTGCTCGGCAGGACCCGGTGCAGGAGCCCCGCTCCGGGCGGCAGCGGCAGCGAGCTTGGTGAGCACCGCCGGCTCATCAACCTCGGAGACCTGGACCCGTGGGGTGATCCCAGCGGCACGCAGGGTAGCGAGGCGACCGGCTGACTTCGAGGCGAGGAGAATCACGGCCCCAGCCTAGTGAGGGGCTGAGACATCCTCGGCGGCGTGAAGGTGGGCCACTAGGGTCAGGGTGTGCACCACTCCTGCCCGACTGACCCGGATGAGCCTGACGCCCCGGCGCGCACTGCCGTCCAGGAGCTGACCGGGCGGGTGGCAGGGCACGAGGCTGCGCCGCGCGCTCCTCGTCACGTCCTGGTCCCACGCACCGGGTCAACCAATGACGACCTGCGCTCGGCGCTGACGGGCGTGGACGGCCTGCTGGACCTGCGAGCGGCCCGTGCCTGGCCGCACCTGTCCAGCCTGCGAGCCGTGGAGCAGACGGCGGGCCGAGGCCGAGGCGCACACGTGTGGACCACCCCGCCGCGTGGTGCGCTGACCATCTGCTTCGTGCTGCGGCCCGTGGTGCCCCTGGACCGCCTGGCCTGGCTGCCGCTTCTGGCCGGCCTGGCGATCCACGACGCCTTGACCGAGGACGCCTGCCTGGCCCAGCGCGGCTGGAGGGTCGCCACGAAGTGGCCGAACGACGTCGTCCTCCTTCCTGCGCCTGAGAGCACCTGTGCCGGCCTGGACCAGGTGCCTGGCTGGGGGCGGGCGCGCAAGGTGGCCGGGGTCCTCACGGAGCTCGTCCTGCCTGCCGAGGCACTGGGGAAGGCGGATGACGCCTGGCGCCCGCAGAAGCGGGACCAAGCGCCCGCCGTCGTCCTGGGCATCGGGCTCAACGTGGGTCAGCGCCCGGAGCAGCTGCCGGTGGACTGGGCGATCTCCCTGGCGGCTGCCGGCTGGCAGGTGGAGGTTGAGGAGGTGGCGCAGCGCCTGGCCGCTCACCTGGCGCGGCTCGTGGACCAGTGGGAGGCGGACGACGGCGACCCGGACCGCCAGGGCCGGCACGCGGGCCTGGGTGGGCGGCTGCGCGAGGTGTGCTGGAGCCTGGGCCGGCGAGTGCGTGTGCGCACCCCCGCCGGGGTGGTGCGTGGCGAGGTGATCGACCTGCGCCCTGGCCTCGTGCTGCGAGGCGCGCAGGGCGAGGTCCTGGTCCAGGCCGGTGACGTGGAGGAGGCTCGGGAGGGCGAGTAGCCCGGGTGAGCGTTCTTATGTGATCTGCGCTACTGTTGCGTGGTGACTGACCAGCCTGAGCCCCACCAGCCCGTAGGAGGCGGGCCCCGCATGCCTTCCCGTCCGCAGACCTCAGACCTGCCGGAGACGCCCTCACCCGGCATCGGTGCCTGTGCCCCTGACCGTGTTGGCGTTGATGGAACTGCGCCGCACCCGGCCGCCTGGGACACGATCAGCGGTCACGAGAAGCGGTTGCTCGGGGCCGTGCCCAGCCTCACGCTCCAGCAGGTGGCTCAGGAGGCCGGGACCGGCGTGGAGCTGGCGCGCCGCTTCTGGAGGGCGATGGGCTTCGCTGACGCCCAGCCGGACGCCGTGCGCTTCACTGAGGCTGACGTCGAGGCACTGCGGGCTCTGGCCGAGGTGGTTGGCCTGGGTGGGCAGGCCTCGCAGGACGGTTCAGGATGCGTCGGCGGCCAGGGGGCTGTTGGCGGCCTGGCCACCTCCAGCGCACTGGAGATGCTGCGTGCCCAGTCCTACACGATGGACCGCCTGGTCTTGTGGCAGCTGGAGACCCTCGTCTCCGACGTCGCCCAGCGTTACGACCTTGATGACACCTCGGCCCGGCTCGTGGCGCTGGACCGGATCGAGGAGCTGTTAGAGCCGCTGCGCACCCAGCTCGACTACGTCTGGCGCCGGCACCTGACGGCCCTGCTCTCGCGCACCGAGTCCGAGGTGGCCAAGCGCGGCAAGGAGGAGGCCGGGCCGGACCTGTACCCGCTGACTCGCTCCCTCGGCTTTGTCGACATCGTCTCCTTCACCCAGCGGGCCCAGACCATGGGGCGCACGGAGCTGGAGACCATGCTGACGGACTTCGAGAACACGGCGCGCGACGTCGTGACCTCCCGCGGCGCCCGCGTGGTCAAGACCATCGGTGATGCCGTCATGTACATCGCCGACGACGTGACGACCGCTGCCGGAGTCGTCACCGCCCTGGTCGAGGAGCTTCAGCGCGGGCCGGAGATGATTCGGGTGCGTGCCTCCTTGGTGCAGGGGCGGGTGGTCTCGCGCTCGGGGGACGTCTTTGGCCCGCCGGTCAACCTCGCCTCCCGTCTGGTGGACACCGCTGAGCCTGGCGGGATCCGCATGGATGAGCCGACCGCCCGCGCCATCATGCGCGGGCCCCAGGCGCAGCGCTACGTGGTGCGTGAGTGCCACGAGGTGGTGGCCAAGGGGCTGGGCAACATCGTGCCCTGGTCCCTGGAGCGGGCTGGCGGCGGACGCTGACGCCCTTGTGGCCGCCTCGCGACCGGGTCGGTTCCTCCCCTGCGGGGGAGCTGAGAGGGCCACGGTGCGAGACGGCAGTCACAATTCATCCGCCCGGATGATGACGTGAGGGCTTTCAGTCGCCTACGATCCGTAGGTATGACGACTGTGCTTCTTGTCGAAGACGATCCGGCCATCTCCGAGCCGCTGGCTCGCGCCTTCGGGCGTGAGGGCTACGAGGTGCGCGCCCACGGCACCGGCAAGGGCGCCCTCGCCGAGGTCGCCGACGCTGACATCATCGTGCTGGACCTGGGACTGCCCGACATCGACGGCCTGGACGTGGCCCGTCAGGTGCGGTCCCAGGGGCTGACCACCCCCATCCTCATGCTCACGGCGCGCTCGGAGGCCACCGACCTCGTCGTCGGTCTGGACGCGGGTGCCGACGACTACGTGACCAAGCCCTTCCGCCTGGCCGAGCTGCTGGCGCGTGTGCGCGCCCAGGTGCGCCGCGCCTCGGGCGAGCCCACCGAGGAGGACCTGAGCGTCGGGGACGTGCGGGTCGAGGTCGCGCAGCACCGCGCCTTCGTCGGCTCGCGTGAGCTGCAGCTGACCACGCGTGAGTTCGAGCTCCTGCGGGTGCTCGTGCGCGCCGGCGGTGCCGTGACGGCCAGCGAGGACATCCTCAAGGAGGTCTGGGGCGAGGACCCGACGGCCAGCCAGCAGGCGCTGGACATGCACGTGACCTGGTTGCGTCGCAAGCTTGGCGACGACGTCGAGGCACCTGCGCTGCTCGTGGCGGACGCCGGAGGCTACCGACTGTCCGTGTGAGTCCTGGGCCTGTGGCTCCAGCTTGATCGACTCAGCGCCCCGGCCCCGGTGGGGTCGGGGCGCTGTGCTCCCCACGACCGGAAGGAAGGCTGACCACCGATGCGACGTCGTGCCATGCAGATGACCATGGGGGCGGTCCTTGTTGCCGTCCTCATCCTCGGTGTGCCCCTGGGCGGTGCCTGGGTCTCCCTGGCCATGCGCTCGATGCGGGACTCCGAGGACCGCGTGCAGGTGGTGGTCACGGTGATCCTCACGATCGTGGCGCTGACGGCCGTGGCCCTCATCGCGGCCTATATCGTGGCCGCGCGCGCCTCCCGGAGGATCTCGGCGCCGCTGATCTACCTGGCGGCTGAGGCGGAGCAGCTGGGCAGCGGCCAGGTGCGTCCACGCCTACGACGCTCAGGGATCGAGGAGATCGACCTGGTCCAGGCTGAGCTCGTGCGATCGGCTGAGCGCGTGGCCGGGCGCCTGGCGGCAGAGAGGCAGTTCGCCTCGGACGCCTCCCACCAGCTGCGCACGCCCCTGACCTCGCTGAGCCTGCGCCTGGAGGAGATGGAGCTGCTGGCAGGGGACGAGGAGACCCGGGCGGAGGCGCGTGCCTGCATCGAGCAGGTCGACCGGCTGACCGGGGTGGTCCAGGACCTCCTGCGGGTCTCGCGGCGCACCGGCGGTGGGAGCACCGAGGCGCTGCACCTCAGCGACGTCTTTGACCAGCAGCGGGAGGAGTGGGAGCCGGCCTTCCAGGCTGCCGGGCGCGAGATCGTGCTGCGGGACGAGGTGGGGCTGCCGGTCCTGGCGACCCCCGGCTCCCTGGCGCAGGTCCTGGCCACGGTGATCGAGAACTCGCTGCGCTACGGGGCGGGGACCACCTCGGTCAGCGTGCGCAGCGCCAAGGGCGGGCACGGCGTCTTCATTGACATCGCTGACCAGGGCGAGGGCGTCAGCGACGAGCTGGCCCCGACCGTCTTCGAGCGCTCGGTCTCGGGCCACGGCTCCACGGGGGTAGGCCTGGCGCTGGCCAAGGACCTGGTGGAGGCCGACGGCGGGCGGATCGAGCTGTCCCAGCGTCGCCCGCCGGTCTTCTCCGTGCTGCTCAACGCCGTGCCCAAGAGTCTGGACCCCAACAAGGTCCTGCCGCAAGGGGCCCTGGTGAGCGTGGGGCGCCGTCGTCGTTTCTGAGCACGAGAGCCCGATCTCCTGGCCAGGCGGCCGCCGTGCCTTGACCTCTCCCCGTCCCGACACCCGCAGAGAGCGCCTCATGAGCACCACGACGCATGCTGACCCCGCCCAGGCAGCCATCAGCATCTCCGGCCTGACCAAGCGCTACGGCTCCGTCTGCGCCCTCGACGGCCTCGACCTCCACGTGGCCCCTGGCGAGGTCCACGGCCTCCTGGGCCCCAACGGCGCCGGCAAGTCCACCACGATCAGGATCCTGCTGGGCATCCTGCGCCAGGACCGCGGAACCGTGCGGCTGCTGGGAGGCGACCCCTGGAGGGACGCGGTGGAGCTGCACCGCCGCCTGGCCTACGTGCCTGGCGACGTCGAGCTGTGGTCGGGGCTGACCGGAGGCGAGGCGATCGACCTGTTCACCTGCCTGCGTGGCGGGGTCGATACCCGGCGCAGGGATGAGCTCATCGAGCGCTTCGAGCTCGACCCCCCCCCGCAAGAAGGGACGGACCTACTCCAAGGGAAACCGGCAGAAGGTCGCGCTCATCGCAGCGCTCGCCTCTCCCGTTGAGCTGCTGCTCCTGGATGAGCCGACGGCGCAGACGCGATGCCCGCTGAGCTGCTTCAGCTGTTTGGGGAGCGGAGGGAATCGTGGACGGCTTCCTCGGCTTCATGGGCGTCTTCATGTCCGTCATGATCTCGGTCTTCGCCATCCTCGCCGTCCAGGGCCTCAAGGCTGAGGAGCAGGGGCGTCGCACCGAGCCCGTGCTCTCCGTGGCGGTCTCGTGTGCGCGATGGATGGGTGCATGGGTCGTGGTCGCCGATGCCGGGAGCCTGTGGCTGACGCTGGTGTGCGGCCTGGGCACGGCCGTGGGCGCCGTCGCCGCGACCGGTCAGGGCGGGCTGTGGTGGCCGGCACTGGTGAGCGTGGTGGTCCACGTACCGGAGGCATGGGTGCTGCTGGGAGCCGGCCTCCTGCTCTACGGCGTGGCCCCGTGCCTGGTGGGGCTGGTCTGGGCGCTGGAGGTCTACGGGGCGATGCTGACGGTGTTCGGGCAGATGATGGGGCTCGACGACGCCGTGCTGGCCACCTCCGTCTTCCACCACATCGGCCAGTACCCGGCTCAGGAGGTCTCTTGGGGCGCCTTGGCCCTCATGACGGTGGTCGCCGCAGCCCTGGTGGGGGCGGGGATCGTGGGCCTGCGCCGTCGTGACCTCATGACCGCGTGAGGCTGGTTCGACGACGAGGCCTCGTCTGCCGCGCGTGGCGTGGGCAGGCGAGGCCTCGTGGCCAGCCGCGGCTCAGGCGCCTGCGCGCCTGGCCTTGAGCCTGCTGACCAGGCCGGAGATGATCATCGGCAGCAGGGAGACGAAGACGATCGCCAGGATCATCATGTCGATGTTCTCCTGAATCCAGGTGATGTTGCCCAGGAAGTAGCCCAGCCACGTGATGCCGAAAGCCCAGAAGGTCGCTCCCAGGAGGTTGAAGCCCAGGAAGTGGCGGTAGTGCATCTTGCCCACGCCTGCCATGACGGGGGTGAAGGTACGCACGATCGGCACGAACTGCGCCAGGGTAACCGCCTTGCCACCGTGGCGGGCGAAGAAGGCACTGGTGCGCTCGACGTACTCCTGCTTGAACAGACGCGAGTCCGGTTTGTTGAAGATCGCGGGGCCGGCCTTGTGACCGATGAAGTAGCCGGTCTGGTTGCCGGCGATGGCTGCCAGCCACACCAGCGGCGCAGCGATCCAGATGTGGACCGGGACCCCCTTGGTCGGGTCGGCCTCGCCCATGGCCACGAACATCCCCAGCGTGAACAGCAGGGAGTCACCGGGCAGGAAGAAGCCGACGAGCAGCCCGGTCTCGGCGAAGATGACGAGCATGACGCCGAGGATGGCCCACGGGCCGATCCATCCGACGAAGGTGGTGATGATATTGGCCGGGTCCAGCCAGTCCGGCCCGAGGGCGGGAGCAGGCATAGTAGGTAGGGACGAGGCCAGGTTGGTGGCCAGGGCTGTGGCAGCTGCGAGTGAGGTCACGGGGCCAGGCTAAGGAAGGATCCTCATGCCCGCCTGGCCGGCACGTCACATCTCATCAGTGCGATCGGGCACGTTCGTGGAGGAGGGGGACGCGCTCTGCTCCTCAGCCTCGTCCGGGAGGCCGCCACCTGCGCGGGTGGCGGGTACCCCGCCGACGACGGCGCCGTGGACCGCGGTGGGGGAGGCGGGCTGGTCAGGGGTGCCGGTAAAGACGATGTAGTGGTAGAAGACGAAGCGGAAGGCCGTGCCCAGGACAAAGCCGACGACGTAGGCCGCCACGTTGTCCGCCAGCGGCGAGTGCAGGCCCAGGACCTCGTGGCTGAAGAAGAGACAGAACTGGGTGATGAGCACCCCGCCGACGTTGGCGAAGGTGAACAGGAGAGCCTCGCGAGCCACGTTGGCCTGGGTGCGGCCCCGGTAGGTCCACAAGCGGTTGGCAACCCAGGAGAAGATCGTGGCGATCGTCGCGCTGACGACGTTGGCTGTGTTCGGGTGCCCGGCCAGGACGCCGATCGGCCCGTGCTGCAGCACGTTGAACAGGCTCAGGTCGATGATGAAGGACAACGCCCCGACCAGCCCGAACTGGATGAACTCGCGCACCCAGGCCACCACGCGTTCGCGTAAGGAAGCCGGTGGGGTTGACTGGGCTGAGGTGCTGATCTCTGCGCTGGGCACGGGGGTGATCCTAAGCCGTGGCAGCGTGGTGGCCCCTTAGGGCACCCACAGGATCGAGATGCTGGAGTAGTCCCATACCCAGCTGATCCACAGAGCCTGTCCGGCCAGGCACGCACAGGCCAGTGCCAGGCGGCCTCGCTTGGTGCACGCCGAGGCCAGCGCCCAGGCCAGGGGTGTCAGCGGCAGGAGCAGGCGGAACAGGGAGGTGGTGGGATCGAAGAAGGCCAGGAGGTAGAGCACGTAGCCCAGGCACCAGGTCCAGGCCTCCGGTCCCAGCGCCCGCAGCGCACGTGAGCCCAGCGCCAGCGCGGTCAGGGCCAGCACGGCCATGAGCAGCGCCCAGCCCAGGTGGTCGCCTACCCACCAGCCCGCACGCGTGAACCAGGGTTGGAAGGGCGCCAGGTGGCTGCCCCGCCACGCGGTCTCAGTCGCGGTGTAGGCATCCATCCGTCCCGTCGTGGCCCAGGCCAGGGCGGGCCAGGCCAGGGCGCAGGCGAGGCTCCACGCTGTCAGGACCGCCAGCTGCAGGCGCTCCTGGGCCGCCAGGGGCGTGGGCACGTCAGTGTCCCGGACCACCTCGGCGCTCACCGCGCCTACTCGGGCTGGTACCCAGCGCCAGCCACGGTCGCTGGCCGTCTCCCACAGCCACCACAGCCCGAAGCCGACGGCTAGCGGCAGCCCGACGGGACGAGCGATCGCGGCCAGTGCCACGAGCGGAGCAGCCAGGAGGAAACGGCGTCGGCTCACCGCCAGCAAGGCGCCTGTTGCCAGGGCCAGCGCCAGGGACTCGGCATAGGGAATCTGCAGCACGAGCGCGCACGGACCGGACCAGGCCAGCACCACCGCCCACAGCGAGGTCCTGGCTCCCACGCGCGGGGCCAGCCAACGGTCGGTCAGTACGGCCGCCGTCGCCGAGGACGCCAGGCTCACCACCGTCGCGCTGGCGGTAAAGGACATCCCGGTCCAGGTCAGCAGACCAGCGAGTACCGGCAGCAAGGGCATGAAGGCCCAGGTGCTCTGGGCTACGTTGCCTGACTCGTCCAGCGGCAGCTGGGTGGGGTAGCCCTCCTCAAGGATCCGCTGGTACCACCCCGAGTCCCAGAAGGTCACATGCGTGCTCCACGACGGCGCCGCGGGCCCCCAGTACGTGGCGGGAGTGTCCTGCGCGCCCAGGCGGGCCAGCAGGGCCGTCAGCGCCGAGGCACAGGCCCAGATGAGGAGGACCTGCGCGGTGCGGGGCAGGCGGGAGAAGCTGGGGCTGGTCCGAGACCCGGCCGGAGGTGGGGGCGTGGGGGTGGCTGAGGCGTCCGAGGCTGATGAAGCGGGCACGACGCCGAGGCGAGAGGTGGTGGGCACCTGTCCAGCCTACGGGGCAGGTAGCCTGGGCCTGTGAGCGCTCCACGCACCGTGTCCCCCGCTGTCACTGACCGTGAGCCCGTCGTGGCCGTCATCGGAGGAGGCCAGCTGGCCCGCATGATGCAGGAGGAGGCCAGCGCACTGGGCATCCACCTGCGTGCGCTCGTCGAGGCTCCGGACGGCTCGACCGCCCAGGTCACCGTGGACGCGCCCGTGGGACTGGCCGACGACGCCGCAGCAGTCCGCCGGGTGGTGACCGGACAGGCTCGGCCCAGTCAGGACGCTGCCAGCTTGCAGGCCGCGGCACCCGCTGACGTCCTCACCTTCGAGCATGAGCACCAGGACGCGGATCTGCTGCGTCAGCTTGAGGACGAGGGGGTCTCGGTCCAGCCCACCCCTGCTGCCCTGGAGCTGGCACGTGACAAGCTCGCGATGCGCCGCGCGATGGCGCAGGCCGGCCTGCCTCAGCCTCGGTGGAGCGAGGCCGCCGGCAGCCAGGAGGAGATGCGCGCTCAGATCCTCGCCTTCGGTGAGGTCACAGGATGGCCCCTGGTCATCAAGACCCCACGAGGCGGTTACGACGGTCACGGGGTCCTGCTGGTGCACTCTCCGGCTGAGCTTGACCAGGGCGAGGCCAGTCAGTGGATTGCTCAGACGGCTGCCGCGCGTGAGGGACGCCGCAGCGCTCAGACCGGAGGCGGGGGAAGCCTGGGAGGTGCGACCGTGACCAGCTTGCTGCTGGAGGAGGCCGTGGCCTTCACCCGTGAGCTGGCGGTCCTGCTGGCGCGCAGCCCCAGCGGCGAGGTCGCCTGCTGGCCCGTGGTCCAGTCCGTCCAGGCTGACGGCGTGTGCTCCGAGGTCCTCGCCCCGGCCCCGGGCCTGGATGAGGCCGCTGTCCGGGAGGCCGAGCGCATCGGCCGCGCGGTGGCCACCGGCTTCGGGGTGACCGGAGTCCTCGCCGTCGAGCTCTTCGCCGTCGAGGAGCCGGGCCAGCCCACCGCGCTGTACGTCAACGAGCTGGCTATGCGCCCGCACAACTCTGGTCACTGGACCCAGGACGGGGCCGTGACGAGCCAGTTCGCCCAGCATCTGCGGGCCGTGGCCGACCTGCCGCTGGGCTCGACCGAGCCGGTCGCCCGGGCCACCGTCATGGTCAACTACCTCGGTGGCCAGCACGAGCCGGGCCCTGGCGCCCTGGCACGCGCGCTCGCGGTCGACCCGCAGGCCCGTATCCACCTCTACGGCAAGCAGTGGCGCCCAGGGCGCAAGCTCGGGCACGTCAACCTCACCCTGCCAGGGGATCCGGCCCAGCCGCTCATGCTCGAGGAGGCCGAGGCCCTGCGCGAGCGCGCCCGCGCCGTCGTCGCCGTCCTACGCGGTGATGCCTGAACCGTCCCGCCAGCCACTGACCACCAACGGAAGAAGGAAGCTCATGAGCGCCACCACCACCCAGCCCGTCGTCGGCATCGTCATGGGATCGGACTCGGACTGGCCCACGATGGAGGCCGCGGCCCAGGCCCTGGACGAGCTCGGCATCAGCTACGAAGCCGACGTCGTCTCCGCCCACCGCATGCCCACCGAGATGATCGACTACGGCCGCACCGCCTCCAGCCGGGGCCTGCGCGTCATCATCGCCGGAGCCGGCGGCGCGGCGCACCTGCCCGGGATGCTCGCCGCCGTCACCGAGCTGCCGGTCATCGGTGTCCCGGTGCCGCTTAAGCACCTCGACGGGATGGACTCCCTGCTCTCCATCGTCCAGATGCCGGCCGGCGTGCCGGTGGCCACCGTCTCGATCGGCGGGGCCCGTAATGCCGGTCTCCTGGCGGCCCGGGTCCTGGGAGCTGGCGAGGGCCCTGAGGCTGAGCGGATCCGCAGCGCCATGCGGGACTTCCAGGCTGAGCTGGCGCAGGTGGCTCACGCCAAGGGCGCTCGCCTGCGCCAGCGCCGCGCCCAGGCCTGAGGCTCCAGGCAGGTCAGGCCCTCCAACCCGCCTGCGAGGAGGCCTGTGCCACTAGGCTGGCACCATGAGCATCCTTGTTGCCGGAGGCGCCGGATACATCGGCGCCCACGTCGTCCGTCTTCTCCTTCAGCGTGGGGACGAGGTGATCGTGGTCGACGACCTGTCCTACGGCACGCCCGAGCGAGTTGAGGGGGCAGACCTTCTCCAGCTCGACGTCGCCTCCAACGAGGCCGTCCAGGAGCTGACGGATGTCATGGAGTCCCGCGGGGTCACCGCCGTCATCCACTTTGCCGCCCGCAAGCAGGTGGGGGAGTCCGTGGCGCGTCCGGCCTGGTACTACCAGCAGAACGTGGGCGGCCTGGCCAACATGATGCTCGCCATGGAGCGTGCCCGTGTGGACCAGATGATCTTCTCCTCCTCCGCAGCCGTCTACGGCATGCCTCCGGTGGAGGTCGTGCCTGAGGACATCGAGTGCCACCCCATCAACCCCTACGGCGAGACCAAGCTCATCGGCGAGTGGATGATGGCTGACGCCGAGCGCGCCTGGGGCCTGCGCTGGGCCGGCCTGCGCTACTTCAACGTCGCTGGCGCGGGCTGGGACGACCTGGGAGACATGGCGACCCTCAACCTCATCCCCATGGTCCTCGAACGCCTGGCCGAGGGAGACACCCCCAAGATCTTCGGCACCGACTACCCCACGCCGGACGGCACCTGCATCCGCGACTACATCCACGTGCGTGACCTGGCAGCGGCACACATCGCGGCGCTGGACTACCTGGCCAGCGGCGAGGAGATGAGCGAGCACGTCTTCAACGTGGGCACCGGGCAGGGCGCGAGCGTGCGTGAGGTCGTCTCGAAGGTCATCGCCGCCACCGGGCTCGCGGTGGAGCCGGAGGAGCTGCCGCGCCGCGCTGGCGACCCGCCTCAGCTCATCGGCAACGCCACCCGCATCGGCACGGTCCTGGGGTGGAAGGCCGAGCACGACCTTGACGACATCGTCACCTCCTCCTTCACCTCCTGGCAGGCGGACCCCAACCGTCCGCACTTCGGCTGAGGCGCTTGCCAAGGCGAGACCAACACGCTTGGGACACGGGCCTGACGTCCTACACGGCAGCATGTGCTGGTAGGACATCAGGCCCGTGTCTGCACGCGACAAGGCCAGGACCGCCGCTGGCGCACAGAGATGACGGCAGTGTTAACGCTGTCGTTATGCGCCGCTCGCCTAAGGTGGCTAGGCCGCCCGGAGACCGGGGGTGGTGCCGTGGGCTCCAAGGTGAACGGCACCGTCGAGACACGATGGAGGTCGCGCACGTGCGCATTCTGCTCGCCGGGGACGAGGCCTACCTGGCCAAGGCAATCGCTACGGGCCTGCGCCGTCAGGCCATGGCGGTCGACGTCGTCTCTGACGGCACCTAGGTCCTGGAGCAGGTCGAGATCAACGACTACGACGTCGTCGTCCTGGACCGGGACCTGCCCGTCGTCCACGGAGACACGGTCTGCGCCGCCCTGTCTCGCACCCACCCCGAGGTCCGCATCCTCATGCTGACCGCCGCCCGCTCCCTGGAGGACCGGGTCGCCGGGTTCCGGCTCGGGGCGAATGACTACCTCACCAAGCCCTTCGAGTTCCCCGAGCTCGTGGTGCGCTTGCGTGCGCTGGGCAGGCGAACGCACCTGGCCCAGGGGCCGGTGCTGGAGTCTCACGGCGTGCGACTCGACCCCTTCAAGAGGGAGGTCCTGCGGGACGGCAAGAATGTGCGGCTCAGTCCCAAGGAGTTCGCGGTGCTCCAGCTCTTCATGGAGGCCGATGGCGGAGTCCTGTCCGCTGAGACCCTGCTGGAGAAGGCCTGGGACGAGAACATCGATCCCTTCACGAACACGGTGAGGGTGACGATCTTCAAGCTTCGCAAGAGGCTCAGGGAACTGCCCGTGATCCACACGATTGCCGGCGTCGGCTACTGCTTCGGTGAGTGAGCCGGAGGCCACACGTTTGCGACACCGTACCAACGACGCCCATGACGAGCCCGATCAGCACCCGCAGGACACCTCACCGCCGCCTCGGCCCTGGCGGCCCGCGATCCGTACCCGGCTCACCCTGACCTACGTCGCGCTGGTCACGGGGGCAGGGGCGATCCTCATCGCGATGGTGGGGTCTAGCCTCGGTGGCCTCGGTCAAGATCAGCTTCGGTGGGGCCGGGCACACACCAGCCGGTGTTGAGCTCGACCTCGCCGTCATGCGTGAGCTGCTCCTGTCCATTCTGGGTGTCTCCGTGGTGGTCCTGGTTGCCCTTGCCCTGGCCTCGGGACTGATCGGCTGGATCATGGCAGGCAAGGTGCTGGCACCCCTGGCGACCATGAGCACGGCTGCTCGAGAGGCTGCGCGCGGCGACCTCAGCCAGCGGCTCGACCTTGACGGCCCGCGTGACGAGATCCGGGAGCGGGCGGACGTCTATGACGCCATGCTTGACTCCCTGGAGCAGTCTCTGAGCTCTTACCAGCGTTTCGCGGCCAACACCTCCCACGAGCTGAGGACCCCGCTAGCCACGATCCAGACCATGATCGACGTCACCTTGGCAGATCCTCAGGCTGACGCCCAGGAGTTGCGTGACCTGCTGGAGCGGGTGAGAACCACCAACGCCCGCAACGCGCGGACCGTGGACGCGCTGCTGGACCTGGCCCAGGCGCAGTCAGCGAGACTGCGACGGCGTCCGTGCGACCTGGAGGTGCTGGTCCACGAGGCGGTGGAGGATGTTGCCGCTGAGGCCCGGGAGGCTGGGGTGAGGCTGGACATGCGAGCCCACCCCGGCCAGGCAGCAGCCAGGCCGGGCCAGGACGAGGACGAGCCCTGGGCCCTGTGCCTGGGCGACTCCCGCCTCCTGCGCCAGGCGGTGCTCAACGTGCTGCGCAACGCCGTGCGTCACAACACGGTGGGCGGCGTCGTCGAGATCATGCTGGAGTCCAGGGGCGGCGAGCTCATGCTCACGGTGACCAACACCGGCCCCGTGGTCGACGCCGAGAGCCTGGCGTCCCTGACCGAGCCCTTCGTCCGGGGCCAGGACCGTGCGTCAGGCAGCGGCTACGGCCTGGGGCTGGCCATCGTGGACGCGGTGGTGCGCGCCCATGACGGCACGCTGAGCCTGCGTGCGCGTGAGCGTGGTGGGCTGGTGACGACGTTGCGGGTGCCCGCGCAGTCCTGAACTGCGCCCGTGCGGCCTAGCCCGTGGCCAGCTGGTTGAGATCGGCTGTGGTCAGCTCGCCTGAGCGCACCTTGGCGAAGAAGTCTGGCGCGGTGGTGTCCTGGAGCAGGACCGCCGAGCCGATGCCACCAGGCCGGTAGTCCAGGGAGGAGATCGGCGGCGCCCCGGTCAGGCCCGCGGAGGAGGCGGAGCGGAAGGCCATCATCATCTGGGCCAGGTCCGTGGTGCCCGTCTTGTCATCCACCGTCAGGGCGTGCGTGCCGGCCTCAACCAGGGCGTCCTGGCGCGAGAAGCTGGTCAGCGTCTTGAAGGAGGCCGCCTCGGAGACGACGGCGGAGATCACCGCACGCTGACGCAGTCCGCGGCCAATGTCTCCAGTGGGGTCCGATTTGCGCATCCGGGAGTAGGCCAGTGCCGTGGTGCCGTCGACCCGCTGGCAGGTGCCCTGGGAGGTGTCCCAGACCAGCCCGGAGTCGGGGTCAAAGACGTCATAGTCCAGGCAGACCTCGACTCCGCCCACGGCGTCGACCATCTGCTCCACCGCGCCCATGCCGACCTCGGCGTAGTGGTCCACGGTCAGGCCCGTGAGGTCCTGGACCGTCTGGACCAGGAGCGGGGCGCCGCCGAAGGAGTAGGAGGCGTTGATCTTGTTGCCGCCGTAGCCCGGGATCGTCACGTAGGTGTCACGTGGCAGGGAGATGAGTGAGGTCTGGCCGTTGGGCGCCTTGTTGAGCACCATGACCGAGTCCGCGCGGGCCCCGGAGGTCTCGTCCTGGACGGTGCCAGAGCCGGCCCCGCGGGCGTCGGAGCCGACGATCAGCCAGGTCTCGCCGTCAGAGGTATCCGGGGAGGAGACCAGCGCGTCCACGCGCCCGAGGCCGGAGTTGATCGCGTGGACCAGCCAACCCACCCGGGCAGCCACGAGGACCAGCGCCAGGACGAGGACGGCTGCTACCCACCGCAGCCGGTGGCGGCGACGGCGTCGACGTGCCGGGCGTGGTGCCGGCTGCGGAGGTACGGGACCCCGGGGGCCGGCAGGCCAGTCAGGGGACGGGGACGGACCCGAGGCAGGCGCACGCGGCGGCAGGGAGGGGCCGGAGGGAGCCTGAGCAGGGTAGGAGGCGGGCTGCGGGCGGGCTCCAGCGTGCTGGGACCCGGCAGGCATGACCCGGGTGGGCTGGGGAGCCGCCTGCGGAGCCGAGCCCAGGGGGACGGCAGAGGAGCCGGGACGAGCGTGGCTGTGCCCGGCAGCCGGACGGCGTGGTGCTCCCGAGCGAGGGTCCTGACGGGAGGGGGTACTGGCCTGGTCTCCGCCGGCCGCGGCGGCGCCGGCAGCCTGCCTGCGGGAGGTCTCCCGGCCCGCCTGCGAGCCGGGCGAGGAGGGGGACTGGCGGCGTGAGGACGCGCCGGCCTGCCGCGAGCGTGTGGAGGCGGGCTGAGGGGAGCGCGGGGAGCGTGCGGGCTCGAAGGATGGGGGGACCGACGGCGGCGGGGCGCCGGCCCCGGCACGCGGGGCGGGCTGTGCGTGATCGTCCTGGCGCGGGCGAGACCGGCGCGGCTCGCCGGAGCCGGGGGCGAAGGACGGGGGCAGGTCGCCGGAGTCGGTCGGAGTCACAGGTGGAGGGCCTCGCTGAGCTGGGGGTCAGGGCAATCGACGTGCAGGAACCAGGTCATGAGCCGGAGGCGTAGCACTGGGCGGCCGGGTCCTGGCTCACCTCGGAGGCGGCTTCGCCGGTCGTCGTCGTGTCAGTGGACTGCTGGGGATCCTGCGCGCCCTGGGCGCCAGCGGCCTGGTCCTGGGTGGTCGCCTCAGCCTCGGTCCCCGGCTCGTCGGCCGACGGCGTGGCGCCGGTTCCCTGGAGCGAGACGTTCTCGGAGCCGACGGGGACGTCGTTGATCAGGGCGTCCCACACGCTGTCTGCCTCGTAGGTGGGGACCACGCGGGCGCCGACCAGGGCGTTGGGCATCGTGATGAAGCTGACGTTCTCCATCCCGATGGCCTGCAGCGACTGGGCTAGGCCCGCCAGGGTCGTCAGGCTGCCGATGCGCGGGGAGGTGGTCAGGGTGGATAGCGCCGAGCGGGCGAAGGAGTACAGGTCGTCGGCGTTGGACAGCAGGCTCTTGGACTGGGCCGCGCGCAGCATGGCGCCCATGAGGTTCTGCTGGCGCTCGATGCGGCTGAGGTCCGAGCCGTCGCCGGCGCCGTAGCGTGCACGCGCGTACTGCAGGGCCGTGGCGCCGTCGAAGTGGTAGCAGCCGGCGTCGAGCACGAGGCCGGTGTGCTCGGCGTCGCTGATGTCGTCACTGACGTAGACGGTCACGCCGCCCAGGGCGTCCACCATCCGCTGCAGCCCGGCGAAGTCGACGACGACGAACTCGTCGATGTGGATGCCGGTGAGCTGCTCGACCGTCTTGAGGGTGCAGGCGGCGCCGGCGGCGATGTTCTCGGCGGTGGTGCCCTCTCCGGCCCCGTTGGAGAAAGCGGAGTTAAACATGGCGTTGGACTGGGCGTAGGTCGTGGTCCCGTCGGCGCGGGTGCACGAGGGGATCTCCAGCAGCGTGTCGCGTGGGATGGAGACGACCTCGATCCGCGAGCGGTCGGCGGATACGTGCATGATCATCGCGGTGTCCGAGCGGGCCCCGGCGACCTCGTCGCTGCCGGCGGAGTCGTCGACGTTGTTGTCACCGGCGCGGGTGTCAGAGCCCAGGACCAGGATGTTGACGGCGACTCCTGCGTAGTCGTCCGGCACCTTCTCCGCGTCCGTGCGCGTGGGCCGGGCGGTGCCGACCATGCCGGCCACGTCGACCCGCGTGACCTGGCTCTGCAGGTCGTGGTAGGCAATCGCCACGAAGGAGGCGGCAAAGAGCACAACGGCGAGGACGCTCACCATGGCGGTGCGTCCGCCGTGGCGGCTCAGGTCCTTGACAGAGTGGCGCGCGTGAGGCCTAGGTCGTGAAGACACGAACACGATCATAGGGAAAGGCTCTGTGTTTTCGGCTGTGATCCCGTCCTCCTTGAGGAGGATCTTCACGGGCGGGCCGTGGCGTGAGCCTCATTGACGGTCCTGCTGATCTGGCCCACGGCGGCGGGTGGTCGGGTCGGCTAGTCTCCTGGCGTGACCTCCTCCAGCCCTGAAACCGTCAGGATCGTGACCGTCGCCTACAACCCCGGCAACGAGCTCGAGCGCTTCCTCGACTCCGTGCCCGCGTCCACGAGCCGTGACGTGAGCATCGTTATTGCGGATAACGGCACCGAGCACGAGCGTGTCCGCGCGGCTGCGGCCCGGCACGGGGCCCACGTGGTGGGGGACGGGACGAATCTCGGCTACGGCCGCGGGGCCAACCTGGCGGCGTCCGGGCTCACCGAGGACTGGGTGGTGGTGGCCAACCCGGACATCGTGTGGCGCCCCGGAAGCCTTGACGCCCTCATCGACGCCTCGCTGGCCGATCCCACCGCGGGGTGCCTGGGGCCGCGTCTGCTGGGCAGTGACGGCAGCGTCTACCCTTCCGGCCGGGCTCTTCCCACCCTGGTCAAGGGCACTGGTCACGCCCTGCTGACCCGGGTGTGGCCCTCCAACCCCTTTTCTGCCGCCTACCACGACCAGGCAGGGTCAGACCGGCTGCGGGAGGTGGGATGGCTCTCCGGGGCCTGCCTCCTGCTGCCTCGCGCGGTGTGGCTCAGGCTCGGCGGCTTCGACGAGACCTACTTCATGTTCTTCGAGGACGTGGACCTGGGGGCCCGGGTGAGCCAGGCGGGCTGGCGCAATGTGCAGGTGCCCTCCGCCGTCGTCGTCCACGAGCAGGGAGCCAGCTGGAAGGCGCGGCCGGAGCGGATGATCCGCGCCCACCACGCCTCGGCGCGCCACTACCTCGACGGCGTCTACGACGCGCCCTGGCAGGCGCCGCTGCGCTGGGCCGTCAGCGCTGGTCTGCGCCTTCACGAGGAGGCTGAGGTGCGGCGGGCGGCTCGGGCGCCTCGCTGAGGGCGATGCGGCGGGCGAGCTGGGTGATCTGGCGCTCGCGGGCCGCGTTACGCCGGAAGGAGGACAGAACCTGGGCCAGGAAGGCGATGACGAGGGCGTAGAGCAGCAGGTCCGTCCCGCGCCCGACGCCGAGCACGTGAGCCACGCGCGTGACGAGCCCGGGCACCGTGATGGCGACGACGGCGAAGAGCACGAACAGCAGCGTCGTCAGACGTCGAGCGGCTTGGTGGCGCGCGCCTCCGGGCGAGCGCAGCATCATCCAGCCCAGAGCCGCCACGGCGATGATGAGCAGGGTCTGGATGAGGAACTGGGAGCTCATGGTGGTCCTTGATCAGCTGAAGAGCAGGTCGACGAGGATGTTGACCGAGTTCCACAGGGACTGGCCCTTGGCCTTGGAGTACTCGGTATAGGCAATGTGGACGGCGTGCTCGCTCCAGGGCAGGCCGGTGTCCCCCAGCTGACGCACGATCTGGGAGGCGTGAGCCATCCGGTTCTGGGTCAGGTCGAGCATCCCGGCGGCGTCACGGCGCAGCACCCGCAGCCCGTTGTGGGCGTCAGACAGGCGCATACCGGAGGTGCGGGAGGCCACGCGGGCCGCGGTGCGCAGCACCAGGCGCTTGAGCCAGCCCACCTGGGCGGGCCCCCCAAGGAACCGGGAGCCGAGCACGAAGCCAAGGTCCTCGGCCTGGGCGCGGGTGACCATGGCAGCGGCGTCGACGGGGGAGTGCTGACCGTCGGCGTCGAAGGTGACCAGGTAGCGCGCGCTCGTGCGGGTGAGCACGTAGTCGATCCCGGTCTGCAGCGCGGCTCCCTGCCCCAGGTTGATGGGGTGGCGGATGACGACGGCGCCGGCGGCCTCGGCCTGGGAGACGGAGTCGTCCTTGGAGCCGTCGTCGACGACCACGACGTAGGGGAAGGTCTGGCGTGCCTGCGTGATGACCTCGCGCACGACCTGGGCCTCGTTGTACAGCGGGACGACGAGCCAGGTGGTCTCGGCCAGGTCGTGCCACGCCGGGGCAGGCCGGTCTGAGCTTCTCGTCTGAGTCACCTCGGCATTCTCGCACGCGCGGGCCGTAGGATAGGCCTGAACTGGCTCACACCTGGGACGCTCCCGGGTCAGCACGCGGAGCCGGTGCCATGACCACACGAGGAGAGCGATGACCGTACGGGTTCAAGACTCCGCCGACGTGTCCCCGGACGCGGTGATCGGCGAGGGCTCGAGCATCTGGCACCTGGCACAGGTTCGTGAGCACGCGGTCCTCGGCAGCCAGTGCGTGGTGGGGCGCGGGGCCTACATCGGTGAGGGCGTGGTCATGGGCCAGCGCTGCAAGGTCCAGAACTACGCCCTGGTCTACGAGCCCGCGAGGCTGGGGGACGGGGTGTTCATCGGTCCGGCCGTGGTGCTCACCAATGACCACTTCCCGCGCGCGGTCAACCCGGACGGCTCGCTCAAGTCCGCCTCGGACTGGGAGCCGGTGGGAGTCGCCATCGAGGAAGGCGCCTCGGTCGGCGCCCGGGCGGTGTGCGTGGCGCCGGTGCGGATCGGTGCCTGGGCCACGGTGGCCGCCGGCGCCGTGGTCACCAAGGACGTTCCCGCGCACGCGCTCGTGGCGGGTGTGCCGGCTCGGCGCATCGGCTGGGTCGGGCGCGCGGGCGAGCCCCTGGTGGCCGTGAGCGAGGGCGAGGAAGGCTATCTCGCCGGTGCCACGAGGTGGCGCTGCCCGGTGACAGGTACTGTGTTCGACCAGTCCAATGACACGATCCGAGAGGTGACCCGCTGATGTCACGCGAATTCATCCCCGCCGCCAAGCCGATCCTCGGGCAGGAGGAGCGTGCGGCCGTTGACGCGGTCCTCGCCTCCGGCATGGTGGTCCAGGGCCCGCAGGTGGCTGCCTTCGAGGAGGAGTTCTCCGCCCAGGTCGTGGCCGGTGCCCACGCGGTGGCCGTCAACTCTGGCACCTCCGCCCAGCACCTGGCCACGCTGGCGTCCCTGAGCGACTCCGGCCGCCCGGTGGACCCTGAGGCCGAGGTCATCGTCCCCTCCTTCACCTTCGCCGCCACCGGCAACTCCGTGGCCGCGGCTGGCGCCCGCCCCGTCTTCGCCGATATCGACCCGGCCACCTTCACCCTGGACCCGGCCAGCGTGGAGGCTGCGATCACGGACAAGACCGTGGCCATCGAGGTCGTCCACCTCTACGGCCTGCCTGCCAACATGCCCGCGATCCTGGAGATCGCCGGGCGTCACGGGCTGGCTGTGTGGGAGGACTGCGCCCAGGCCCACGCCGCCGCGATCGACGGCGCGCCCGTGGGCACCTTCGGTCAGTGGGGCTCCTTCTCCTTCTACCCCACCAAGAACATGACCGCCCTGGAGGGCGGCATGGTGACGACTGCGGACGCTGAGCTGGCCCGCAAGGTGCGCCTGCTGCGCAACCAGGGCATGGAGAAGCAGTACGCCAACGAGCTGGTGGGCTTCAACAACCGCATGACGGACGTCAACGCCTCGGTCGGCCGCGTCCAGCTGGGCAAGCTGGCCGGCTGGACCGTACAGCGTCAGGCCAACGCCGCCGCCCTCAACGAGGGTCTGGCTGGCGTGGCCGGGGTGGTCACCCCGTTCGTGCCTGAGGGCTACACCCACGTCTACCACCAGTACACGGTCCGCTTCGAGGGAGCCAGCGGAGAGGAGCGCAGCCGCATCCAGTCCTTCCTCAAGGACGAGTGGCAGGTGGGCTCCGGCGTCTACTACCCGATCCCCAACCACCGCCTGTCCTCGCTGGCGCCCTTCGCTCAGGGCCTGGAGCTGCCCGGCACCGAGAAGGCGGCGCGTGAGTGCCTGTCCCTGCCGGTCCACCCCTCCCTCAGTGAGGCTGACCTGGAGCGGATCGTCGAGGCTGTCAGCGCTGCAGTGAAGGCAGGTGCCTGAGCATGAGCGAGAAGAACCTGCGCGTCGGCCTCATCGGCCTGGGCTCGATGGGGCGCCACCACGCCCGCGTCATCCGCGCTACGCCAGGCATGGACCTGGTCGCCGTCGCGGACCCGGCCGGTGACAAGTTCGGCGTGGCCGGCGAGCTGCCTGTGCTGCCGGACGTGGCCGCGCTCATTGATGCGGGCCTGGACGCCGCCATGGTCGCCGTTCCCACGATCTATCACGAGGACGTGGCCCTGGCCCTGGCTGAGGCCGGCGTCCACACGATGGTGGAGAAGCCCATCGCTGCCACCGCGGCCTCGGGCCGCCGGGTGGCGGAGGCCTTTGACAAGGCGGGCCTGGTGGGTGCCGTCGGCTACGTCGAGCGGTGCAACCCGGCGTTGCGGGCGCTGCGTGAGCGTTTGGACGCCGGTGAGCTGGGGCAGGTCTACCAGGTCCTGACCCGCCGCCAGGGTCCCTTCCCGGCGCGCATCAGCGACGTCGGCGTGGTCAAGGACCTGGCCACCCATGACATCGACCTCACCGCTTGGGTGGCTGGTGCCCCCTACGAGAGCGTCTCGGCCCAGGTGGCTTACCGCTCCGGGCGTGAGAACGAGGACATGGTGGTAGCCACCGGACGGCTCGCTAACGGCGTCATCGTCTCCCACACGGTCAACTGGCTCACGCCCTTCAAGGAGCGCGTCACGATCGTCACGGGTGAGAAGGGCGCCTTCGTCGCGGACACGCTGACCGGGGACCTGACCTTCTACGCCAACGGCACGGTCGAGTCCACCTGGGACCAGATCGCGAACTTCCGCGGCGTGAGTGAGGGCGACGTCATCCGCTACGCCATCCCCAAGCGCGAGCCCCTGGCCCTGGAGCAGGAGCACTTCCGCGACGCCGTGCGCGGGGACGCCTCCGGCATCGTCACGATGGCTGAGGGCGTGGCCACGCTTGACGTCATCGACGCCGTGCTGACCTCCGCGGCCGAGAACCGGACGGTCACGCTCTGACCGCCGAGCAGGATGCCCCCACGCGCCACGAGGACGAGGCGGCCACGCCGGTCGCCGCCGGCCTCGTGGCGCGAGCGCGCACGTGGACGGCCTCCGTCATGGCCTCCTCGCCCTTCCTGCGTCACGTGCTCACCCTCGTGACCGGTACGGCCGTGGCCCAGGCGGTCTCCTTCCTCATGACCATGGTGCTGGCGCGTGTCTACAGCCCGCACGACATGGGGATGCTGGCCACCTACACCTCCGTGGCAGGGATCGTGATGGCGGTCGCCGCCCTGCGTTACGACATGGCGGTCATGCTGCCGCGCAGGGACACCGAGGCGCTGGCGGTGGCCCGTCTGGCCCTGTGGTGCATCGTTGTCGTCTCCGTCACCGCCACGGTCGCCGCCTTCCCCCTGCGTGCGGTGGTGGCACGGCACTGGGGGCAGGAGGTCGCTACCTGGATGCCGATGGTCGGGCTGACCACCCTGCTCATGGCGGGCATCGAGCTGGCCAAGTACTGGTTCAACCGGCACTCCGACTACCGGGTGATCGCCGTCAACCAGGCCGAGCAGCAGATCGGTCTCACTGGTGGCCAGCTCCTCCTCGGGGTCGCCGGCCTGGGAGGGCTCCCAGGCCTCGTCATCGGTCACACCCTCGGCCAGTTCTACGCCTTCTGCAACCTGGGGCGCCAGGCCCCCGCCCTGCGCCGTCGGCTGCCCCAGGACGCGCCGAGCCTGCGCGAGGTCGCCAGCCGCTACCGGCGCATGCCGCTGCTCAACGCCCCCAACGCCCTGGTGGACGCCATCCGGCTGTCGGGGATCCAGCTGCTCATCGCTGGCTACTCGGTGGCTGACCTCGGCCAGTTCCAGCTGGCGTGGCGTGTGCTCGACGCGCCGCTCATCCTTATCAACGGGGCCGTCTCACGCGTGTTCTTCCAGAAGCTCTCCGTCATCGAGCCAGGCCAGATGCGTCCGGCCGTGCGGGGCCTGATCAAGCGGGCCCTGGTCATCGGCGTCATCCCCTTCGGCGCGATCTACGCCCTGGCTCCGTGGATCTTCCCCTTCTTCTTCGGCGGGCAGTGGGACAGTGCCGGAGGATTCGCCAGGGCACTGACTCCCTGGCTGTTCATGCTGCTCATCACCTCTCCGGTCTCCAACCTGTTCGTGGTCACCGGTCACCAGGACTGGATGCTCGGCTTCTCCCTCGTCTACGCCGCCGCCCCCCTGGCATGGCTCGCCTGGTCCCCGCTGGACCTGCTGCCCACCGCCTACGTCCTGGGCGTCGGGATGGCCGTGCTGCTGGTCGGCATGACCCTCATGGCCGACTACGCCGCCCGGCGCTTTGACGCTAACGGACCCCGTGAGTCAGACGGCGCGCCACCCCAGGACGAGACCACCACGACCGGCACGACGAAGGAGCAGGAATGAGCCCGACCTCCCCCAGCGCCCCCCAGGGGCCCTCGACCCTCCTGCTGCTGACCGACTTTTACCCCTACGAGGTAGGGGAGGAGTTCCTCGAGCAGGAGATCGAGACGCTTGCCGCAGCCTTTGACGAGGTCGTCGTCGTGCCGGTGCGTCTGTCTGAAGGTGCCCGCCAGACACGGACCCTGCCGGCCAACGCCCGGTGCACCCTGCTGTCCGCCTCCCGCTTCCCGGACTGGCGCTGGCAGGCGCTGGGGCGTGCCGGCCAGATCCTCCTGGGCCGTGAACGGATGGTCGAGACCCCGCCGTGGCGCTCCTTCGGACGCTTCGGGATGGACGTGCGCTTCGCCGCCATCGCCCTGAGCGCGCGCGCACGCCTGCGCCGTCTCCTGCCGGCCCTGGGGCTGGAGGGAGCCGGCCGGATCACGATCTACTCCTACTGGTTCTTCACCGGAGCGGCCCTGGGCGGGATGCTGCGCCGACGCGAGCTGGCGGGGCGAGACGTGCGGGTCGTCTCGCGCGCCCACGCCTACGACGTCGACGAGGCTGACGCCCCGCGCGGCTACGTCCCCTCGCGGCGCTTCGTCATGGAGGCGGTCGACAAGGTCTACCCCATCTCCGACTACGCCGCCGGCTTCCTGCGCCGGCGCTTCCCGCAGGCTTCGGACAAGATCGAGGTCCGGCGCCTCGGGGTCCCGCAGGCCACCTACCGCCAGCGCCGCCCCAGCGAGCCCTTCAGCCTGGTCTCCTGCTCCCACATGGCCCCCTACAAGCGGGTGGGTCTCATCCTCGATGCCGTCACCGAGCTGCACCGCCGAGGTCGGAAGGTGCGCTGGACGCATGTCGGCGAGTTCAGTACCGAGCGCCTGGAGGCCATGCGCGAGCGTGCCCGCACCCAGGCCCCGGGCGCTGACATCACCTTCACCGGGCACCTCACCAACGCCCAGGTCAGGCAGCTGTACGCGACGCAGGACTTCTCCTGCTTCCTCAACTGCTCGGACGGCGAGGGCGTGCCCGTCTCCGTCATGGAGGCGCAGGCCACCGGCCTGCCGGTGGTCGCCACCGCCGCCGGCGGCACCGGGGAGATCGTGCACGACGGCGTCAACGGCCGCCTGCTTCCGGTCGAGGTCACGACTGCGCAGGTTGCCGACGCGATCGAGTCCGTCATGGACATGGGAGAGGACACGTACGCCCAGATGAGCCAGCAGGCCCGAGACACCTGGGCGCGCATGAGTGATGCACGCCGCCAGTACGAGGACTTCGTCGCCGGGCTCGCAGCCCTGTGGCAGTCTCGGTGACCCCCTGCAGGGCGGCCCGGCTCAGGCGGGGCAGCGGGCGCTGAGGACCTCAGCCACCGCACGGGCCGCGTGCCCGTCCCCGTAAGGGTGAGCCACCTGGGCACCCGGCTCGGCCGGGCGCGGGCGGGAGACCGCCTCGAGCAGGGCGGAGCCGGGCTCGACCAGCACGTTCCAGCCCAGCTCGACGGTCTCGACCCACTCCGTCTGCGGGCGCACCGTCGTGCACGGCACCCGCAGCAGGAACGCCTCCTTCTGCAGGCCGCCGGAGTCGGTGACGATACCGCGGGCGTGAACCGCTGAGGCGATGAGAGCGGGGTAGGCCAGCGGCGGATGGACCCGCAGCGACCCGCGGTCGGTGAGGTCGATGCCGTGCTGGGCGCACTTGGCGACCAGGCGGGGGTGAGCCAGCAGCACGACCGGGTGGTCCACCGCGGCCAGGGAGTCCAGCACCGCGCGCAGGCGCTCAGGGTCGTCGGTGTTCTCCGCACGGTGGATCGTGGCCAGGCAGTACCCGCCGTCCTCCACCCCCAGCTCCTCCATGACCGGTGAGGGAGAGCCGGCGACCTCGTCGCGGACCTGGAGCAGCACGTCGGTCATGACGTCACCGACCACGACGGTACGCCCGGCCAGGCCCTCTTGCGCCAGGTGAGAGGCCGCGACCTGGGTGGGGGCCAGCAGCAGGTCCGCCGCGTGGTCCGTGAGCACCCGGTTGATCTCCTCAGGCATCGCCCGGTTGAAGGAACGCAGCCCCGCCTCCAGGTGGGCGACCGGGACATGGAGCTTGACCGCGGCGAGGGCTCCCGCAAGCGTCGAGTTCGTGTCCCCGTAGACCAGCATCCAGTCGGGACGGTGCTCGGCGAGCACCGAGTCCATCGCGGCAAGCATCGCTCCGGTCTGGACCCCGTGGGAACCCGAGCCCACTCCCAGGTGGACGTCAGGGGAGGAGATGCCCAGGTCGGAGAAGAAGACGTCGGAGAGCATCGGGTCGTAGTGCTGCCCGGTATGGACGATGATGTGCTCAGTCCCTGCGGCCCGGAAGGCCGCGTCCACGGGAGCCAGCTTGACGAACTGGGGGCGGGCACCGACGATCGACATCACGCGCATAGGGGGAAGCCTACCGGTGGCCTCTAGACTCGCACCATGCGCGTCACCGTCGTCACCACGTGGTTGCCTACCGTCGTCGCCCCCTCCTCCGGCAGCTTCGTGCTGCGTGACTGCACTGCCATCCGTGACGCCGGCGCGCACCTGCGCATTGTCCACCTCGTCCCGCCCCACCAGGACGACGGCACGCGCCACTTGGTCATGAACGGTATCCCGGTCCTGCGCCTGCCTATGGCGCCCGCCAGCCCACTGTCCGTGGCTGGCGCGGCCAGACGCCTGCCGTCGCTGCTCAAGGGAACAGACGTCCTGCACTCGATGGCGATGAGCTCCCTGCTGCCGCTGTCCGCCGCTGACCTGGCGGGCCGGCTGACCACGCCGTGGGTCCACACCGAGCACTGGTCGGGGCTGACCAACCCCGGCACGCTCTCGGCGCCGTTGCGGGCCGGATGCCTCGTCATCGGCCAGGCGCTGCGGCGCCCCGACGTCGTGACGGCCGTGTGCGAGTACCTGGCCGAGCCGATCCATCACTTCCGAGCCGAGGCCCCCACCCTCGTCGTGCCCTGCATCGTGGACCCCGACGGCGAGGCGGCTCCCCGGCGCTGGGAGGAGCGCAGCGACGACGGCGTCATCCGCCTGGTGACGGTCGGTGGCCTGGTCGAGCGCAAGGACCCGCTGGCGTGCCTGGAGATCGTCGCCGAGCTGATCTCGCGCGGTGAGCAGGCGACCCTCACCTTCGTGGGGGAGGGGCCGATGCGTGAGCAGGTCACCCGCCGTGCCAGCGAGCTCGGGATCGCCGAGCAGGTGCGGTTGACCGGCAACCTCGACGCCGCAGGCGTGCGTGAGGAGCTGGCGCGAGCCGACCTCTTCCTCGGCCCCACCCGCGGCGACAACTTCTTCGTCTCCGCTGCGGAGTCGATCGTGGCCGGGCGTCCTGTCGTCGTCTCCGACGCAGGAGGCCAGACCGAGTACGTCCAGGAGACCAGCGGCATGATCGTGCCGGCTGGCACCAGCCCGGCGGGCTGGGCGCAGGCGGTGCTCGCCACCCGCGAGCGGCTGGCGCGGGTCAGCGCCGCGCAGGTGGCCGCCACGATCGGGGACAGCTTCTCCTCACCGGTGGTGGGCGGCAGCTACCACGAGGTCTACGCCGGCCTCCTGGCCGGGGCCTGAGCCAGGGTGTGCTCGGTCTAGGCCTCGGCCGGGCTGACAGGCGGGGTCACTCCCCCTCGACCACCGGCAGGTTGCAGAAGAGGCGGGCGCTGCGTGACCACGAGTCCGCCAGGAAGGCGCGCGTCCAGAACCCCAGGGTCTTGCGCCCGGCCATGAGCTCGAGCGCGGCGCGCGGGCGCGAGGTGTCGGTGATGAGGGCGTCGAAGGCCATTGAGGAGTGCAGCGAGGACCAGGTGGAGAAGCTCCGCTCTGCCGCGCCCAGCAGGTGCGTGGCGGCCAGGGCCTGCTTGAGACGCGAACGCGTGGCCTGGGACACCTGCGTGACCTCGTAGTAGTCGTCCTGCCCGCTGGTGGCGGAGCCGGTAGCCTCAGCCCACAGTCGGTCGATGAGCGCGCGGTACAGGTTGCGGTCCGCGGTCAGGCGGGCCGAGCCGGCGGACCAGGCCTGCCACACCTCGTGGTCGAGCATGGGCAGGGCCCAGTCCATCCCCAGGTGCTCGTAGGTACGCATCGAGTTGTTGATGTACTTCGTCTGGCGCTCACGCAGGTTGTACCCCTCCACGGCACTGCGCAGGCTCCGCTCGCTGGTGTCGTAGCCGGCCAGCGTGAGGGCCTCACGTACTCCCTGGGTGACCCAGTGGTCGTGCCAGGCACGCTGCGGGTGCCCCTGAAGGTTGTGGTGGTACCACACGACGGCGCGGGCCACCTGGCTGCGGGGCAGAGGGACCTCGTCCAGCAGCTCGAGGTTGTGCATGTTGCCGACCACCGTGTGACCGGGCAGCAAGACGTCGCCCTCGCGCACCACGCCCTGGTCGCGCAGGGTCGACAGGGCGTACCAGTCCTGGATGTGCGGCAGCGCGGACCACTGGTGGGCAGCGTCCAGGAAGCGGCCGGTGGCGGGGGAGTGCCAGTGCTCGAGCACCGCACGGCGCTCGTAGGGCACGGTGTGCCACTCCAGACCCACCTGCTGGGCCACCTGACGCGAGACCTCCACCTCACGGGCCCCCGGGACGCCGTAGGTGAAGGCCAGGGCGCGTCCGGGACGGATCTGGTCGTGCAGGGCCAGCCAGGCCACGAGCAGGCGCGAGTCCAGGCCACCAGACAGCGGGATGACGAGGCGGAGCCCCTGGCTGGCCTCCACGAGGCGGGTCATCGAGCAGTCCAGGGCCGCCAGGAAGCGCTCAGCCATGACCTCGGGGTCGTCCAGGGACTCAGAGGTGTAGGTGAAGAAGGAGTAGTCCTCCTGGTGCGCCTGGCCGGTGGCGCGGTCGATCCGCACCACGGCGCCCTGGGGGACCTGGTGGACCCCGGAGAGCAGCGTGCGCGCCCCGGAGACGAAGCCGGCGTCCGCCAGCTCACGACGCGCCGGGGCCAGCAGGGCCGGGGCGTCCAGGGAGCCGAGCAGCTCGGAGGGGGAGTCGGTGACCAGCAGCCGCGAGCCGAAGTCGGTCAGTGCCCAGAACAGCGGCCACGAGCGCAGGCGGTCGACGGCGAGCTCCACGGTCGAGGCCGTCACCCGGACAGCCGCCAGGCGCCCGGGGTGGGAGCGCAGGACCTGTGGGTCCGTGGGGGCCGGGCACGGGTAGTCGGCTCGCACGTGCACGGACGACTCCGGGGCGACGGCGCAGGGCCCACCACAGTCTGTGGGCGTCAGGGCCGCCCACTGCGGCGCACGCAGCGCCAGGTCGATCTTCACGGCTTCCTCCCTCGGGTGGCGAGCTGGTGCTGCTAGTGTGTCACACGGCCTGAAGGGTACTGACGGCCTCATCGTCCACCAGGGCAGCTCCCGCAGCGTGGGGCGGAGAGGTGAAGCGTGAGCCAGCGAGAGACGAGGCCGGCAGCCACCAGTACGCAGCGCCCTCTTATGGTCTTCCACGCCCCCTACCCGCTGGTGGAGCGTGCGGCCGCCTCCCGGCTGCGCCCGGTGCGCATGCGTCAGGCCTTCGCGGCCCTGGGCTACGAGGTGGTCGAGGTGACGGGCTACGCCGCCGCCCGGCGCCGTGCCATGAGGCGTGCCGAGGAACGGCTACGTCGCTACCAGGCGCAGCGCGAGGCCGACCCGACTCTGCCTCCGGCCTTCATCTACTCTGAGAACGCCACCATCCCCAACGCCCTGACCGAGCCGCGTCACCTTCCGCCGCACCTGCTCATGGATGCCGCCTTCTTCGCCCGTGCCCGCAGGCAAGGCGTGCGCACCGGCGTCTTCTACCGCGACCTGTACTGGCGCTTCCCACGCTTCCGTCAGGACATCAACCCGTTGGTGGACCGGGCGCTGAGCGCGCTGTACCTCACCGAGCTGCGCCAGTGGAAGCGGGCAGGGGTGAGCGTGTACCTGCCTAGCGCCGCGATGAGGGCGCATATGCCGGTCCTCGCCCCCGAGGCGATGAGCGCGCTGCCGCCGGGCGCGGACCCGGCCGCCGTGCGTACCCCCTCGCGCTCCGCCCTCGAGCGCGACCCCGGTGCCGGGATCGACCTGCTGTTCATCGGCGTGCTCGGCGACAACTACCACCTGGAGGCTGTGTGCCAGGCTGTGGGCGAGGTCGAGGGCTGCCACCTCACCGTGTGCACCCGCCCCGAGGCGTGGCAGGCCACCGCCGAGCACTACACCCCGCTGCTGCCTGACGGGAGGCACGAGGTCCTCCACGCCTCAGGTGCCGACCTCGAGCCGCTCTACGAGCGGGCCGGCCTCGGGGTGCTACTGGTCGAGCCTAACGAGTACTGGGACTTCGCCGTGCCCTACAAGCTCTACGAGTACCTGGCGCACGAGCTGCCCGTCATCGCTACGCAGGGCACCGAGGCCGGCAGGATCGTGGCCGAGCTGGGGATCGGCTGGACGCTGCCCTACGAGGCCGGCGCCCTGGCGGCGCTGCTGCGGCGCCTGGGCGCTGACCCTGGGGAGCTGGCGCAGGTGCGCGCTCGCATGCGTCAGGTCCTGCCTGGGCAGACCTGGGCGGCCCGTGCTCGTCAGGTTGCTCACGATCTGTCAGGACGTGAGGTGCCACCGTCTACCATCGGGGCAGCAACACGGGGCGAGGCGCACGACGAGCCTGTCGGGAAGGACCAGGGATGAGCACAGCGAGGCTGCGGGACCGAGTGCGCCAGGTGCGCCGGCAGCTGACCACCGCTCCCGACCTCGCCCGCCGCCGTGGAGTCCTGCTCGCCACCCGCATCCACCTGCCCGAGGCTGCTGCCGCCTCCTTCCGCCTGGACGGCGTGGAGAAGGCGCTCGCGGGCCACGACGTCCCGGTCCGGGTCCTGACGACCACGCCCCCGGCAGCCGCCGGAGCCGGCAACGGCACAGCCAAGGACAGCCAGGAGGCGCAACCCGCCTACCGTGACCCGGAGGGCGTGAGCGTCTCGCGGTGGCCGGCGCTGCGTGACGCCTCGGGCTACCTGCGCGGCTACGTGCCCTACATGTCCTTCGACGTCCCGCTGCTCGGCCGTCTGCTGGTCCAGCCTCGCCCTGACGCGGTACTCGTCGAGCCGCCGCCCACTACTGGCGTGGTCGTGCGCGTGGCGGCAGCCCTGCGAGGCCTGCCGTACGTGTGGTACGCCCCGGACGTGTGGTCCGTGGCCGCGACCTCCACCTCCGCTCCCGGGGTGGTGCTCGCTGCTGTTCGCGCCATGGAGTCCTTCGCCGTGCGCGGCGCCCAGCGGGTGATCGCCGTCAACGAGGAGGTGGCGGACAAGGTCCGTCAGCTCGGTGCCCACGACGTCGAGGTGGTGCCCAACGGCATCGACACCTCCGTCTTTGACACGGCCGGGGACCTGCCCCGCGCCCAGGAGCGCCAGGAGATGGGGATCACCGGCCCCTACGCCGTCTACGCCGGCACCGCCTCAGAGTGGCAGGACGCCGGCGTCTTCGCCCGCGCCCTGGCCGCCGTGCGCCGCGACCACCCGAGCGCTCAGGTCCTGTACCTGGGTCAGGGCTCGGACTGGGAGGCCATCGCGCAGGCAGCGGCCCAGATTCCGGCGGGGGCGGACGGTGCCCCCGCCGTCGTCATGCACGGGCTCATGCCGCCGGAGCAGGCCGCTCGCTGGCAGCGAGGCGCAGCCTGCGCGCTGGTGTCCATCAAACCCGGACTGGGCTACGACTTCGCCTACCCCACCAAGGTCCTGGCCGCACTGGCGTGCGGCACCCCGGTGCTCTACGCCGGCCCCGGACCGGTCACCGACGACGTCGCGGCGCACGACCTAGGCTGGGTCGCCCGGCACGAGGACGGCGACGTCGCCCGGGCGCTGAGCGAGGCCTTCGCGGCTGACGCCCGCCTGGACCCGGCCGGCCGCCAGGAGCGTGCTGCGAGGCTCCACGGCTGGGTGGAGGCCCACCGGTCGCTGCGCGCCACCGGGGAGGCCGTGGCCCACCTCATGCGCGAGGTCGTCCTGGAACGGCGCGCCCGCCCCGACCTGCTGACCCGGCTGGGAGAGCGCCTGCGGCAGGTGCGGCAGGCTCGCGACGTCAGGGAGCGCCGGTGACCGTCTGGGCCCAGGCCGTGCCCACCCTGGCGATGCTCGTCGTCGTCACCTGGGCTCCCGGCCTCGTCATCCTGCTGGCGGCTGGTGCGCGTAGCCGGCTGGCACGCCTGGCCTGTGCGCCGGCCCTGACCTTCGCCGTCTACGGCGTGGGCGCGATCGTCTTCGAGAAGCTCGGCGTGTGGTGGCGGGTGCCGACGGTGGCCACCTACGTCCTCGGCCTGGCTGCGCTCATCGCGGCCGGCCGGCGGGGAGTCCTGGCTGCGCGCGGGCGCCGGCTGACCTGGCGGACCTGTCTGGCTGTACCGCTGGACCGAGCCGGGTACCCCGAGCAGGGCAGCAAGGGCGGGGCTCCTGGAGAGCCGACCGGCTCCATCCCCGCGCTCGCCGGCCCCAGGTGGCTGCCCACGCTTGCCGTGGTGGTCACCTGGTTGGTGATGATCAGCCCGATCCTGCCGGGCACCGGGCCCTCGGTACCGATCCAGTCTGCGGACTCCATCTACCACTACAACCAGGCCTGGCTCATCGAGCACACCGGCAACGCCTCCTCGCTCAACGGCAACGCCGGCATGTACGGCCTGGACGGGCGCTACGCCTTCTACCCGCTGGTGTGGCACGAGATCACCACGCTCGCCTCCTTCGGCTGGGACCAGGTCGTGATCTCCACCAACACCATGCTCCTGCTGGTACCGCTGGTCTACCTCATAGGCCTGGTCTACCTCGTGCGGGTCATACTGCCCGAGATCCGCGGCGCGGCCTGGACGGCGCTGGGAGCCAGCGCCCTCATCCCGATCTACCCGATGCGGCTGCTCATGGACACGGCCGTGTGGCCCTACACGCTCGCCCTGGCGGCGTGCCCGGCGATCGCCGCCAGGACGATCGCCCTGTGGCGGCGCGGCCTGTGGCTGTGGAGAGCCCACCGGCGCCGCCGTGCCGTCGTGGCCCTGGCCGCGGTCGCGCCAGCCTACCTGGGACTGCTCCTGACCCACCCCGCGACCCTCATCATCATCGGCTGGCCGCTGGCCGCGGTGGCCTGGACCGGCCTCCTCCTGGCCGCGTGGCGACTGTGGCGCCACGGTGGTAGCCAGCAGCGTCGGTTTGCGGTGGCTCTCCTTGCCCTCGCCGTGCTCGCCGTCATCGCCTTGGCGGTGGTCGTCCTGGGGCCGGGGCCGCAGCAGGCGCACTTCGGACGCCGCCCCTTCCGCACCTGGGACTACAGCTGGAAGAAGGTCGTCTCCGCACTCGTGCTGTTCTACGGCGGCGGCGGCTGGACGATGAAGGCCACCCTGGTCGCCATGGCCCTGCTGTGCCTGGGTGGCGTGGCCGTGAGCATGAGGCGGGCGCGTCACCGTGGCGCCGTCGTGGCCTGGCTGGCGTGCCTGCCACTCATCATCGCGGCGATGGCTCCCGTTCCCGTGCTCTCGGCGCTGACCGGCGTCTTCTACAACAACCCGCACCGTATCAAGGCGATGACGGCTGCCCCGGCGCTCCTCCTGGTCACCATCGGTGTGTCCGCCCTCGGCCCCTGGGTCGTGGTGCACGGCCAGCGGCTGGTGGCCTGGGGCGTGACCCGCGTGGCCGCGAGGACGGGGCGCCGCCCTGACCTTCGTGCCTGGGAGCCCAGGACGAGGGCGTGGACCGGCTCGGTACGGGCCGCGGTCACCGGTGGTCTCGTGGGCCTGCTCGTGGCGACGACGGCGACCTGGCCGGGCGTGAGAGCAGACGTCAGAGGTGCCTTCGCCCCACGGTCCTCCAACCAGCGTTACGTCGCCTCCGTGTACGAGAAGGAGATGATGGACCGGCTGGCGGACGAGCTGCCGCCGGACGCTGTCGTCATCGGGGACCCGGTGGCCGGGACCGCGATGCTTCCTTTTATGGCCGGTGTGCGCTCGGTGTGGATGTTCGCCGGGCAGGCCGAGTCCGATGAGGACGGTCTGTACCTGCGAGAGCACTTCCGTGACATCCACACCGACGCTCACGTGTGCGAGATCCTCACCAGCCACCGCATCCGCTACTACTACGAGGACGCCTCGACCTTCTTCAACGGTGCCTGGCTGGCTGGCCTGCGCCCCGGTCTGTACTACGTGGACACCCGTGAGGGGTTCCATCTCGTTGACGTGGGGGGTGCTGCGCGAGTCTGGGAGATCACGGCCTGTGACTAGGGCGGCCTGTAGCCTGCGGCCCTGGCACTGGCCGCTATCCTGGTGGCCGTCAGGCAGAGCGCCTGACGGCCTGGAGACAAGGAGCTCGGATGCGTATCGCCGTCGTCGCCCTGGGAAAGATCGGGCTGCCCCTGGCCGTCCAGTACGCCGAGAAGGGCCACGAGGTCATCGGGGTCGACGTCTCCGAGCGCACCGTCAGGCTCGTCAACGAGGCGACCGAGCCCTTCCCGGGTGAGGCCTTCCTCCAGGACAAGCTCAGCGAGCTGGTCCCGGCCGGCCGCCTGCGTGCCACCACGGACTACTCCGAGGCCATCCCCGGTGCGGACGCGATCGTCCTCGTGGTCCCGCTCTTCGTTAACGACGAGACCTGGGAGCCGGACTTCGCCTGGATGGACGCCGCCACACGCTCGCTGGCCGAGCACCTGACGCCGGGAACCCTCATCTCCTACGAGACCACCCTGCCCGTGGGAACCACCCGTGGGCGCTGGAAGCCCATGATCGAGGAGATCAGCGGCCTGCGCGAGGGCAGCGACTTCCACCTCGTCTTCAGCCCCGAGCGGGTGCTGACCGGCCGCGTCTTCGCGGACCTGCGCCGCTACCCCAAGCTCGTGGGTGGACTAACCGAGGCTGGCACCCAGGCCGGTATCGCCTTCTACGAGCAGGTCCTTGACTTTGATGAGCGCCCTGACCTGCCCCGCCCCAACGGCGTGTGGGACATGGGTACGGCTGAGGCTGCTGAGATGGCCAAGCTCGCCGAGACCACCTACCGCGACGTCAACATCGGGCTGGCCAACCAGTTCGCCGTCTACGCGGACAAGGCCGGCTTTGACATTGAGCGTGTCATCGACGCCTGCAACTCCCAGCCCTACTCCCACATTCACCGCCCTGGTATCGCGGTCGGAGGCCACTGCATCCCGGTCTACCCGCGTCTGTATCTGTCCACGGACCCCGACGCCTCGGTGGTGCGCACGGCCCGCCAGTTCAACGCCACGATGCCGGCCTACGTCGTCGACCACGCCGAGCAGGTCCTGGGCTCGCTGGAGGGCCTGCGTGTGGTGGTGCTGGGCGCCTCCTACCGCGGCAAGGTCAAGGAGACCGCCTTCTCCGGAGTCTTCCCCACCGTGGAGGCCCTGCGCGCCAAGGGCGCCGAGGTCCTGGTCCAGGACCCGATGTTCTCCGACGACGAGCTGGCCGGCTTCGGCTGGACCCCCTACCACCTGGGTGAGGCGGTGGACGTGGCGATCGTCCAGGCCGACCACCCTGAGTACCGGACCCTCACGCCGGCAGACCTGCCCGGCGTGCGCCTGCTGCTGGACGGTCGGCGCGCCACGGACCCGGCGCTGTGGGTGGGCACCCCGCGCTTCGTCATCGGCGGAGGCCGGTGACGACGGCGCTGGCCTGCCTCACCGCCCTCCTGCTCCTTGGAGGGCCCGGGGCCCTGATCGGGCGTGCCAGCGGCCTGCGCGGCGCGGTGCTCGCAGCAGCCAGCCTGCCGCTGAGCTGCGCCGTCATCGGCCTGGCAGAGATCACCGCCGGATACCTCAGGCTTGCCTGGCTTCCTTGGGGCTGGGAGGTCACGGTCGTGCTGGGCGTGGCCCTGACGGCCCTGACCTGGGGGGTACTACGCCTGCCTGCCTGGCTGCGACAGGGGAAGATCCAGTTGGACAGACCTGCGCAGACAGCCTCCGTCGGCCACGCGGTCGTCCTGGATGGAGCCGCTCCGTCCTGGGCACTGCCGCTGGCCGCAGCGGCAGCCGCCTGCCTCGTGGGGGCAGGGCTGCTCGTCGGCGGAGACGCAAGCGGCCCAGCTCAGGCCTTCGACGCGATCTTCCACCTCAGCGCGGCCCAGGAGATCCGCCAGGGTGGTAACGCCTCGAGCCTGGGTGGGCTCGCTGCGCTCTACCACGGGCAGAAGGTCTACTACCCGACGGTGTGGCACGGCGTCGTTGCGCTGCTGCCGGGCACGGTCCCTCAGGCTTCCAACGCACTGGTCCTCATACTCGCCGCAGTGGCATGGCCCGTGGGAGTGGGCGGACTCGTGACGGCGGTGCTAGGGCGTAGGCAGTGGGCGAGTGTGGTGACGATGCTGGCGGCGGCAAGCACCGTGGGTGCACCGACCGTGCTTCTCACCACCCTGAGCGTGTGGCCCTACGCGCTGTCCGTGGTCTGCCTGCCTGGGGTACTTGCCCTTGTCGCGTGGGCCAGGCGCTCAGCACAGTGGGGCCCAGGGCTGGTCCTGGTCGCGGAGGCGGCTGCAGGCACTGTGCTGGCACACGGGTCCGGGGCCTTCAACCTCCTGGTGCTCGCGGTGCCGGTGGCGACGACGGCGACGGTACGGGGTGCGCGTCGACGCCTCCGTGTGACGGCGGGACTGGTGAGCCTGGCGCTGGCGCTGGCGCTGGCGCTGGCGCTGGTGAGCGGCGTCTGGGCGATGCGTGCACCGATCGCGTCCCTCCTCGGCTACGAGAGGCCTGGAGGTAGCGCCGTAGGCACCCTGGCCCAGGCCGTGGCTGACGCGCCGATGTACGGGCCGCTCGCCTGGCACGGTGTGCCGACGGGGCTGGTGGTAACGGCCCTAGCCGTTATCGGATGGCGTCACAGACGATCGCGCGCTGGTGTGGTGACCTGGACGGCAACGGCGCTCACGGCCCTGGCACTCGTGACGTTGGTCGGCGGTCCGCAGTGGGGTGGACGCCAGATCGGCAGTCTGTGGTACCTGCAGAAGTCGCGGGTGGAGCCCTTAGTCATCATCCCGGGTCTGGTTGCGGCCGGACTCGGGATCCAGGTACTGGTCGCGCGTTGGCGTGACCGAGGACGCGACACACGGTGCGTGGCCGCCGTGCTGTGCGCTGGTGCGCTCGCGATGGGGGCAGCCCGCCTCCCGCTGACAACGGGGTTGAGCCAGAGCGTGCACGCAGAGGACCAGATCGCCTTCGGCACCCTGACCACGCGGGAGGAGCTGGCCTTTTACGACCGGGTCGCTGACAAGCTGCCCGAGGGTGCCGTGGTGGTCGGAGCGCCGTCGCTGGGCACCTCCTACCTGTGGTCGCAGGCGGGGGTGCGGGTGGTGTACCCCATGAGGTCAGGACCGGAGGACGGTACTGCTGAGGACGTCCTGGCGGCGGCTGAGCCTGAGCTCGTGCCGGGGTCACGCACCTGCGAGGCCCTGACTGGGCTCGGAGCCCGCTACTACCTGCGCGTTGAGCGTGAGAGTGCTGGTCTGCGCTACGGCAACGCTCCCCTGCGCTGGGACAAGAACCTGGCCGCCTGGCCCGATGACGGTCTGAGGCTGGTCGACGCCCAGACCACCTCCCGAGGTCAGGTGAGCCTGTGGGAGGTCACAGGATGTGACCGGGGACAGGGACCACAGGGCCCACAAAGGCCGTAGCAACAGCCGTGACAGTGACGGGTTGCCCCGTGCTCAGCTAAGGTTGACGCAGATTTTACGGCGGACAACGGAACGGCTTGAGCTGATGGCGCTTCTCATTCAGCTGGTGGTGGCAGCGGTGTCTGCCGCTGCTCTCGCTCCGGTCCTGCGGATGCGGCGCTCGTGGGAGGCTGCGGTCCGTCGCTCCGTGACGACCTCATTGGCTGCAGCTGTCGTCGTCACTCTCATAGTGGCCTTCGGTGCGAGCGACCATCTGCTCTACACCGCGAAGCGGCTCCCGTACGTCTACAAGTACACGGTGGTGTACCTGGCGGTGTGGATCCCTCTTGCTCTGTGGTCACTGGCCTTGGGCGGGGTCCTGCGGCTGCGTCGAGACCCGGAGGGTCTTGTGTGGTGGAAGCGTGTGCTGTGGGCGGTCGGCAGCGCGCTCGTGTACGCCGTGGCCGGGCTACTGGGCTTCGGCACGAGGTGGGTCTCAACGTACTTCGGTGAGGTTGATGCCGACGAGGTGGTGTTCACCCTCACCACCGGGCGGACCAACTCGACGTCTGAGGTGACCAGCCAGGTCATCAACTACGTGGTGGCGCCCACCGTGTGCGCGGCTGCGATCGGTCTGGTGATCGGGTTGTGGGACATGCGTCTGGTGCTGCGCAGCGCGACGGGGCGTGACAGGGTCATGCCTGCCAAGGCGGTGCGTCGCGTGGCGGCTGTCACCGGGGTCCTTGCGGTGGCAGCCACCGGCACCTGGTTTACTCGGGCTCTTCCGGTGAAGGAGATTCTCTTCCCGGCAGCGCCGTCGACCTTTATCGAGGACAACTACGTCGACCCGGGCTCCGTGCAGCTGTCCTGGCCGACGCAGAAGCGAAATCTCATTCAGATCTTCCTTGAGTCCTATGAGAACACCTTCTATAGCACTGTTCAGGGTGGCGGGATGCCAGTGGACCTCATGCCTGATCTTGCGGAGCTGACGGAGGAGAGCATCAGCTTCTCCAGCACCGAGCTCAAGGGAGGGTTTCACCAGCTGCCTGGAGCGACCTTCACGGTCGGGGGCCTGCTTGCCCAGACCTCAGGTGTGGCCTTGAAGTCGCCTGTCCTGGCAACTGATATCCAGCAGTTCAACTTCCCTGACTTTGCGACCGTTGGTGACCTGCTTAAGGAACAGGGGTACACCAACGAGATCATGATGGCTGCGAACGCTGACTTTGGTGCCAAGCGCGACCTGTTCCAGGATCATGGAGCCTTTAAGATCTTTGATCACGTCTATGCGACCCAGAACGGTTACCTCCCTGAGGACTACTCCGTGTGGTGGGGGTACGAGGACGACAAGATGTATGAGTTCGCCAAGCAGGAGCTCACACAGCTGGCGGCTCAAGGCGATCCCTTCTATTTCATCCTCGAGAACGCGGACACGCACTTCCCCGACGGTTATCTCTCCGAGGAGGTGACGGAACGGCCCCATGCCGAGCAGCTGTCTAACGTGGTCCTGCACTCTCAGCAGCAGGTGACGGCTCTGGTTCGGTGGATCCAGGAGCAACCCTTCTACGACAACACGACCATTGTCATCACTGGTGACCACCTTTATATGGATGACTCCTACTTTGAACGCGTAGGGGTGAGCGCAGACTATGACCGGACGGTTGTCAACCTCATCGTCAACCCTGCGCCCGGAGTGACGGCGGAGGGGCCAGTGACTAACCGGAGCTTTACCTCGGTCGATATCTTCCCCACGACCCTGGCCGCGATGGGGGTGGGGATCAAGGGTGATCGTCTGGGCCTGGGGACCAATATGTTCTCGTTGAGCCAGACCCTGGCCGAAGAGCTTGGTGTTGACACGCTTAGCGAGAGGCTCAATGACTCGTCCGAGTTCTATAACGCGCACATCAAGGTCAAGATCGTTCCCAGCGCGGATGAGGCACAAGGCACGATAACCGGCTAGCGGTGCCAGCAGTCTGTAGGAAGAAATCTGGTTCCCCAGCCGACCTGATCCCGACAGTGCTCTATGGTTGCGGACCTTGTCGCGTCATTGTTTGTCGTCTTTCCTGCGCCTGGGGCTGTAGCAGCCAGCGGGAGGCGATTCATGTCATGGCCTTCGCGGGATCTGATGCCATCATCCTGGAGAGCAACGGCCGCTTTGCGTTTGTGGACTCGGGTGAAGATCGTGACTATCCGAACGGCTCAGATCCTCGCTACCTTCTTCGTCCGCATACCGTCACCTCGGGCCCGGACTATGAAGGAGAGCCCTGGCGGTACCTAGGACAGATCGGCGTCAACGCATCAGATGCCGACTTCTATATCGGTACGCATCCTCACTCGGATCATATCGGCACGGCAGACACCGTCATCGAGCGATACAGGCCGAAGAGGATCTACGCTCCTGAGTACTGACCTATGGATCTCCGACTCGGCGCGGCTGTGGGACAAGCAGTACATCTACGACCAGCTCGTCGAGGCAGGGAGCAAAGCGGGGAAGGATTATGGTGCCTTGCTGATCCAGCGGCGCCGGTTGTCCCTGATCCTTCTGCGTTCCATACTGCTTTCCCGGTCTTTGAGCTCGGAGACATGCAAGTCGAGATCGTCAGCTACTCCGAGGACTACAAGTATCCCGGCGCGTTGTCGGACGCCAATCTCATGTCCTGGGGCGTCAAGGTCACGGCGCACGGCAAGACGGCATTCTTGTCGGGCGATATCGAGAAGACCGATGGGGATGAGAGCCGTCTCGCAACTGAGATCGGGAAGGGCGGCTTCCTCAAGCTCGGGCACCACGGTCTGTCCCGTTCGAACAGTGAGGAGCTCCTCGAGGCTCTTGATCCGGAGCCTGCCGTTCAGACGGGCTCATACTCCTACATGTTCAGCGACACGGTTGATGTCCTCAACCGTCGTGGTGTCAGCCGGTACCCGGCAGACGAGATCCGCTCGAATGGCAGTAAGGCCGTGGTCTTCACCATGGATGAGAGCTCTGTGGCTATCGCTGGGGTCAAGACGTCTCTCGTCTATCGCTGGCGAGCCTCGCCGGGACCTCATGTCACGGCATATCAAGGAGGAAAGGCCACTCCTCAGTGGGGATGGAAGAAGCTCTTGGGGGCAGTACTACTGGTTCAACGGCAAGCCTGACGCAAGTGAGAACACGTGGGTCCAGGACCAGGGACGGTGGTACTACCTCACTGACACCGGCGTGATGGCGACTGGGTGGGCCAAGGACGGTGTGACGTGGTACTTCTTCGAGGCCTCTGGCGCGATGCGCTCCGGCGGTTGGATGAAGCAGGGAGGTACCTGGTACTACCTGGGCGCTGACGGCGCTATAAGGACTGGGTGGCAGGATATCGGTGGGGCTCGTTACTACCTGCAACCCAGTGGTGCGATGGCGACCGGTTGGGTGAAGGTGGACGGTGCCTGGTACTTCCTCCATCCCAATGGTGCGATAGCAACCGGGTGGCAGAGTGTCGCTGGCACCTGGTACTACCTGGGTACGGATGGTGTGATGGTCGACAAAGACACCGTCGTCATTGATGGCCGTGAGTCTCGTTTTGCTAGCAGTGGAGCATGGCTCGGGTATGCCTGATGTTGTTTTGGACGTGAAGTCTAGGCACCGACCGGCTTCAGGACGCTAGCCTCGAGTTATGAGGCATCATGTTCTTCCCGCAGCCCTTAGCGTCGCACTTCTCGTCCTTGGCTCTGCAGCCTGCACAAGTCCCGGCTCTGATCCGGTAGGGGCTCAGCGGCCAAGTGCAGCCTCCTCGGCGGCTCCTGTTCCATCTGGGCCTCCCCAGACCATCGCACCGACGAATGGATGTGCTGCGATGGATTCGATTCTCGCTGAAGCCCTCTCGACGACCTCGCAGGGCCAGGCATTTTCTGCAGATGTTGCCGCTGGACAGGACTCGCAGTCGCACTGGCTGGCCTTCGTGACACTGGTTGACGGCCAGTACCGGTCGCAGCTGGAGGACGCGGCTGGAGGTGATGAGACCGCACAGGCCGCCATCCAGGCTCTCGATGACTATGTCATGATTACTACGCGCCTGTCTCAGGGGGAGATCCCGGAGTTCGCTGATGAACGAGAAGCGGAGATGGCTGTCAAGGAGGGGCGAGAGCCGGAAGTGAATCCGGCGTATCAGGAGGCCACTGACGCTCAGGTTGCCGCACACACCACCTTGACGGCCTGCATGCCGTCCTGGCCTGTGGTCTTCTAGACGACGTGAACGAGAAGTGCTATGAGGGGGCTGTCCGGAAAGCTCCGGGCAGCCCCCCCTCATAGCATTGTGGGGTGCGCATGGATCACGGGAAGGGACGAACCACCTCCGGGGCAATGGCTCCCCAGGAGTACCCTGCAGTGACGTTGTCAATTCGTGCAGGCCGCCCCATGTAGTCGGTGTGGATCACCTGGTCGTTGCCAAGGTAGATCGAGACATGGACGACGGTCCCTCTGCTGCGATAGAAGACGATGTCCCCGCGCTGTCGCTGACTGAAGGGGACGTGCATGAACCCCTGGTAGGCGTAGAGCTCGCGGGACGTGCGGTAGGCCGGCCACGCGTGCTTGATGACGTTGATGGGCTGAGGGTCCATGCCACCGTGGTACAGCGACTGGAGCACCAGTCCGGAGCAGTCAAAGCCAAGACCATAGGTACCCGCTCCGCCCCACGTGTATGAGGAGCCGAGCTGGTTCCAGGCATAGCCGATCATCGCCTCGATGCGCTCACTCCTGGTCGCGCTCAGCCCGATCGGTGTGGCCTGGTACTGGTCCACCCACCAGGAGAAGCCGGTTCCCATGGCGTTCCAGGTCTGCTGGTCAACAACACCAGTCTGAGGGAGCCCTGCTCGCCTCTGAAAGTTTCGGACAGCATTCTGAAAGGTCCCGTTGGCGGTTGCCAAGGCGCTTCCATTACTAATGCCTAGACGCTGCTGGACGATACGGACCTTGACACCGTTCATCCCCGGCGTCAGCTCGTTCGTGGCCCAGCCAAGGGGAGTAATACGATCGGTCGGCTGCAGATAGCCAGCAGGAGCGGTGTACCCGATCCACGCCCCGCTCGGGCTCAGGTTGTAGGTCCCGCCGTTTACGGTGATGGTGCCGGTGGCCATCTTGCCGGTGGTGGGGTCGAGGTAGTACCAGGTGCCGCCAAGGTCCAGCCAACCTTTAGCGAGATCCCCCGAAGAGGTGTAGTAGTACCAAGCACCGTCGATCTTGGTCCACCCGGTAGCCATGGCGCCTGAGCCGGTGAGGTAGTAGGTCTTGCCGTCCACGGTGATGGTGCCGGTGGCCATCTTGCCGGTGGTGGGGTCGAGGTAGTACCAGGTGCTGCCGAGCTGGAGCCATCCGGTAGCCATGTGACCGTCACCGTGGAGGTAGTACCAGGTGCTGCCGAGCTGGAGCCATCCGGTAGCCATGTGACCGTCGCCGTGGAGGTAGTACCAGTGCGAGCCCACCTTTGCCCAGCCGCTGTGCATGTGTCCGTCGGAGGGGTCGAGGTAGTACCAGGTGCTGGCGACCTTGGCCCATCCCCTCGCCATGGCACCGGAGCCGGTGAGGTAGTACCAGGCGTCACCATCCTTGAACCAGCCGGTGTGCATGGCTCCGGAGGCGGT
>OKWK01000074.1_pt1 | contig 144293 bp, 143 predicted proteins | sample 1607181 | NCBI WGS metagenome assembly OKWK01 (sample SAMN07501053, study PRJEB24779) | human gut metagenome | isolation source: stool | host: human infant | place: USA: Pittsburgh, PA
CCCCAGCCCCACAGGGCAACTACAGCAGACTCTCACACAGTCCAGCCACAACTACACCCTCAATCCTGAAGAGCCCTTTTGCTCCGGCAGAAGGCATCGACAAGAACGACGGCCCGTGTTCTTCTCGTGGAACACGGGCCGTCGAGAGATCAATATCACATTGTGTGGAAACTCCGTTGGGGGATTCTGCCAAAAGAACTCCGGCGAGAGGACATCAAAACCCTCAGGCCAGATCCAGCCCCGGATAGAGCGGGAAGCTCCCGAGCAGCTCGTCGGCGGCATCATGGACCTTCTGGGCCACTCCATCGGCGATCTGGTACTTAGCCTTGCCAGGTTTGCCGTTGGAAGCCGTCACCGGGGTAGTGGCCTTTAGAGCGGTGACGATGAGCTCAGCAACCTGATCGAACTCATCGGCCCCGAACCCACGCGAGGTCAGGGCCGGGGTGCCGATGCGCACGCCCGAGGTGTACCAGGCGCCATTCGGGTCGGCCGGGATGGAGTTACGGTTGGTCACGACGCCGGAATCCAGCAGGGCAGCTTCGGCCTGCCGACCGGTCAGTCCGAAGCTCGTGGTGACGTCGAGCAGGTTGATGTGGTTGTCAGTGCCGTCGGTGACGAGTTTGACGCCGCGCTTCATGAGTCCTTCAGCCAGGGCCTTGGCATTGTCGGCGACACGCTGGGCGTAGTCGCGGAACGCCTGGGTGCGAGCCTCGGCCAGGGCGACGGCCTTGGCTGCCATGACGTGGGAGAGCGGGCCACCGAGGACCATCGGGCAGCCACGATCGACGTCGGCGGCATACTCCTTGGTCGTCAGCACCATGCCACCACGTGGGCCGCGCAGGGACTTGTGGGTCGTCGTCGTCACCACTTGAGCGTGGGGGACCGGGTCCTCGTCACCGGTGAATACCTTGCCGGCCACCAGGCCGGCGAAGTGAGCCATGTCGACCATGAGGACGGCTCCGACCTCGTCGGCGATCTCGCGCATCTTCGCGAAGTTCACCCGGCGCGGGTAGGCGGAGTACCCGGCGACGACGACGAGGGGGCTGAACTCGCGTGCCAGCTCGGCGACCTTGTCGTAATCGAGCAGACCGGTCTGCGGGTCCGTTCCGTAGGAGCGCTGGTCGAACATCTTGCCCGAGATGTTCGGACGGAAACCGTGGGTGAGGTGGCCGCCGGTGTCCAGGCTCATGCCGATGGCGCGCTGGTCGTTGAAGCGGTGGCGCAGGGTGTCCCAGTCGGCCTGGGTGAGGTCGTTGACGGTGCGCGCTCCGAACTCCTCGAGGGCTGGGGTCTCGACGTGATGGGCGAGGATCGTCCAGTAGGCAGTGAGGTTGGCGTCAATACCGGAGTGCGGCTGCACGTAGGCATGCTCAGCGCCGAAGAGGGCGCAGGCGTGCTCGGCAGCAATCGCCTCAACGGTGTCGACGTTCTGGCAGCCGGCGTAGAAGCGGTGACCGGCGGTACCCTCGGCGTACTTGTCGGAGAACCAGGTACCCATGGTCGCAAGGACGGGCAGGGATGCGTAGTTCTCGGAAGCGATGAGCTTGAGGGAATGACGCTGGTCGGTCAGTTCGGCTCGGGTAGCCTCCGCAATCCGGGGCTCAACTTGTGCGATCGCGTTGAGCATGGTGCGGTAAGCCGGGGCCAGCTTCTCGGCGATGTCGCGGGCTGTGGGATCGACGGCACTGGGCTCACTCACGGATGGCTCCTGTCATGACGGGATGGTGAGCACGAATCTACCCGTCCCAGGACCTACTCGTGGCTGGGGGCCAAAAAGAACGGCGAGCCCCTTGGGCTCGCCGTCCGATATGAGTCCCGGTGCCAGTCAGCGCTTCGCTCGGGCAGAACCTCCGGCAGCGAGGTTCTCCACCTCGGAACGGGTGGCCATGGAGGTGTCGCCAGGGGTGGTCATGGCCAGAGCGCCGTGGGCAGCCCCCACTCGACGGCCTTCTGCAGGTCTCCGGTCTCCATGATTCCGGCCACCAGGCCAGCAGCGAAGGAGTCGCCGCCGCCAACGCGGTCGAGGATCTCCAGGTCGGGACGTTCGATCGAGCGCACCAGGCCGGTGTCCTTCGACCACGCGATGGCCGACCAGTCGTTGCGGCTGGCAGTGCGCACCTGACGCAGAGTGGTGGCGACGACGGAGATGTTCGAGAACTCCTCGACCACCTTGTCGATCATGTTGGCGTAGGAATCGACGTCGAGGTTGGAGAGGTTCTCATCGTTCCCCTCGACCTCGAAGCCGAGGCAGGCCGTGAAGTCCTCCTCGTTGCCGATCATGACGTTGACCAGGCTGGCCAGCTCGCGGTTGACGCGGCGGGCTTCCTCCTGGCCGCCGATCGACTTCCACAGGCTGGGCCGGTAGTTGAGGTCGTAGGAGATGATCGTCCCGTTGGCGTGGGCGGCCTCCATGACGGCCTTGGCAGTCTGGGCACTGGTCTCCGACAGGGCGGTGTAGATGCCGCCGGTGTGCAGCCAGCGCACTCCCAATTCCCCGAAGAGGCGGTCGAGGTCAATGTCCTTGGCGCGCAGCTGGCTGGCAGCGGTGTGGCCGCGGTCCGAGACGCCGACGGCCCCGCGAACACCGAAGCCACGCTCGGTGAAGTTGAGTCCGGTGTGCACCGTGCGACCGACTCCGTCGGAAGGCACCCAGGTGATGAACTGGTCGTCGACTCCGCCGGCGGTGATGCGGTCGCCGACGAGGTGGCCGACTGGGTCGTCGACGAGACCGGTGATGACGGCGGCACGCTTGCCGAAGACCCGGGACAGGCCACGGCCGACGTTGTACTCGCCGCCGCCCTCCCAGACATCGAAGGACGTGGCGGTGCGGATGCGACGCTCACCCGGATCGAGGCGGAGCATCACCTCGCCGAGGGAGACGATGTCGTAACGGCACTGGTCTGCGGCACGAAGTGTGATGCTCATGACTGCTCCTCGAGGATGCTGTGGGCACTGCGGGCGGCCTCGCGTGACAAGTTGGCGATGGTTTGACTGTCCCGGGCGGCGACGGCGTCGGCCGGGGTGAGCCAGGTGCCACCGACCGCAGGGATGTTGGGACGGGAGAGGAAGTCCGCCAGGTTGTGCGGCTTGACTCCGCCAGTGGGGACAAAACGTAGGTTCGGGAGGGGCCGCCCAGGGAAGCAATCGTGGCGGCACCGCCGAAGTTTCCGGCCGGGAAGAACTTGAAGGTGTCCAGCCCCATGTCGACACCGGCCATGATCTCGGTGGGGGTGATGACTCCCGGCAGGATCGGGATGTCATGGTGTCGGCAGCGGTCGACGACCTCACGGGACAGGCCGGGAGAGACGACGAAGGTCGCTCCCGCGCTCACCGCCTCGTCGACCTGACGGGCATTGATGACGGTTCCGGCTCCGACCATGACGTGCCCGTCCTCGGCCATCGACTCGATGGCGGCGGGTGCGGCGTCGGTGCGGAAGGTCACCTCGGCGACGGGGAGCCCGCCGTCGACGAGACCGTCGGTGACGGCCGGGGTGGTGGCGGCGTCATGGATGACGACCACCGGGATGACGAGATTCGCCAGGACTTTGTCGAGTGCTTCGTTGCTCACTTGTGATCTCCGACGTTGGGGGTTTGTCAGTTAACTATCCCTGAAGCACCGATGGTCTCGAGGACTTGCCACGGTTTCCCGTGGAATGGCGTCTGACTCCTTCAGCTTTCAGACGCACTCCCGCGCACCCTTGACGCCTCGTACAGCGCGATCGATGCTGCCACCGAGGCGTTGAGGGACTCGACGTCACTACTGATCGGGATCGACGCCAGCACGTCACAGGACTGCCGGGTGAGACGGGCCAAGCCCTCGCCCTCGGAACCGACGACGAGCACCAGTGGACCATCCAGACCGGGAGCGGCAGCGATGTCGGAGTCGGCCTCGCCAGCCAGCCCGACGATCATCCAGCCGGCCTCGGCGAACTTGCCGAGGGCCTGGTTGAGGTTCGACGCCATCGCCACCGGGATGCGTGCGGCAGCCCCGGCGGAGGTCTTCCACGCCGCAGCGGTCATCGAGGCCGAGCGGCGAGACGGGATGAGCACGCCCTGGGCGCCGAAAGCGGCAGCCGAGCGGATGATCGCTCCCAGGTTGCGTGGATCGGTGATCTTGTCCAGCGCTACGACGAGACCGCCGCGATAGGCCTGGGCGCCGGCATCGATGATGTCGTCGACCGTGGCGTACTCGTACTCGGGAAGGCGCAGGGCCACACCCTGGTGATTGGACCCACCCGTCATGCGGTCGAGCTCACCACGAGTGGCCTGCATCAACACGATGCCGTGGTCAGCGGCGAAGGAGAGGATCTCTCGCAGCCGGGAGTCGTGCTCGGCTCCTTCCGCGACGTAGGCGGTGCGCACCGGAAGACCGGCGTGCAGGGCCTCCAGCACCGGATTACGACCGATCACCCACTCCGGGCCGGCGCCCTTGGCCTGCTTCTCGGCTGGCTTGCGGTTGCCGCCGCGAGCCAGCTTCTCCTGCTTGGCCTTGTACGCCTTGTGGTAAGTGCGATCCTCGGCCTTGGGGGTGGGGCCGCGGCCCTTGAGGCCCCTGCGACCTCGGCCACCGGACCCGGAAGCGGAACTCTTGCCCTTGTGTCCTGCGCCGCGGCGCCTGGAATTTCCTGCCATGTCGGTCTCCTCGTCAGCTCAGCGACCAGTGGGCGCCGGTGGGGGTGTCCTCGATCGTCAGTCCGAGGTTGGTCAAGGTGTCACGAATCGCGTCGGCAGTCGCCCAGTCCTTGCGGGAACGGGCCTCGGCACGCTGATCAAGCATGGCTTGGACCAAGCCGTCGACGACTGGTTCGAGACGGGCCTCGTTTCCGGCGGTATCCGCCCATTCCGGGGCCTGCGGATCGAGCCCGAAGACCGCGAGCATGGCACGTACCCGAGCCATGTGCTCGCGGGTGGCGTCGACATCGCGAGCCGAGACGGACTTGTTGCCCTCGGTGATCTCGCTGAAGAGGGCCGCAACCGCTTGCGGGGTTCCCAGGTCATCGTCCATCGCTGTGACGAAGGCCTCCGGCAGATCCTTCGACGGCGCGGCCTCCTCGCCGACGAGGTCGCGGGCGCGATCCAGGAAGGAATCAATGCGCTCGATGGCCTTGGTGGCCTCGTCGAGGGATCCCTTGGTGTCCTCGTCGGACGGGCTGAACTCGATCATGGAGCGGTAGTGGGGGGCGAGCAGGAAGTACCTGACGGCTCGTGGGCTGTAGGTCTTGGTGACCTCGGTCACCTGGGCGGTATTGCCCAGGGACTTGCTCATCTTCTCCCCGGACATCGTCACCCAGGCGTTGTGCATCCAGTAATGGGCAAACGCACGTCCGGCCGCCGCCGACTGCGCCAACTCGTTCTCGTGGTGGGGGAATCGCAGGTCGATGCCGCCGCCATGGATGTCGAAGGCATCACCCAGGTACTTCCCGGACATGGCCGAGCACTCCAGGTGCCAACCGGGGCGACCACGTCCCCAGGGGGAGGCCCAGGATGCCGTCTCCGGTTCATCATCCTTGTGCCCCTTCCACAGCGCGAAGTCGCGTGGGTCACGCTTGCCACGCGGGTCGGAGTCCTCGGCCGGGGCCATCTCGTCGACGCGCATCCCGGACAGCTCCCCGTACCGCGGCCAGGACCGGACGTCGAAGTAGACGTCACCGGAGCCGTCCGGGGCGGGGTAGGCGTGGCCCTTCTCGATGAGGTTTCTGATGAGCTCGATCATCTCCGGGATGTGGCCGGTGGCGCGCGGCTCGTAGGACGGCGGACGACATCCCAGAGCCTTGTAGGCCGCGTGCAGCTCGTTCTCGTAGTGGTAGGCGTGGGCCCACCAGGGCACACCGGCAGCAGCGGACTTGGCGAGGATCTTGTCGTCAATATCGGTGACGTTGGCGACGACTGTCACCTGGTAGCCAGAACACTCCAGCCAGCGCCGCAGGACGTCGAAGACGACCTCCTTGCGGATGTGGCCCAGGTGCGGACTGGACTGCACCGTCATGCCACAGTGGTAGATCGACACCTGACCCTCGTGCAGGGGTTCGAAGGTCTCGATGCCATGGGTAGCGGTGTTGTAGAGCTTGAACGTCACGCCTCAAGGCTACCGGGGGACCCCGACATATCGCCTACCATGGCCGCATGGCCGAGATTCGCAAGCACAAGCCGTCGTCCAGCCCCATCTCCCGGGCCCTGGAGGCCGCGATGGGTGAATCCATCAAGCCGGTCGTCCCCGGATCGCGTCCTGGCAAGGACGCTGAAGAGCCCAGGACCCGGCCTGAGGCCGGCCCTTCGGTGGCAGCAGCTCCCACGCAGTGGGGATCGTTCAGCAGCGGATCTTCCAAGGGTGGGTCGTTCACGGTGCCGATACCGCCGAAGTCCTCGGAGTGACGAGGTTTTCCTAGCCCTTCCCGCGGGCGCGCAAGGCGTCGATGTCGAGACGAGAGGCCGATTCCACGTCTACGGATTCGGCATTGGCCTCCCACGGGTCGTAGGGGGCGTCATCCTCCTCGTCCTCGACATATCCCAGGGACGGGTCGTACACATTGATCAGCTCGTGACCGCTGCGTGGTTGCGATCCGTCGACGGAGACAACCGATTCCGCACTTATGGCCTCGTCAGGAAGCTGGGCCAGGATGTCGCGAACATATCCCTGGGCCGCCTCGATGTGCGGGACCTCGCGTTGCTGACGCTGGGACTCGTACCAGCGGTAATCCAACACCTCATGGTAGAACTGCGCGAGCTCGCGCTTGCGCGACAGTTCCGGGGGAATCTGCTGGACGACGGGCTCGAAACACTCGGTGAGCCACCGGTGAGCCGCCACCGCCTCGTCAACACCTTGCAGCCCATTGCGGGCCCGGAAGGTGTCGAGGTCGTTGAGTAGACGACGTGCCTGGAACTCCTCGGTGTCCAGGCCGGTGAGGCGGAGCAGACGACGCTGGTGGTGCCCGGCGTCGACGACCTTGGGCTGGATGCGCAGCCGCTGACCGTCCGACGAGGTCTGGATGTCCAGCTCGGCGACGTCGAAACCCAGGGCATTGAGACGACGCACCCGCGACTCCACCTGGGAGTAGTCACCGCCGGCGTACTCCTCGGCAGCGGTGAGCTCGTTCCACAGCTCGTGGTACCGGTCCTCAATCGTCGTCACCAGGCCCAGCGGATCGAGGGCGGCGTCGAGCATGTCGCCCTCCTCCAGGTCGAGGAACTCGCCGTAGAGGTTGGTGCGGGCGATCTGCAGATCGTGTTCCCGCTGTCCGGTGGTGAGGCGGTCATGGAGCTCGCCGGTCTCGGCGTCGACCAGATAGGCCGCGAAGGCCTCGGCGTCGCGTCGGAACAACACGTTCGACAGCGAGATGTCTCCCCAGAGGAACCCCACCAGGTGCAGCCGTACCAACAGGACGACGAGGGCGTCGAGCAGCCGCATGACGGTCTCCTGACGCACACCGGAATGGAACAGGGACCGGTACGGCAGTGAGAACCGCAGGTGGCGGGTGAGGATGATCGGTTCGAGTGGTTCCCCATCGGTGGAGTAACGGTCGGTGATGACTCCGATGGGCTCGACGGACGGGGTGTCCAGACGCATGAGGTCGTGCAGCAGCCGGTACTCGTGGATCGCCAGGTGCTCGACGACCTCCTTTGCGGCGTAGACGTCGTCGCCAACGGTGATGAATCGCACCACGTGGCGGGAGATGCCTCGGGGCAGCGCGACCAGGAGCTCCTGCGGCCACTGTGCCAGCGGTGTGCTCCACGGCAACGGAAGCAGGCGGGAGTCGGGCTTCGCGCTGAGGAAACGGGTCACGGGGGACAGTCTGCCACCCCAATGACCTGTTCATGGGCGTGGGTCCTAGTCAGCAGGTCATTGGGTACGCGAGGACTCAGACGGCAGCGGCTCGGTCGAGAGCCTCGTTCAGGCAGGTGGCGAGGTCATCGACGGGGTCGATTCCTGGACTCATCCGGATCATGGAGTCATTGACCCCAGCGGCGTCCCGGGCCTCCTGGCTCATGGCTGCATGGGTCATCGTCGCAGGATGGCAGACCAGGGATTCCACACCTCCCAGGGACTCGGCGAGGATGAACCCTTCCACTCCGGTCATGAATGCCTCGACAGCGGGTAGCCCGCCGGCCAGTTCAAAGCTGAGCAGGGATCCGAAGTCCTTCTGCTGACGAGCGGCCAGGTCGTGACCGGGGTGATCGGGCAGTCCAGGCCAGTGCACCGCCGCGACGGCAGCGTGGGAGGAGAGGATTTCGACCATCCGGGCAGCGTTGGTGCAGTGGGCCTTCATCCTCACCCTGAGGGTGCGCAGGCCACGCAGCGTCAGCCAGGAATCCAGCGGAGATGCCGTCACCCCTAGCATGTTGGCGTGGAAGGCCATCAGGTCGACATCCTCCGGGACAGCGGCGACGACGGAGCCGCCGATGACATCGGAGTGGCCGTTGAGGAACTTGGTATCGGAAGCGATGACGAGGTCTGCGCCGAGATTCAGCGGCTGTTGCAGGATCGGCGAGCAGAAGGTGTTGTCGACGGCCACGACAGTGCGCTCACCCTTCGAGGAATGAGCCAGCTCAGCCGCGGCAGCGATGTCGGTGATGCGGAGCAGTGGGTTGGACGGGGTCTCCACCAGGAGTAGGTCGGTGGGGGATTCCAGGGCGGTGCGCAGGGCGTCAAGGTCGGTCTCGTCGACCCAGTCGACCGTCAGACGTCCGGCGGTGGCCCAGGTGTCGAGGATGCGCCAGGTACCGCCGTAACAATCGTGCGGCGCGATGACGTGGCCGCCAATCGGCACGAAGGCTTGCAGCACGACCATGATGGCCGACATTCCCGACGAGGTGACGACCGCCCCCGTGCCAGCCTCGAGGGTCGTGAGGGCGTCGGCAAGCAGGGCTCGGGTGGGGTTGCCTCCGCGGCCGTAGTCGAAGGTTGGGCGCTCCCCGAAGGTGTCGTAGAAGTAGTTCGAGGAGAGGAAGGCGGGAGGAGTGACGCTGGAGTGGGCGTGATCCGAACACAGCCCGGTCGTCAATCCCTGCATGGTGGTGGACGTCGGCATGGTCCCTCCTGTCATCGGGTGGTTTCGAGGGTAGCCGAGGACGCGCAGGATATTTTTTTCGCCCAATTCTCGGATTCGGCGTGACGATTCGGTTCGCTGAACATCTGAACATGTGAAAGTCGCCACAGATCGAATGGAGATGAGCCGACATGGCTGACAACAAGACTGCTTCCGCCAAGACTGACGAGACCAAGGCCGAGAATCTTCCGGACACCACCAAGGAGGCCGTGGCCCCGTCGCCGCTTCACACCGACCACGGTTCGACCCTTATTGCCGAGCAGGTCGTCCAGAAGATCGCCGGTATTGCGTGCCGCGAGGTTCCTGGCGTTCACGCCATGGGCTCCACCGGACGTCGCATGCTGAGCTCCATCACTGACCGCATCCCGGGCTCCACCACCAACGTCTCTAATGGCGTTCAGGTTGAGAAGGGTGAGCGTCAGTGCGCCATCGATCTCTCCGTCGTCATCGATTACGGCTACTCGGTCGTCGAGGTCGCCAACAAGCTTCGCGAGACCATCATTGACGCTGTTGAGTATGGCACCGGCCTCGAGGTCGTCGAGGTCAACGTCCAGGTCACCGATGTGTACATCCAGGGTGAGGACGAGGGCGAGGACGACGACCAGCCGACCCAGGGTGCCCCTCAGCGTAAGAACACCGAGCTCTCCTGAAAGGCCGCAGTATGAATGCATCGCGCATCGGAGCACTCGTCGGTCTGTTGCTGGGCGTCATCGCGGTCTGCGTTGGCGTGTGGCAGGCCATCGTCGTGCTGGTACTGGGCCTGCTCGGCCTGATCGTGGGGCGGATCATTGACGGTCAGCTCGACGTGCACGACATCTTCGGCAAGCCAAGTCAGCGGAACCGTTGATGTCTGTCGGCACCACCCGCGTACGTTCTGTGCCGTCGCTGGCGGTCCACAACCGTGAGAAGGCCAGCCGTGGAGCCTTGACGGTGTCCACGGCGGTTGTCGAGAAGGTGGCTGCCCGCGTGGCGGCCCAGAGTGAGGGTTTTGGGGCTCCCACCTCGTCGTTGTTCGGATCGGGGTCACGTGCCGACTTCGACCGAGGCCCGAAGGTGGGTGCGGTTCTCACCGGTCGTACTGCTGATCTCGAGGTGGAAGTTGCCATCAGCTATCCCGCCCCCATCCAGGCTCAGTGCGACGACCTGAGAGCCCGTTTGACCGAACAGGTTCCGAAACTGTCCGGGGTTGAGATCGGCACCATCGACATTCTGGTGAGCCGAGTTGTCAACAAGGCATCGACGACGAAGGAGCTGAACTGAGATGAGTCATCAATACATGTCTCCGCCACTCGTTCGTCGTCCCTCTCGGACGACCCCAGTGACGATCCTCGGTCTCCTGCTGGTGGCAGCCGGAGTGGTGGCCATCATCGCTGCCATTCACCGTCTCCAGCACGGATCCTTGCCACAGTGGTTGGGCTGGGGCCGTGGTCACATGACCACCGCCTCATGGCTCAACGACACCGCGCTGACGGTTGCCATCGTCATCGGCGTCATCGCCCTGATGCTGGTGATCTGGGCTTTCAAGCCGGGACGCACTTCTGGTGTTTTCCTCAAGCCGGCTGAAGGTGCCCCGGACGACCGCGAGATCGTCATGGACAACTCCGACCTGACGGGCTGGCTTTCTCGTTGGCTTGACGAGGAGGACGGTGTCGCATCTTCGTCAGTGAAGCGTCGCGGCAACGCGCTCAAGATCGACGTCGAGACCGACGTCAATGATCCTGAGGTGATGCGGGAACAACTCACCAGGAGGATTGCTGATCGCGTCGACTCGCTTGGCCTGGAACAGTCCCCGAACGTGAAAGTGAGGTTGCGATGAGGGGCCGCGCAAACAGAACACGACTTGCCGTCGTCGGGGTCATCTTGTTGCTGGTGGTCGCGTGGTTCATGCTGGTGCGGTTCAACGTCGCCTCGTCGTGGGGATGGTGGCAACCTGAACCCGACGCGCCCATTGCCGACGTGCCGAAGGCATGGCGCACGGACCACGCCTCCTGGGCCCTGCTCATCGTGGGCGTCCTGGCTGCCGTGATTGGGCTGATCTGGCTGCTTCGGCAGTTCTCGTCGAGCAATCGCGCTCACAGCTACAGCATCAGCCACGAGACGAACCATGGATCCACGGTTCTGTCCACCGATGCTCTGGGACGAGCCATCGAGGAGCAGATCGAGGAATTCCCCGGGGTGAGCAGTGCCAATGTCAGATTCTTCGGAGCCCGTGTTGCTCCCGAGATGATGGTTCAGATCGACCTTGACGACCGTGCCGACGTGCGAAAGCTCGTCAATTGGCTGGAGTCCGAGGTGGCTCGTGACGTCGAGACCGCTCTGGATGCCAAGCTGATCCGTTTCGGAACGAAGTTGCGGACGGGGGCACACGTCACCGGAACGGGTGTGAGTCACGTCGGCGTGACCGAAGTGTCCAATGTCGACGAGTCCGGAGACAACCTCCCCGCCAATCCGATGCCCAAGCCCACCTTCCTCAACGAGAAGTCCGAACGGGCCAAGCCGCGGACACGTGACGGAAAGGTGCTCGCCTGAGCTGCGCGCTAGCGGTCGAGGACTCAGTAGTTGTCCTCGACCGCTGCTAGCGTCGAATCCATGGTCAGCGGAGTCGAAGGTGACGGCGGCGACGAGATCGTTTTTGCGGACATAAGTGCTGCTCAGGGCGGGGATGCTGCGGCATACGCTCGCGTTGTTGAGTCATGGGGCGGACCGCTCCTGAGGTTCTGTCACAACCACCTGCCGGCCACGATTGACGCGGAGGACGTCGTCCAGGACGTTCTGCTGACTGCCTGGCAGAAGCTGCCCGATCTCGACGATAGGTCTCGGTTCAGGGCGTGGATGTACACCATTGCTCGGAATCGTTGCCGGGAAGTCATCCGGACCGCCGGGCGACGCGCAACCGACCCGGTGGCACCGGAAGAAGTTCCGGTGAGGATCGACACCCTTCAGGACCCAGCAAGGGCACACACCAGGGATGCCGCGATGAAGGCGTTGAGGAAGAGTGTTGACCGGCTGCCGGACAACCAGAGGCGTATCTGGGCCATGGCTCAGATCGACGGTCTCGGATACGCCGAGATTGCTGAGATTGAAGAATTACCAGTGTCCACCGTTCGTGGCCGTTTGGCCCGGGCGAGGGCCACCATTGCGGAGGAGATGGAACCATGGAGGTGAATCTCGCGTGTGGCGCGGACATGAACCACGTCTGGGACAACGCGACACAACCTCCCACCGAGCACGAGGCCGAGTGCCCAGCCTGCCAGGCGGTGCGCACCGTGGCCGTTCGTGCCGGTCAACTGCGTGACGACACGGTTGCCGAGGACGCCAAGACCAAGGTCGTCGTCGATCCACCGAAGTTGTCGTCGGTGTGGAGGTCCTACAGCGCTGATCTCTCGCCGCGTCATTGCATCGTCAGTGACGACGGTGGCGACATTGAGGTCAGGGAGACCGTGCTGACCACCATCGTGCGCGAGACCCTGGCTGAATGCGAAGATGGCAGGTTGAGCCGAGTCCGTTTCTCGGTGCCCCATGCCCCGTTGAGACTGCGCATTGACCTGTCGGTTGCCCAAGGTGTTCGGATCCCGGAATGCGCCGACCGGGTGCGTCAGCAGGTGGCGTCGGAAATGTATCTCCAGCTGGGCGGACGCCCGGAAGCCATTGACATCATTGTGGAGGACATCCATGTCTGAGCCCGAAAACGACGTTGTCGTCTCCGGAACTGTCCTGACGGGCGACGAAACCAGTGATGATCTGGAAGGGGTCATCGTCACCACTGTTCTCAACACCCCCGGCGTGACTCGACTCGTCCGGCCGTGGTGGCGTCGGGTCGGCAAGTCTGACGAACGCTCCGCGGTGCGGATCAGTGAAGAGGATGGACGTACCGACGTGGACATGGAGGTCACCGTCGATCTGACGGTGCCCATCGTGCGGCTCACCCAGGACCTTCGTCGCCGGATTGCCATGGCCATTACCCAGTCCGGACGCGTCCCGGGGAAGGTGGATGTCGTCGTCTCCAAAGTCGAGCGCATGGAGGAGTGACGTCGAGCTGGAACCGCGCAGGAACTGGATCCACAGAAAACGACGAGGCCCCCGGAAGAACCGGGGGCCTCATAGCGTTCGTGGGAACCGAGGATCAGGAAATGCGCTCGGTGGTCTCCTGACTGAAGACGTGGACGGCGGCTGGGTCGACACCCAGGCGCACCTGCTCGCCGCGCTGCGGAGGACGACGCGACGAGATACGAGCGACGACCTGGTGGGCCTCTCCGTCCTCGATCGAGGCCTCCTTGCCGGAGCCGACGAGGGATCCGTAGAGGTAGGCGTCAGCGCCGAGCTCCTCGACGACGGCAACGTCGAGTCCGACGCCCTCGCTGGCGAGGGTGAAGGCCTCTGGACGGATGCCGAGGGTGAGCTTGGTCTCGTTCGGGGCCTTGGCCAGGACCTCGCGGGAAACCGGAACGACGTAGTCACCGAGCTTGACGCCACCATCGACGACATCGCCCTCCATGAGGTTCATGGCGGGGGAGCCGATGAAGCCGGCGACGAAGAGGTTCTTCGGGGTGTCGTAGAGGGCCAGCGGGGAGTCGACCTGCTGCAGAATGCCGTCCTTCATGACGGCAACGCGGTCGCCCATCGTCATGGCTTCGACCTGGTCGTGGGTCACGTAGACGGTGGTGACACCGAGGCGCTGCTGCAGGGCAGCGATCTGGGTACGGGTCTGGACACGGAGCTTGGCGTCGAGGTTCGACAGCGGCTCGTCCATGAGGAAGACCTGAGGGTTACGAACGATGGCGCGACCCATGGCGACACGCTGACGCTGGCCACCGGAGAGAGCCTTCGGCTTGCGGTTGAGGAAGTCCTCGAGACCGAGGAGCTTGGCAGCCTCGAGAACGCGCTGCTGACGCTCAGCCTTCGGCACGTTCTGCATCTTGAGGGCGAAGCCCATGTTGTCGGCCACGGTCATGTGGGGGTACAGGGCGTAGTTCTGGAAGACCATGGCGATGTCACGGTCCTTCGGGGGCAGATCGGTGACGTCGCGGTCTCCGATCCAGATGGAACCGGCGTTGACCTCTTCGAGGCCGGCCAGCATTCGCAGGGAGGTGGACTTACCACAGCCAGACGGTCCGACGAGGACCATGAACTCACCATCGCCGATCTCCAGGTTGAGCTTGCTGACGGCTGCGCGATCGGTGCCCGGGTAAACCCGAGTCGCCTCCTTGTACTGCACGGTTGCCATAACCGTTAATCCTTTCCACGGGCAGGTACGTGCCCGACGATCCGTTGTGGAAAACCGACGACCAAGGGTGCCGCCGGGATCCCCGCGAGTATTGCGAGGATCTGGAGTCGATCATAAGGGACATTGCCCGCGATGGTGGCAAGAGGCTGGCTGAAAGGAGTGTTTTGCCTTGTCGGCTGGTGCACCTTGTGGCTGAGCCGTGAGCCGCCCTTCGTGTGGGTGCGGCCCACGGGTCGGTGGGCGTCATCGCACCGGCCTACAAGCTGGGGTTCAGGGCTGCTCCCACAGCGGACCCCTGCACTTGAGCCCTGCAATGATCGTGGCGTCGTACCACCAGCACATCACTGCCAAGAGGATGACTTCGACAATCAAGATGATCATTATTTTCTTTGACATTTCACAGCCTCACTGGAGCCGTTGTCCAAGCATGAGCCAATTCCATTGGCTTGGCCCCAGAGGGACAATACAAACAATACCATGACGACCGTTCCCAGAACCCATGCGAGAATGGTCCAGTTCTTTTCATTCTTCATCCGAGCACCAACTTGGCTTTATCAATGGTTATGGTTCTGTTGGTTGTATCAACGACATAGGGAAAGCCATTTTTCATGGCGTCAATTAATTGAGTGCTCGCGGGCTGTGTCATCTCACTCGGGGGCGGGGATGCGTTGGTCTTTGGTGCTAGTGCAGCACTGATAATCAACACCCCCGCTACGGCCGCAATGTGTCGTCTTTCGCCTGCTGGGCATCGTGTCCTTCCTCTCCAACAGGGCGCGACATCAGGTTGAGTCGGAAGATCGTCCTTGCTCAATCTGGTCGCTGGGTGATGCCATCACGCTACTGCGGGCCCCAGCTATTGATACGGTGCATCGCGTTTTCTTAGGAGGTTTTCATTTCTCTTGGACAATTTTAGGGATGCACGCCAAGAATCGATGTGCGCAGTCGTCAGCACTCGACGATGTTCACCGCGAGGCCACCTCGCGCCGTCTCCTTGTATTTCACCTTCATGTCGCGCCCGGTCTCCATCATGGTTTTCATGACCTGATCCAAGCTGACGATCTGGGAGCCGTCCCCTGCCATGGCCAGACGGGCAGCCGTCACGGCCTTAATGGCACCCAGGGCATTGCGCTCGATACACGGAATCTGAACCAGACCACCGACGGGATCACAGGTGAGACCAAGGTGGTGCTCGAGACCGATCTCGGCCGCGTTGCAGACCTGGGCAGGTGTCCCGCCCATGACCTGGGCCAGACCGGCTGCGGCCATCGAACATGCCACGCCGACCTCGCCCTGGCAGCCGACCTCAGCCCCAGAGATGGACGCTGACTGCTGGTAGATCTCGCCGACGGCGCCGGCGGCCAGCAGGAAGTCGACGATGAGGTCGTCGTCGCCGGTGCTGACTCCGGGAGTACCCGAGTCGATGTCGGAGCCAGGGGAGAGGAACTTCACCGCGAAGTGCAGGCAGGACGGGACGATGCCGGCCGCACCGTTGGTGGGGGCGGTGACGATACGTCCACCTGCTGCGTTCTCCTCATTGACCGCCAGGGCCCACACCGTCAGCCAGTCGACCGATCCGAAGGGTTCTGGCTTGCCTGGGGTGATGCGCTCCCGGGTAGCGAGATCGCGGTGCATCTTCATGGCACGGCGACGCACGTGCAGTCCACCTGGGAGAACGCCGGAGCGGGAACAACCACGCTCGACGCACGCGTGCATGACGGCCCAGATGTCCAGGAGTTCGCCGCGCACGTGTTCCTCGTCGCGGACGGTCATCTCATTGGCCATGGTGACCTCGGGGATGCTCATCCGGTAATCAGAGCACTGTTCCAGCAGTTCCTTGCCGGTCTTGAAGGGGTAGGGGACCGGAGCCGAGTCGCGGACGATGGCGGGGTGCTCGTCCTCACCGTGTTCGACGACGAAGCCACCGCCGATGGAGTAGAAGGTGCGCTCGGCGACGACCTCCTGGCCCGACCAGGCCGTGAACGTCATGCCGTTGGGGTGGAAGGGCAAGGAACGGTTGCGATGCAGGATGAGGTCTGTCGTGACGTCGAAGGAAATCTCCCGACCACCATGGACGGCATCGAGGGTGATGCGTCCGCTGTTGGCGATGGTGGCGGCTCGAGCTGGGGTCTGGTCGGTGTCGACGGTGGCGGGATCCTCTCCCTCCAGGCCCAACAGGACGGCGGCTTCGGAGCCATGTCCGTGTCCGGTCGCCCCCAGTGAGCCGAAGAGTTCGGCGCGCACCCGGGTGACGTCGGGCCACGCCGGTGATTGAGCCAGATCAGTCACGAAGATCTGTGCGGCTCGCATGGGGCCGACGGTATGGGAACTGGATGGGCCGATGCCTACCTTGAAGATGTCGAAAACACTGACTGCCACGGCATCGATTTTGCCAAAGATCGAGGCGCAATGTCAGTGAAGCGCAATGACGGCGTGACACTGGGTTGTCCGCCGCTGAAGGGGGCCACCGCAAGACATCGTGATGACGAGTTCCGACAAACCCCTTGACCAACTCGCCGCGGTGGTCCATTCTCTTTCCAACAAGTATTGAAACCGTGTTTTGAAATATGCCTTTACAAGGATCGTGAGGGCATGGACCCGCGGTGACCTCGGTCGCGGAGAAGGAGTGGTGACGGTGGCGGAGCATGATCGACGCAGTGAGAGAGCCGACGACATCCTGCTCGAACTGCGTGCCGGAGAGGCCATGAGCGCGGCCGATCTCGTCGAGAGCACCGGGTTGTCACGTCCGACCGTCATCTCAATCCTCAATGACCTCGAGTCGTCCGGATGGGTGGTCCGTGGCACCTCCGATGGTGGCGGTCTGGGGCGCCCTGCCTCGGTGTGGTCGTTGGGTGAGGACGTCGGAATCGTCATCGGGACCGACATCCTCGTCGACTCGATGCTCCTGGTGGCGGCCACTTTCGGCGGGACGATCCTCGACGCCCGTAGTTCTCGGCTCGACCAGCACCGACCCGAAGCCCGTCTCGACACCGTCGTGAGCGCGATCGAATCATTGCGAGATGCGTGCGGGGACAAGGGGCCGTTGCTGCACCTGGCGGTCTCGACAACGGGCGTCATCGACGGCGATGGTCGCATCGTGCGAAGCGACCTCGTGCCGCAGTGGACCGGGTTGGACTTGGGCCGAACGCTCTCCCGGCGCCTTGACGTCCCTGCCACCGTCGACAACGACATCAACATGGCTGCTTATGGCGAGTTCTGCCAGCGTCGTCAGCACGGCCGCCTCGACACCGATGCCGACATGCTCCTGGTACGGATGACCCGCGGACTGCACACCGGGCTGATCCTCGACGGACAACTGCATCGCGGACGCACCTGGAACGCCGGTGAGATCAGCGACGTGCTCGATCTTCGCCTGGACGGCGACGAGATGCCCGACGACGACTGGATCGATCGAGCAGCCCTGACGACCGGTTCGGTCGCAGCCGTCATCGACCCGGACGTCATCGTCATGTCTGGACCCACGAATGCGTCGGTCACGGTGATTCGCCGCATCATCGCTCGGCTCATGGCTCGGCGTCCTCTCGACTCGGAGGCGATGACCGCCGAGGTCGAGGAATTGGGCCAGGCTGCATCGGTCGTCGGGGCCCTCAACACCGCACTGGAACTGGTGACGAGGAAGGCCCTCGGTACCGGACACCCGCATCCCGTGGCCCTGCGTGGCATGGCCAAGGTCGTTTCCGAAGTCGAGAAAGGACAGCACAGCGTCATGACGACAACCCATCGAGAAGGACACACTGGCGATCGCATGAGGGTAGGCGTCGTCGGCGTCGGCGCGCGCTCGCGCCTGGCCCTCAACGCCGAGCTGGAGGGCAACGACGGCCTCGTGACCGCTGTCTGCGAGCCCCATCACCTGGCCCGCGAGCGGGTGGCCGACCGGCTCGGGAAGGACCCCGACTCCATCACGATCACCTCTGAGGTTGCCGGGCTCATCGCATCGGGAATCGACGTCGCCTTCGTCACCTCCCCTGACGACACCCACGCCGAGGTCACCTGTCAGCTGTTGGAGGCTGGGATCCCGGTGTACCTGGAGAAGCCACTGGCCATCAAGATGGATTCGGCGACGAAGGTTCTCACCACCGCCTACGAGACCGGGACGAGGCTCTACGTCGGTCACAATATGCGCCACATGAACGTCGTGCGGTCGATGCGCGACCTCATCCGCTCTGGCCGGATCGGCGAGGTCAAGGCCATCTGGTGTCGTCACTTCGTCGGGTCGGGCGGTGACTTCTACTTCAAGGACTGGCATGCCACTCGCGAGCATGGCACGGGTCTGCTGCTGCAGAAGGCTGCCCACGACATCGACGTCATGCACTGGTTCGCCGATTCCCACACCACTGACGTCGTTGGGATGGGCGGGCTCACCCTCTACGACCGGATCACTGATCGTCGCGACAATTCTGACCAGCTTATGGGCGACTGGTACTCCCTCGACAACTGGCCTCCGCTGACCCAGAAGGGACTCAACCCGGTCATCGACGTCGAGGACATCTCGATGATGCTCATGCGGATGGAGTCCGGCGTCTTCGCGTCCTACCAGCAGTGCCACTACACCCCGGACTACTGGCGCAACTACACCGTCATCGGCACGGAGGGGCGCATCGAGAACTTCGGTGACGGTGAGGGAGGTGTCATTCGACTGTGGAACAAGCGAACCCACTACAACGCCGACGGTGATGAGACCGTCCCGATCATCGGGGACGCCAATGGACACGGTGACGCCGACGTGTTGACCGTCACCGAGTTCCTCAACTTCGTGAGGAACGGAACCCGTACGGATACCTCGCCGTTGGGCGCCTGGTATGCGGTCGCAGCGGGGATCGAGGCCACTGAGTCGTTGCGTCAAGGGTCGACGCCGCGCCAGGTGCCGACGCTGGACGAGGAGATCGTCCAATACTTCAACAACAACCAGGTCAAGTGATCACAACGAGACAGAGAGGTCAATCATGGATCGCAGAGGTTTCATCATGGGAGGGGCGGCCCTCGCCACCCTGACCATCGCCGGATGCTCGTCGTCGAGCAAGAACGACAAGACGGACGTCTCGCCAAGCGTCGACTCGAACACGTCCGCTGAGCTGACCCTGGCCTACTGGGACAAGAACCAGACGAAGACGATCGAGGAGAACCTCAAGTCCTTCGCCAAAAAGTACCCGAACATCAAGGTCAAGACGAACCTGGCCGGGTTCAAGGATTACTGGAACAAGCTGCGCACCCAGGCCCAGGGCAACGAGCTTCCCGACGTGTTCTGGATGAACGGTCCCAACATCCAGCTGTACGCCGCCAACGGTATGCTCGCCCCGATCGACAAGATCACGGATGCCGGCGTGAAGTGGTCGGACTACCCGAAAGCCCTTGTCGACCTCTACACCTACGAGGGCAAGCATTACGGAGTGCCGAAGGACTCCGACACCATTGGCGTCTTCTACAACAAGAAGATCTTCAAGGAGGCCGGAGTCGACTTCCCGACCGCTGACTGGACCTGGGACGACTTCCACAACAAGGCCAAGAAGATCTCCGACTGGGGCAAACCCAGGGGCATCTACGGATGTGCGACCACCATCAACGGCGACGGACAGGGCACTTATTACAACACGATCGCCCAGGCCGGTGGTTACGTCATCAAGGACAACAAATCCGGATTCGACGATTCCAAGAGCATCGAAGGGCTGCAGTGCTGGGCCGACTGGGTCAAGGATGGATCGGTCGCTTCCCCGAAGGTCGTCACTGACACCAAGCCGTCCCAGATGTTCAAGAGCGGCAAGTCCGCCATGTTCTGGACCGGTGACTGGACGGCCTCCGAGCTAGCCGAGGAGTTCAAGGGCAAGGAGGACGACTACGACGTCATCGACCTGCCCAAGAAGGAAAAGAAAGGCACCATCATCCACGGTCTCGGATGGGTTGCCTCCGCCAAGAGCGAGAACAAGGCAGCAGCCCTAGCCCTCATTGCTCACATGTCAGGCAAAGGGAGCCAGGAGGTCGAGGCGAAGAACGGCACCGCCATCCCGGCCTTTAACGGAACTCAGGACGCGTGGATCAAGAGCTACCCGAAGTGGAACTGCAAGATGTTCGTCGCCGCCGCGACGAGCTACGCCGTGACCTACCCGGTTAGCCGTAACACCGACGCCTGGGTCAACCGTGAGGCTGATTTCCTCAACCCGGCCTTTGCCGGCGAGACCCCGGTGCCTCAGGCTGCCAAGAAGCTGGCAGCCTTCATGAACAACGCTCTGAGCAAGGAGAAGTGATGCCACGGCCCGGTGTGCGAGGCAGTCAGGCGGCTGCCTCGCCCTCCGGGTCGGGATCCCACCGGCCCGGACGACCAAATCCGACGAGCGTCGGAGCATGGCCCATCCCCTTCATCGGTCCACTCATGCTCGGCATCGCGGTGTTCTACTACTGGCCCATCGTCAAGAACATCGTCGCCTCGTTGCAGCAGACCAATGCGTTCGGAGGAAATCCCGAGTTCGTCGGACTGCAGAACTACAACGACCTGTTCTCGAGTCCTGATCTGGGCTCGGCGATGCTCAACACTTTGCTGTATACGCTCATCGTCCTGCTGGGGATCCCACTGTCGGTCATCATCGCGTCGATGATTGAACTGCCAGGCCTGAAGTTCAAGGGGTTGTATCGAGCACTGTACTTCATGCCTTATCTGGCCATGCCGATGGCTGTCGCCCAGGTCTGGAAGATCGTGTACAACGGCCAGTTCGGTCTCCTCAACCAGATACTCCGTGGACTTGGTGCAAGCAATCCTCCCTATTGGCTCGTCACCCCGGGATGGGCGCTGTTCGCGGTTGCCCTGTTCGGGCTGTGGGCATCCATTGGTTTCAACGTCATCATCTTGTCGGCAGGTCTGAAATCGATTCCTCGAGAGTTGTACGAGGCCGCATCCATTGACGGTGCCTCGAGATGGCGCCAGTTCTGGTCGATCACGGTTCCGCTGTTGTCACCGTCGATCTTCTTCCTGGTGATCATGACGACGATCAGCGGATTCCAGCTCTTCGATGCCTTATACGCCATGATCGGTACCGGCAATCCGGCTGAGCCCAGAACGAGGTCCTTGGTGTCCCTGTTCTACCGGGAGGCCTTCGTCAACAACGACCAAGGGGTAGGCGCTGCGATCGCCATTGTCATCTTCCTCTTGGTCGCCATCGTCACCTTCATTCAGTTCCTGGGTCAGAAGAAGTGGGTCAACTATGTCTGAGATCACGCAGGCTGGCGAGGGCTTGAGTGAGCAGGAGATCGACCAGCTCGTCAAGAAGGGCGACCGAAACTCCCAGAAAGGCCTGGTTGGCGTCCACATATTACTGATCATTGGCGGCATCTTCATGGTGTTCCCGTTCGTCTACCAGGTGCTCATGTCCTTGTCGACGAACGCTGAGATTCAGGCCGTTCCGCCCAAGTTCATCCCGGACGAGTGGCAGTTCAAGAACTATGCCGACGTTTTCACGAGGTTGCCATTCCTCAAGCAGTTCGGTGTCTCGGTGACGATCACCGTCCTGCGAACCGTCGCGCAGTTGATCCTGTGCGCCATGGGTGGATACGCCTTCGCCCGGATGAAATTCGGAGGCAAGTCCATCCTTTTCGGGTTCGTGCTGGCCATCCTCATGGTGCCCGGACAGTCCTATCTCATTGGCCAGTACCAGATCATTCGTGACCTTGGCCTGCTGGAGACCCCGTGGGGCATCGTGTTGCCAGGTTTCTTCTCGGCCTTCGGCGTCTTCCTGATGCGGCAGTCGTTCATGAGCCTGCCCGTCGAGTTGGAGGAAGCAGCCCGCCTTGACGGGTGCAATCCGTGGCAGACCTTCTGGCGAGTCATGGTTCCCGTCGTCAAGCCAGGCTTGTTTGCCGTCATGATCACGACTGTGTTGTGGTCCTGGAATGACCTGCTGTGGCCACTCATCGTAACCACGCGGGAGGAATCCATGCCGTTGAGCGTAGGTATAGCCACCTTGGCCGGACAGCACTCCAGCGAGTTCGCCCTCATGATGGCCGCCTCCGTGATGGCCATGGCACCGATCTTCCTGCTGTTCTTCTCGATGCAGAAGAGGGTCATCGAAGGGCTGGCCAGCTCGGGTTTGAAGGGCTGAGCCCCGGAGTTCACCACCCGACGTGCAGCACTGTTCGGGTAGTGGCACAGTTGTGTCGTCACAAAGATGTGGTTGAGGGGGTCATGCCCCGGAAAGGTGAGGGGCCATGAAGGCCTTGGCGAAGACCCGGCCGGAACCGGGGCTTGAACTCATTGACATTCCCGACCCGACCCCGGGCCCGAACGATGTCGTAGTCAAGGTGCTGCGCAGTGGGATCTGCGGCACCGACGTCCACATCGACACGTGGGACGGATGGGCTTCCAAGACGGTGCACACCCCGCTGGTCCTCGGACACGAGTTCTGCGGTGAGATCGTCGAGCTCGGTTCCGAGGTCAATGATCTGGAGGTCGGCCAGCTCGTCTCTGGTGAGGGCCACTACGTCTGCGGCCGCTGCCGGGCCTGCCTGGCCGGTAAGCGACACCTGTGCCGCAATACCCAAGGCATCGGATACGCGGTTGACGGGGCCTACTGCCAGTACTTCGTCATGCCGGCCAGCAACATCTGGGTCCACCACATCCCGAACCTCGACCCCGATGTCGCGGCAATCTTCGACCCCTTCGGCAATGCCGTTCACACGGCGCTGCAGTTCCCCTGCCTGGCCGAGGACGTCCTCGTGTCGGGAGCCGGACCCATCGGGATCATGGCGGCCCTCGTCGCCCAGTTCCAGGGGGCGCGCAACGTCGTCGTCACCGACCTGTCCGACGAGAGGCTCGAACTGGCCCAGAGGCTCGGCCTGGACAACACCGTCAATGTCTCCCGGGAGGGTCTGGAGACGGTGTGGAACCGCTTCGACATGAAGGAGGGCTTCGACATCGGTCTGGAGATGTCCGGGTCGGGTGCCGCCCTGACCTCCATGATCGACAACATGACCCATGGCGGTCGTATCGCCCTGCTGGGAACCCCGAGCAAGGCCATCACCCTCGACATGTCCAAGATCATCTTCAACATGATCACGATCCAGGGAGTCACCGGCCGTCAGATCTTCGAGACCTGGTACACCATGGCCTCCCTCATCCGCTCCGGTCTGGACATCTCCGGGGTCATCACCGACAGGTTCCCCATCACGGAATTCCGTGAGGCATTCGACGTCGCCGGCTCGGGCCATGGCGGCAAGGTCGTCATGAACTGGGAATGCCTCGACTGATCGACGAAGGAAGGACAATCACCATGTACGGATCCATGAAGGACGAACTCAGCGCCAAGATCGCAGCCCTCAAGGAGGAAGGGCTGTACAAGGCCGAGGCCCCGTTGACCAGCCCCCAGTCAGGCGAGATCACCGTCGACGACGGACGCGAGGTCATCAACCTGTGCGCCAATAACTACCTCGGTCTGGCTGACTCACCGGTGCTCGTCGACGCCGCCAAGAAGGCCCTCGACGAGTGGGGCTTCGGCATGGCCTCGGTGCGATTCATCTGCGGCACCCAGACCCTGCACCAGAAGCTGGAGCGGGCCATCACCGAGTTCCTGCACCCCGATGACCCCGACAACTGGGACACCATCCTGTACTCGTCCTGCTTCGACGCCAACGGTGGTCTCTTCGAGGTGCTGTTGGGGCCCGACGACGCCATCATCTCCGACGAGCTCAACCATGCCTCGATCATCGACGGCGTCCGGCTGTGCAAGGCACAGCGTTTCCGCTACCACAACCAGGACATGGCCGACCTGGAGACCCAGCTCAAGGACGCCCAGGCCAAGGGCTGCAAGCACATCATGGTCGCCACCGATGGCGTCTTCTCCATGGACGGTTTCGTCGCACCGCTGCCGCAGATCTGTGATCTTGCCGAAAGGTACGGTGCGATGGTCATGGTCGACGACTCCCATGCCGTCGGATTCGTGGGCAAGACTGGTGCCGGCACGCCCGAGCGCTGGGGAGTGCGTGACCGTGTCGACGTCCTGACCGGCACCCTCGGCAAGGCCCTGGGCGGAGCCTCTGGCGGCTACACCTGCTCCCACCGCGAAGTCGTCGAGATACTGCGTCAGAACTCACGCCCCTATCTGTTCTCGAACTCGCTCGCCCCGTCCATCGCCGGTGCCGCCCTGGCGACCCTAGAACTGCTCAAGTCGAGCTCGGACCTTCTGGATCGTCTGCGCGACAACACCGCGTACTTCCGTGCCGAGATGACCGCACGCGGATTCGACATCCCGGAGTCGGATCATCCGATCTGCCCCGTCATGATCGGCGACGCCGTCAAGGCCGCGAAGATGGCCGACGCCATGCTCGCCAAGGGGATCTACGTGCGCGCCTTCAGCTACCCAGTGGTGCCCCGAGGCAAGGCCCGCATCCGTACCCAGATGTCTGCCGGACTGACCCGTGAACAGCTCGACAGGGCCATCAAGGCCTTCGAGGAGGCTCGCGAGGAGATCGGCTGAGATTTCTGGTGAGGGGCTGGTGATCAGGCCAGCCCCTTCCTTCCCAGCCAATCCTTGGCAATGGTTGACGCCGAAGCCTTCTCGTCCCCCTGGGCTCGTTGGTTCATGGCGATGAGGTCGTCGGTGGTCAGGGCCCTCGAGACCTTGGCCAGTTGGTCGCGGGCCTTGTCGTCAACCTTTGTGTTCATCAGCGGGACGACGTTCTGAGGCACGACGAGGTGCTTGGGGTCCTCCAGGACGACGAGGTTCTGCTCCTTGATCGCGGGAGTCGTCGTGTAGAGATCTACGAGGTCGACCGTCCCTGACGTCAACGCCTTGACGGTGAGCGGACCGGAGGAGTCCGACAGCGCGGTGAACTTGATCCTGGATGCCGGGACCCCGTACACCTTCGTCAATCCCCTGGGCCCGTAGGGACGTTCCTTGAGCTCAGGATTTCCGCCCACCTTGACGGCGTCCAGCTTGGCCAGATCTGCCAGGGAAGTGACCTTGTGGGCCTTGGAGAACTCGGAGGTGACGCACCAGGAGTCGGCGTCCTGGGCTGCTGACGGTTCCCCCACGGACATGCCCGACGGCACTGCCTTGCGCAGAGCGTCCATGACCGACTTCTCGTCAGAGGCCGTCGAGGATCCCTGGAAGAACTGCAGCAGGTTCCCGGAATATTCCGGGACGAGGTCGATCGAGCCGTCCTTGAGGGCCTTGACGTAGACATCGCGGGCGCCGATCTGCATCCGACGCTTGACGCTGACGCCAGCCTTTTCGAGAGCCTGGGCGTAGACCTCGGCGATGATCTCGGACTCGGTGAAATTCGCCGATCCGACGGTCACACCTGTGCCACCGGAGCCGGAGTCGTTCGAGTCGAGGGGATCATGGGAGGAACACGCCGCCAGGCCGGTCAGCAATGCGGCTCCGAGCAGTGTTCGGCGAGTCGTCGTGGTCATTCTTGCTCCATTCGATGGGTGATCACTGTGGGGCGAGGGCTAGGGCGTGTCGCACACCCGGACCGGTGAGTAGGCGCGTTGTCAGGGCGAGTAGGCCATCGATGGCGAGGGCCAACACGATGATGACGATGGACCCGGCGAGCATCTGCGGGTAATCGGAGACTGCCAGACCATCAAGGATGAAACGTCCCAGGCCACCCATGCCCAGGTAGGAGCAGATGGTCGTCGTCGCGATGACCTGCAGGGTGGCTGACCTCAACCCTCCCAGCAGCAGGGGAGCAGCCAGCGGCAGCTCGACGCGGCGTAGGACCTGCATCCCCGTCATGCCGCAGGCTCGAGCTCCGTCAGTCACCTCGTCGTCGACGGCTTCAATCCCGGAGTAGCTGCCGGCCAGCAGTGGCGGGATCGCCAGGATCGCCAGCACGATGGTGGCCGGGACGACGGGATGCTCGATTCCCATCGTCGTCGAGATGGCCAGCAAGGTGAGCAGCCCGAGGGACGGCAGTGCGCGCAGAGCCCCCGAACAGGCCACTGCGACGGTCCTTCCACGGCCGGTGTGGCCAATCGCCAGACCAGCGGGGATCGCAATGACCGAGGCGAGGAGGATGGCCAACAGGGTGTACCAGAGATGCTCGCCGATGCGGACCCCGATGGCTCCGGGACCACTCCAGTGCGATGAGGTCGCCAACCAGGTGAAAGCAGATGCAATCTGGGTCATGCCGACTCCCCCTTGCGACGCTGCCAGGGCGTGAGGAGACGGCCGACCGCGACGATGACGAGGTCGAAGATGATTGCCAGGACCAAGGTCCCGATGATCCCGACCCAGATCTCGGTCGGGAAGGAACGCTGATAACCGTCCGTGAAGAAGTAGCCCAGGGAGGGGACGCCAATGAGGGCACCGACGCTGACCAAGGACAACGTGGATGCCGAGACCACCCGCATTCCCGCAGTGATGGCGGGGACTGCCAGCGGCAGGGCCACCCGCCAGAACACCTGGGGATTGGAGTAACCCATGGCGACGGCGTCACGACGTACCGATCGCCCCACCGAGTCGAAGGCATCGGTGGCCGTCCTCACCAACAGGGCGATGCCGTAGAGGGTGAGGGCGGCGATGACATTGATCGGATCGAGGATTTTCGTGCCGAGGATGAGCGGCAACAGGACGAACAGTGGCAAGGAGGGAAGGGCGTACAGGATGGAGGCGCCGGGTACCAGGAGGCGGCGTGCGGTCCGAGAACGGTGCGCCCACCACCCCAGCGGGACTGACAGCACGAGGCTCACGACCACCGGAATGATGCCGAGCACGGCATGGTGGCTCGTCAATTGCCAGATTTGGTCCCGGTTCTCGTCGATCCACCGGGTGTTCACGAGTTCTCCTCGGGAGTTCCGGTGAGACGACCGACGAGTCGGCCACCGGCGTCGACGACGGTGGCCGACTCGTCGCGCCGTTCGACGTGGAGACTGCGACGATCTCCGCCGATGAAAGAGGAGACGAAGTCGTCGACGGGGTGGAGCAGGATCTCGTCGGGACGGCCCCGCTGGGCGACCTGGGCACCGCGTCTCAGCACGAGGACCTCGTCGCCGAGCAGGAAGGCCTCGTCGACGTCATGGGTGACGAATACGATCGTCTTGGCGAGATCCTTCTGGATACGTAGAAGACCCTGCTGCAACTCGGCACGCACCACCGGATCGACGGCGCCGAAGGGTTCGTCCATGAGGAGGATGTCGGGGTTGGCGGCAAGTGCCCGGGCCACTCCGACCCGCTGGCGCTGACCGCCGGACAGCTGGGTGGGGTAGCGCCGGGCCAACGAGGAGTCCAGGCCGACCCTTTCCAACAGATCCATGGCTCGGGAGCGGGCAGCGCTCCGGGAAGCACCGGAGAGAAGCGGCACTGTGGCGATGTTGTCGACCACGGTTCGGTGGGGGAGCAACCCACCCGATTGCATGACGTATCCGATCTGACGACGCAGCTTGACCGGATCAACCGTGGCGACGTCGGTGTCGTCGATGAGTACTCGGCCCTCGGACGGATCGACCATTCGGTTGACCATCCTCAGCAGGGTGGTCTTTCCGCATCCGGATGACCCCAGCAAGACGACCAGGTGGTGGGATTCCACCTCCAGGTCAAAATTCTCGACGGCGACAGTGCCCTCGTCGAAACGCTTGCTGACGTGGTCGAAACGGATCATGCGGTCCTTCCCCGCCCGGCCGGTTCGCGTGTGCTGTGGGTGACGCCGGTTGAGAGGTCACGCTACCGTCCGTACGAGGTCAGGAGAAGTGCGTTCCCCTCTCGGCAGACATCGCAGCTGCAGGACTGTCACCTGCACTGGGTATCCTCGACGGCGTGCAGGACGAGATGAGTACTGCGGCTGCGGGGGAGAAGGATTCCTTCGCCGTTGCCGCCACCGCCCTTGCCGCGGTCGAGGATGAACTGGAGAGGTCCGCCGTCGGCGACGACTCCGCCGAGGACGAGGAGGAGTGGTGGAAGGCCGAGGGCATGCCCTGGAACCACAAGCCAGGCCGCTCCGACTACTGGTGCATGGGGTGGATCGGCTTCCTCGGCATCTTCTCGTTGGCCATGCTCCCGCTGCGTGGTTGGCTGCTCGGCCTTGACCCGCCGATCCTCGTGGGGCTCACGGGATCCCGTACCGGTGCAGCAGCGACCGGAGCGCTGGCATCGGTCAATCAGGCCCCGCACTGGCTGTGGTGGTTGCTGTTGGGCTCGATCATGTCGATCAAACTTGACTGGGTCTACTGGTGGGCCGGCAAGCTGTGGGGCCGGGGGATGATCGAGGTCTGGGCCGGACGATCCGAGCGGTCCCGACGCCGTTACGACCAGGCGGAGAGATGGGCTCGTAAGCTCGGCTGGCTGGGAGTTCTCGTCGCCTATGTGCCGATTCCGTTGCCGATCATGCCGGTGGTCTTCGTCCTGACGGGTGCCTCCGGGATGAGGGTGAAGTGGTTCGTCGCGCTGGACTTCGTCGCCGCCACAGTCTGGAACCTGGGCTACTTCGCACTGGGGTGGGGGGTCGGTGATCCCATCGTTGATGCCCTGAAATACTACGCGAAGATTGCGAACTGGGTGGCCATCGTCCTGCTCGTCGTCATCCTTGCCCCCCTCTTCTTCAAGTCCAAGAAGAAGGCTTGACCCCGGCGTGACACAGTGGAAGGCGTGACAACCTTCCGCGCAGTGAATATCCGTGACGACCTCAAGGCGGGCCCGGCCAAGGGGTATCGGGTTCTCGTTGATCGCATGTGGCCGCGAGGGGTCAAGAAGGACGATGCCGAGCTCGATGAGCGTCGCACCGATCTGGCCCCTTCCTCGGAACTGCGCACCTGGTGGAACCACGATGCTGACCGGTTCGACGAGTTCGCAGGCCGTTACGAGGCTGATCTCGACGAGTCGGGAGCAGCGAAGAAATTCGTTGACGAGTGCGCCGACCACGACGAGGTGATCCTGCTCTTCGGTGCCGGCGACCGCGAGGTCAATCACGCCGTCGTGCTGGAGCGAATCCTCAACGATCTGGCTGGATAAGAATTCCGATCATTCGTTTTCGAGGGCGGAGCGGTACCCGGCTTCGGCCTCGGCGTTGAAGGCGACGAGGTAGATCGTCTCCACCGAGGTGTCGGTCTGCTTGCATGTTTCGACGGCGATACGGGTGGCCTCATCCATGGGATAGCCGTACACCCCTGCCGAAATCGTCGGGAAGGCAACGGTTCTCGCGCCGATCTCGTCAGCCACCTGCAGGGACGTGCGGTAGCAGGAGGCGAGTTGGTCAGACTTGTCGATGGTCTTCGCCCAGACCGGACCGACGGTGTGGATGACCCACTTGGCAGGCATCTTTCCCGCGGTGGTGGCCACCGACTGCCCCGTGGGCAGGCCGTCGGGCAGGGTGGTCTCGCGGAGTTTGCGACAAGCCGCCGACAACTCAGACCCTGCAGCCCGGTGGATGGCCCCATCGACCCCTCCGCCACCAGCCAGCCGACGGTTCGCCGCATTGACGACGGCGTCGACGTCGAGAGCGGTGATGTCAGTGCGAAGGATCGTGATCTCGGCCATGGCCCCATTGTGCATGACCTGCGATCACCCTCCGCGGAATCCGCTGGTCTGGTGGCATGAGGCGTGCGATGGTCGAGATGTTGATCGGCGTCGAGAGAGGAACACTCCCATGAGCACCACCCATCTGACTTCCACCCGCGCTGTCCACCTCGCATCCCGACCACACGGTGCACCGACCGAGGACAATTTCCGCATCGAGGAGATCACCCTTCCCGAACTGGCCGACGGGCAGATCCTCGTCGCCAATGAGGTGATGTCGGTCGACCCGTACATGCGCGGCCGGATGAACGACGTCAAGTCCTACGTGCCACCATTCCAGGTCGGCCAGCCCCTCGACGGTGGAGCGGTAGGCACCGTCATCGCGTCGCGCAGCGAAGGCATTCCGGAAGGAAGGCACGTCGTCCACCAGCTCGGATGGCGTGAACACGCGGTTCTCGACGCCTCCGATGCGAGGGTCATTGACGTTGACATCGCACCCGCCTCGGCCTACCTCGGTGTTCTGGGCATGACCGGCCTCACCGCTTACGCGGGTCTGACACGCGCCGCGGAGATGAAGGCCGGAGATGCCGTCTTCGTCTCCGGTGCCGCCGGGGCCGTCGGCTCGATGGTCGGCCAGTTGGCAGGCCTGCTCGGGGCGACGCGGGTCATCGGCTCTGCCGGCACCGATGCCAAGGTTGCCCGATTGCGTGACCTTGGTTTCGACGCTGCCTTCAACTACCACGACGGTCCGGTGAGCGACCTGCTCGGACAGGTCGCTCCCGACGGCATCGACGTCTACTACGACAACGTCGGTGGAGACCACCTGGAGGCCGCCATCAACCACCTCAACACCGATGGTCGCGTGGCCATGTGCGGGGCGATCTCCCAGTACAACTCGGTCGAGCCGCCGTGTGCCCCGCGCAACCTGGGGCTGGCTATCGGCAAGCGGCTGACACTGCGGGGTTTCGTCATCGCCAAGTACGCCGAGGAAGTCCGTCCGGAGTTCCAGCAGAAGATGGCCCAGTGGTTGGCGAACGACGAGATCCACTGGGACGAGACCTACCGGGATGGCCTCGACGCGGCGCCCAAGGCCTTCATCGACATGCTCGAGGGTGCCAACACCGGGAAGATGCTCGTGAGGCTGTGAGATTCCCCAGCACGGAATCTCACAGGTCCGGAAGGCTCTCCACCAGCTCGTGCAAGTCGAGATCCCGGTACATGACGATCCCATTCGTCAGCGCGAGGGAGTAGTCGCAGTCACGGTGGGTGCCTCCGGACAGGGCCGACAGCATGACGCGCAGGGTGTCCCCGTGACTGACCATGACGACGGCCTCGGGGGGATTCTGGGCAAGATCGTCCAACAGATCGCGACAGCGTCGCCAGACGTCGAGAAGCGACTCCCCGCCACCCCAGCCGACCTCGGCAACGTCGGCATCCTCGGGGACCGGCATCTCGTGCAGTTCACTGGACAGCCTGCCCTCCATGTCACCCAAGTACTGCTCCCGCAGCCGGGTGTCAGGCTGAGGTGTCGACCCAATCGCGCGACCCACACGTTGAGCGGTCTGCAGGGCACGTTTCTGGTCCGAACTCAGCAGTGCGGTGTGACGAGGCACCAGCACGGCGACCTTCCGTCCGGCCTCACCGGCCTGACGATGGCCTCTCCTGGTCAGAGGGACCTCCATCGTCTGCCCCTGGACGCGGTGCTCCAGGTTCCAGGTGGACTGGCCGTGGCGTACCAGGACGATTCGAGTCATTGCCGTAGCCTAACCCCCATGACGAATGTCATGGCGAATTCGTGACGCCGGACCATGGGCGGAACCACGCCTGGTGGGGTGTCATGGAGGCATGAACGAAACAGCGGTGGTCGTCGAGGATCTCGTCAAGGCCTTCCCTGCCAAGGGAGGACACCTGACGGCCGTCGACCACATCAATTTCACCATCAAGCAAGGGGAGGTCGTCGCCTTCCTCGGCCCCAACGGCGCCGGCAAGACGACAACCATCGACATGTTGTTGGGGATCACCGACCCGACCTCCGGCCGCGTCGAGTTGATGGGCCGGAACGCCGAGGAGGGGGCCCGATCCGGTCGGGTCTCGGCGGTACAACAGACCCGTGGCCTGCTCGACAACTTCACCGTCCACGAGACCCTGCGAGTCATCGGATCGACCTTCAAGCTCCCGCGCTCCCGGATCGATGAGCAGATGCGGGTCTGGGAGCTGGAAGATTTCGCCTCCCGGAAGGTCGGAAAGTGTTCAGGCGGTCAGCAACAGCGGCTGCGCTTCGCCCTGGCGATGCTGCCCGATCCGGATCTCCTGGTTCTGGATGAGCCGACGATGGGTCTCGACGTCGATGGACGGCGTCACTTCTGGGCCCAGATGCACAAGGCCGCTGACGACGGCCGCACCATCATCTTCGCCACCCACTACATTGCCGAGGCGGACGAGTTCGCCGACCGGGTCATCCTCATCAACCACGGCCGCATCATCGCAGACGGACCGATCGCCGAGATCCGTGCCTCGGTCTCCGGTTCGACGGTCACCGTCGTCTGGCCCGACGTGGATCCCGCGACCCTCGATCGCCTGCCCCACGTCAACCACTACGACATCAAGTCCGACACCGTCACCTTCACCACCGACGACTCCGACGAGTTGGTGCGCCATCTGCTCAACCACACCGAGGCCCACGACGTGCTGGTCGCCCGCACCACTCTGGAGGACGCATTCCTCTCACTCACCAGCGAGAGCATCGACCGGACGGAGAGTGCATCATGAACATCACCTACTCCCTTCTCGACATCCGGCGGATGGTTCGCACCCCGTCGATCATCATCTTCGCCTTCGTCATGCCGGTCGCGATGTACGTGCTCTTCGGTGCAATCCAGGACTACGGCACCATCTCGGTGGCACATGGAAACGTCAATGCCGCGGTGATGGCGTCGATGGCCCTCTACGGCACTGCCACCGCCGCCTCAGGTCTGGGGTCGTCGTCGGCCCTGGAGCAACAGGCGGGATGGGGACGGCAGCTGGCGACCACCCCGATGACCCAGTGGAACTACCTCGTCACCAAGATCGTCTCGATCCAGGTCGTCGCGGCCGTGCCGGTGGCCCTCGTGCTGCTCGTCGGCGCCCTCTCGGGTGCGCGTATCGATGGCATCGGATGGCTGTGGACCTTCCTCCTGGCATGGGTGTGCTGCGTTCCTTACACCATCTTCGGTCTTGGAATGGCGATACTTATCCGTAACGAGAACGCTGCCTCCCTGGTGTCCTTCTTCGTGCTGGCCTTCGCTTTTCTCGGCAATGTCTTCATGCCCTTGGGCGGGTTCATGCTTAAGCTCTCCCGCTTCACCCCGCTGTGGGGCGTCAACCTGCTGCCGCGGTGGCCGATCATGGGAGGATACGAGATGACGACCCAGGGGCCGGTCGAGGTCGACCTCTCCCGTGCCATCATCAGCGCAGTGGCGTGGGCTGCTGTCTTCGTCGTGTTGGCATGGCTGGTCTCCCGCCGTCACAGGGACCGCTGAGAGGCCAGCTGGGAGGAGAACAGGCCGATGCGCAAACGCTCCAGACGCTCGCTGTCGGCATGGGGCGCGCGCGGGACGCAGACCTTGTATGCCGGGATTTGGACGATCTTCCTTGCTTATCCCATCGAGCACATAGCTGCCAACCCCGAGCTCGTGAGGTCCCAGCGGGTCACCGGGTTCGTCCTCATCGGCCTCTTCGTGCTGGTCTACCTGTTCGGATTCTGGCTGGGGGTCGACACGCTGGAGACCTGGCTCTCGCGACGTTGGATGCCTCGCTGGCCCTGGGCATTTCTGGCCGTGATATGCCTGCTCAACGGCGGGGTGGCCCTCGTCGATCCGTCGGCGGCCGTCGAGATGTTCGCCTTTCCGTTGGCCTTCACCCTCTTCCTAATGTCGACATCCGCAGTCCTGATGGTCCTCGTGCTCGAGGTCGCCGCGCTGTTGGTGGCCCGGATCGTCGACGACCAGCGACAGTGGTGGCTCATCGGGCTGCCGTCGATGGCCATGATTCTGCTGGCCGGATGTATCAGTCGGGTGTGGAGCAACAACCGGCTCGAGCAGAACAAGCAGCACAAGATCGAGGCCACCTATGCCGAGCGGGAGAGGATCGCCTCCGACGTCCATGACCTTCTCGGCCAGAGCCTGACGGTGATCTCCATGAAAGCCGAACTCATCGGCAAACTCATCGACATCAACCCGGAGGCTGCCAAGGAACAGGCAGCGGACACGCACAACCTGACTCGCGAGGCCCTGGCGCAGGTTCGAGGCCTGGTCAGTGACCTCAACGAGGCTGACCTGGACTCCCAACTCGCCACCGCGGCGACAGCCCTGACGACAGCTGGCATCTCCCTTCGGGTCCGCGACGAGCGGACCGGTGAGTCCGACCATGACGCCGTGTGGGGATGGGTGGTGCGTGAGGCCGTCACCAACATCATCCGCCACTCTCAGGCCAGGTGCTGTTGGATCGATCTGTCCGACGACCGGATGTGCATCATCGATGACGGCATCGGTGTCGGCGACGCCGAGGAAGGTTCCGGTCGGGCGGGGATGAGGCGTCGGGTCGAGGGCGTCGGTGGGCAGCTGGACATCGGTTCGGGGGACAATGGTCGGGGAACCAAGGTGGTGGTGTTATGACCGACGAGTCGATCAAACTCGTTCTCGCCGATGATCAGGCCTTGGTACGCGGTGCCCTTGTCGCTCTGCTCTCCCTGGAACCCGACATCGAGGTGGTCGGCCAGTGCAGTCGTGGCGACGAGGTCGTCCTGACGGTTGAGAAGACCCGTCCCGATGTGCTGCTGCTCGACATCGAGATGCCCGGAATGGACGGCATCGAGGTGGCGGACCGCTTGGCTGGGGCTGACGTCAAGATTCTCATCGTTACCACCTTCGGACGCCCCGGGTACCTGCGCCGGGCGATGGATGCCGGGGCGGCGGGATTCGTCGTCAAGGACACCCCGGCCTCCGAACTGGCCCAGGCAGTGCGCAAGGTTCATCAGGGAGGCCGCGTCATCGACCCATCCTTGGCCGCGGAGTCCCTGCTGGAGGGGTACAACCCGTTGACGGAGAGGGAGCGAGGTGTGTTGCGGGAGGCGGAGTCGGGGGAGCCGATCGCCGTCATCGCGAGGAAGCTCTCCCTGTCGACCGGAACGGTCCGTAACCACGTGTCCTCAGCGATCGCGAAGACCAACAGCGTCAATCGGGCCCAGGCAGTTGCCGAGGCCAGGAGACGCGGCTGGTTGTGAAGGCGGAGGTGCTCCCAGCTTTTGGAACCACCGATTGTCCAGGTCCGTGGCAGGCAGTTCAAGGAGGCACCGTGAAAGCGCCCGACACCCACTCCCCGCGTCGAACCAACACCAAACCTCCGACTCGTGGCTGCTCGTGTGGTGCGGTCCCGGTGCCCGTCACCACATGCCGTCAACCCAGAGCCCCGCATGAGGTGTCGGTCGGCTCCTGCTGGATTGGGCCGCACTGGTCGGTCCTTTCGTGGGGCGGGTACCAATCCCCTCTGGACCCTTCATCAGCGACTCCTCTCCTCATCAGTCCGGGCCGCTGCTCTAGGGTGTGGGCATGCTGTGTCATCGTGACCGTCGTCGTGGGCTCGGGTTGGCCGCCCGGGCAGTGGGGCTGGGAGTAGGTGTCGTCGCCGATCGGTTGTTCGGTGATCCGCAGGAACACCACCCGGTGGCGGTCTTTGGCAATGCCGCCGCTGCCCTCGAGAAGCGTGACTGGGCCGACTCCGTCGCGCGTGGCGGTGCTCATGTGGCTGCATGTCTCGTCCCTCTGGCCCTGTTGGGGGCAGGGGTCGAGAAGGTCACCGCGAAACACCCGATGCTGCGCGTGATCACGACGGCTGCGACGACCTGGGCGGTCATCGGGGCGACCTCGCTGGCCGACGAAGGTCAGCGAATGTACGTCCGGCTCGACGAGGACGACCTGGCCGGGGCCCGCGAGCAGCTGTCCCACCTGTGCTCCCGTGACGCCGACCAGCTCGACGAGCCGGAACTGGCTCGGGCGACCGTGGAGTCCATGGCCGAGAACACCGCCGACGCCGCCGTGGCATCCCTGTGGTGGGGAGCCGTGGCCGGAGTACCGGGAATGCTGGTACATCGAGGGGCGAACACCCTCGATGCCATGATCGGACACCACAACGAGCGTTACGAGAACTTCGGGAAGGTTGCCGCCCACCTTGACGATCTGCTGGATCTCCCTGCCGCCCGGCTGACCGGACTGTTCGCCTGCCTGCTGGCGCCCACCGTCGGGGGAGACCGGCGTCGGGCAGTGCAGATCATGATGCGTGATCATGGCCATCACCCCAGTCCGAACGGGGGATGGTGCGAGTCGGCCTGGGCGGGCGCCCTCGGGGTGCAACTGGGCGGACGCAATGTCTACTACGGCAATCGTCACGAGGATCGTCCCCTGCTGGGAGACGGCGCACGCCCGGACGGTCGGAAGGTCGCGGACGCTGCCGACCTCGTCACCGGGGTCACCGGGATGGCGACGGCTGCCGCCTGCCTCGGCGTAGCGGCCATCGCCCACCTCAGGTTCTACGGCGGCATCCTGCCTCGTCGTTACGACTCGAGCGCGAAGGAGAAGTGAGATGAGTGGAATCCTCGTCGCCGGAACGTCTTCTGACGCCGGGAAGTCGCTGGTCGTCACTGCCCTCTGCCGGGCCGCGTGGCGTCGCGGGATCGACGTCGTTCCTTACAAGGCCCAGAACATGTCGAACAATTCGATGGTCTGCCCCGACGGGTCCGAGATCGGCCGGGCGCAGTACCTGCAGGCCAGCGCCGCCAGGGTGACTCCGGAATCAGCCATGAATCCGGTGCTGCTCAAACCTGGCACCGATCGTCGCTCCTTCATCGTGCTGCGTGGCACGCCGGGAGGCGTGCTGGAAGCGGGACAGTACGCCACCGGACGACGTCACCTCGCGGAAGCCGCATGGGCCGCCTACGACGAGCTCTCCGCCGCCCACGACATGGTCATCTGCGAGGGTGCGGGCTCCCCGGCCGAGATCAACCTGCGTGCCGGTGACTACACGAACATGGGACTGGCAAGGGAGAAGAGCCTGCCGGTGGTGCTCGTCGGGGACATTGACCGCGGCGGGGTGCTCGCCAGCCTCTTCGGCACCTGGGCGCTGCTCGACGACGCGGACCGTTCCCTGCTGGCCGGGTACGTCATCAACAAATTCCGCGGTGATGAGTCCGTTCTCGCTCCTGGTCTGGAAGAGATCACTCGTCGCACCGGAATGCCGAGTTTTGGGGTGCTGCCCTGGGTCCCCGAGGTGTGGCTCGACGGTGAGGATGCGTTGGAGGTGGGACGCTGGCGTCACGACGGGAACTCCGTTTCCACCGACGATCTGCGGGTTGCCGTCGTCCGGCTGCCGAGAATCTCCAACGCCACCGATGTCGACGCCATGGCCGCCGAGGCCGGGGTCGACGTCCAGGTGACGACCAACCCCAACACCTGCGAACTGGCCGACGTGCTCGTCCTGCCCGGATCGCGGTCCACCGTGCGTGATCTGGAGTGGCTGAGGTCCACCGGAATCGCTGAGGTCGTGGCCCGCCGTGCCCGTCAAGGTCGCACTGTGCTGGGCATTTGTGGCGGCTACCAGATGCTCACCCGCCTCATCCTCGACCCCGAGGGTCAGGAATCGCCGACCGAGCGAACCGAGGGACTCGGGCTACTGCCGGTCGAGGTGACCTTCGGTGCCGACAAGACCCTGGCCATCCCGAGCGGATCCTGGCGGGGGATCGAGGTCGGCGGCTACGAGATCCATCACGGCCGAATGGATGTCGACCTGTCGGCGGGGGAGCCCTTCCTCGACGGAGTCCGCGTCGGAAGTGTCTGGGGGACGATGTGGCATGGTGCCTTCGAATGTGACGATTTCCGGCGCGCCTGGCTGGCCGAAGCTGCCGAGCATGCCGGATCGGCGTGGCGCCCGGTGGAGGGTGCCATCGGGTATGGGCAGCGCCGCGAGCAGATGATCGACGTGCTGGCCGACGCCGTTGAGGAGCATCTCGGTCTTGACCGTCTGTTCTCCCTGGCAGGCGGGAGCTGACCCCGGCCGTGTCGTGGTGTGGTGCCACGATGTGGGAGGATCGATACAACGACCGATCTCGAGGAAGCCGGTGTGAGTCCGGCGCGGTCCCGCCACTGTGACCATCGCCGCGGTGATGGCAGCCAGACACTCGAACGGTTCGTTGCGCACGTCATCGGGCGAGGACACCTGAGGAGGCCGTCATGAGCTATGCCCCTGTACATCCTGACCACAAGTCGGGACGAACCCTCATCGGGGTCGGAGTGGGGCCGGGTGACCCAGAGCTGGTCACCCTGAGAACCGTGCGCATCCTGCGCGAGGCTGATGTCATCCTCGTGCCCTACACCGAGGCCACCACCGACGGTCCCGGACGTGCCGAGACCATCATCACTGCCGTCGCCCCGGAGATCGTCGAGCGCATCAAGCGCATCCCCTTCTCCATGCGGGAGAGGTCTGGTGTCGGCGAGAAGCGCAGGGCCTCCTGGCAGGTATCCGCCGATGCGGCGATCACGGCCTTCGACGAAGGGGCTCGCACTGTCGCCCTGGCCACCGTCGGAGATCCGACGGTCTTCTCCACCTTCACCTACCTGCGCGCCAATGTCGAGGAGAGACTCCCCGACGTCAGCGTCGAGCTGAGCCCAGGTATCACCGCCATGCAGGCCCTGTCGGCGGCGTCCGGGCGCCCGCTGGTGGAGGGCAAGGAGGTCCTGGCCCTCGTCCCGGCCACCGTCGGGATGGAAAAACTTGGCCAGGTCCTCGACCTCGTCGACTCAGTGGCGATTTACAAGGGGGGACGCAAACTCCCAGACGTTGTCGAGCAGCTGCGGCAGCGGGATCGTCAGGCTGTCATCGGCACCGACGTCACGCTGGAGTCCGAGCAGATCGTCACCCTCGGTGAGGTCGCTGATACTCAGGCTCTGCCGTACTTCTCGACCGTCCTCACCACTCCAGAGCGCACCATCACGGGAGGAAAACTGTGAACGAACCTCAAGCTGCACGACCCACTCAGCACGCCTCTGAGAGGGTCCTGGAGGATCTGGACCACAACGCCATCGAGCCGCCTCCGGTACCGCGGCGGGAGATCCCCGAGGGAGCAGGCAAGGTCGTTTTCGTCGGTGCCGGACCGGGCGCTCCGGACCTGGTGAGCCTGCGCGGAGCCCGTGTCATCGAGACCGCTGACATCATCATCTGGGCCTCCAGCCTCGTTCACCCCGACATGGTGGCCCGTCACAAGGCGGGAGCCGAGCTCATTGACTCCGCCTCCATCCCGCTGGAGGACCTCGAGCCCCTCTACACCCGCGCTCGCGACGAGGGGCTGGTGGTGGCGAGGGTCCACACCGGTGACCCGTCCATCTATGGCGCCACCGCCGAGCAGCGCGACCTGTGTCGTCGCATCGGTATTGACTTCGAGACCATCCCGGGCATTTCGGCTTTCTCGGCCGCCGCGGCCCGGATGGACGTCGAGATCACCGTCCCAGAGGTGTCCCAGTCACTCGTCCTCACCCGACTGGAGGGCGGGCGGACCCCCATGCCCGATGGGGAGACCGTCGCCTCATTCGCCCGTCACGGTGCGACGATGGCGATCTACCTTTCGGCGGCCCGTAACAAGGCTCTTCAGGATGCCCTGCTGGAGGGAGGCTACCTGCCCGAGACTCCCTGCATCATCGGGTACGCGGTCAGCTGGCCCGAGGAAATCATGTTCCGCTGCGACCTGGCCCACCTCTCGGAGACGATGCGCAACCACAAGCTGTGGAAGCACGCCGTCGTCCTCGTCGGACCGGCCCTGGCAGAGGGTCCGATCAAGACTCGCAGCCACCTCTACCACCCCGGTTTCCGTCACGAATACCGCGGAGCTGACGCCCAGGCCCGCGCTGACCTCAAGGCCCACGGCACTCGCGGCGTCTACGACCAGAACCCCACGAACTCCGACACGAAGGACAATTCATGATTCGCGTCCACGGATATCTCGGTACCATTTCCGACTCCTTGCGCCAGGAGGCCGCCGATGCTGACCTCGTCGTCGGAGGTCAGCGTCACCTTGACGCCCTCAACGTTCCCGACGAGAAGCGTCAGAAGCTCGGCCTCATCGGCCCTGCCGTCGAGCGAGTTCAGTCCCTGCCCGACGACGCCAACGTCGTTGTCATCGCCTCCGGTGACCCGCTCTTCTTCGGTGTGGTGCGACGTATCCGCCAGGCCGGTCTCAAGGTCGAGGTCGTGACGGCCCCGACCTCCTTGCAGGCTGCTTTCGCCGCCGTGGCCTTGCCCTGGGACGACGCCCAGTTCGTCTCCTCACACTCCAAGGACATCGAGACCGCCATCCGGCTTGCCAAGATCCATCCCAAGGTGGGCGTGCTGACAGCCCCCAACCGAGGCCTGGCGGAATTGGTCGACGGGCTCGCGGGTCGCGGCAAGACCTTCGTCCTCGCTGAGAAGATCGGTGAGGAGGGCCAGCGGGTGCGTGTCCTCGACGAGGAAGCAGCCAGGGCCGTCATTGCTGACGCGGACATCCTCAGCCCCAACGTCGTGCTGGTCCTCGAGCATCATCCGGACTCCCCGGCGGCCCTGGGCATCAACCCGGAGCTGGCCGGTGACGTCAACGTCAATGCTCCCGAGGCCCCCCAGCCCGGCGTCGACACCAACCCGGACGGCTCGGACCGTGACCCGATCATCGGACAGATCATCAATTCCGACGCCGCGGCGGCCCACGCCGAGGCCATCGACCACGTGCTCAAGCGCGAGACCAAGAAGTACGTCGGACCGTCCCGCACCGGGCTGGCGGCGGCCTGGGGCGAGTGCGACCTCATCGTCTCCCACCTGGCCCTGGGTGCCACGACGCGCATCATCGCCCCGCTGCTGGAGTCCAAGAAGACCGACCCGGGTGTGGTCGTCGTCGACGAGGCCGGCCGTTTCGCCATCCCATTGGTGGGTGGCCACGTCGGTGGGGCCAACGAGCTCTCCCGCACCATCGCCGAGGCTCTCGGCGGCACCGCCGTCGTGTCCACCGCCACCGACTCCCTCGGTGTCCCGGCCCTCGATCAGCTCGGTTGGGCCTACGAGGGTGACGTCGCCGGGGTGACCGGATCGATCATCGCCGGACGCCCGGTGCTGGTCATCCGCGAACAGCCCTGGCCGCTGCCCCCACTGCCCAAGAACGTCACCGAGGATGCTGAATCCCCGGTCGCCCGAATCATCGTCTCCGAGCGGGTCGCAGAGCGAATTCGGACTGACCATGGTGACGACCTGCCCACCGTCGTCCTGCACCCGAACTGCCTGGTCGTCGGGATGGGATGTAACAAGGGCACCGAGGTCGAACCGCTGCGAGAGCTTCTCGAGAAGACCCTCGCTGACAACGGTCTGGCTCTTGGATCGGTCACTCGTCTGGTCTCCCACGAGGTCAAGGCCGGTGAGCTCGGTCTCGTGAAGCTGGCGAATCAGCTCGGCGTCGATTACCGCACCGAGTCCGCGGAGGAGCTGGCCGCCCAGGACGTCCCGACTCCCTCCGACGTCGTCGCACGCGAGGTCGGCACACCGAGTGTCAGCGAGGCTGCCGTGCTGTGCCAGGGAGCCGAGCTGCTGGTCCACAAGACCAAGACTCCCGAGGCCACCTGCGCCGTCGGTCGCATCCCGGCTCGTGGTCACCTCTCGGTCGTCGGCCTCGGGCCCGGCTCGCGAGATCTTCTCACCCCGCGCGCCGTCGATGCCATCCGCAATGCCACCTTCATAGCGGGTTATGCCCCCTACGTCCGTCAGATCCGCGACCTGGTGCGTCCGGGTGCCACAATCCTGGCCACCAAGATGGGCACCGAGGAGGAGCGCACCCAGGCGGCCATTGACGCGACCCGCGACGGTCGCAACGTGGCTTTCGTGTGCGGCGGCGACCCGGCCATCTATGCCATGGCCTCCCCGACCCTGGAGATGGGCACCGATGGCATCGACGTCGAGATCGTTCCCGGTGTCACCGCCGAGCTCGCCATCTCGGCGATCCTCGGTGCTCCGCTGGGCCATGATCACGCCACGATCAGTCTCTCGGACCTGCACACCGACTGGGATCTCATCCTCAAGAGGGTGAGAGCGGCTGCCGAGGGGGATCTCGTCACCACCTTCTACAACCCGCGTTCACGTACCCGAACCCATCAGCTCCCCGACGCCCTGGCGATCATGGCTGAGCACCGTCCGCCGTCCACCCCGGTGGCGATCGTCTCCCATGCCGAGCGTCGTCAGCAGGAGGTGATCATGTCCACCCTCGAGGAGTTCAAGCCCGAATGGGTCGGCATGACGACCCTTGTCGTCGTGGGTTCGACGACGACCAAGTACGTGAGCTCCGGAGACGGACGACGCCTCATGGTCACCCCACGTGACTACCACTGGATGGACGGCCACGTCACCGGTGAGGCTCGCAAGAACTACACGCACAAGGACCTGCCCAAGGCTGACGAGAAGACCTACCTGTCCAAGCCGCCGGTCCACTCGACCCGCATGTCCGGGTCCGAGAAGAACGCCGAGACGAAGGAGTCGAAATGACCGATCCACTCGCCAGTGGGACCCCGCTGGTCATCGCAGCACATGGCACCCGTGACGAGTCCGGCGTGGCCGAGTGTCGCGCCCTGGCCGAGCGCATCGCCGGCAAACTGCCCGGCATCCCGGTCGAGCTGGGGTTCGTCGAGCTCGCCGAACCCAGCATCCCGGACGCCGTCCGTGCCGCCGTCGCCCAGACACCGGAGGTTCCCGAGGGCGCTGACGGTGACGAGGACCCGGCAGCCGCCGTCGTCGTTCCGTTGATGTTCAACACCGGCGGTCACGTCCGGGAGGACATTCCAGAGGCCATCGACGAGGGCCGTGGGGACGCACGCGTCATGTATTCCGCCCCATTGCTGCCGGACGTGCGGATGCGCAAGGCCCTCAACCGTCGTCTCGCCGAGACCCTCGCTGCCGGTGAGGGACGCGAGGAGTGGCGTTCCCGCGACACGGCCGTGGTGTTGGTGGGACGCGGAGCTCTCGTGCCCGATGCCAACGCTTCCCACTACACCCTGACGAGGATGTTCTGGGAGGAGAACGACCTTGACCGGGTTGAACCGGCCTTCATCCAGGTGACCCGTCCGTCGGTTCCCGAGGCCCTCTCCGCCCTGGCTGCCCAGGGTGCCGATCAGATCGTCGTGCAGGGCAATTTCCTCTTCCCGGGGCTGCTGCACGTGTGGATGACCGAGCAGGTGGAGGCCTGGCAGGCCAGCCATCCCGGCGTCGAGATCCGCATCGCCCCGGTCATCGGTGACTGTGACGAGGTCGCTGACGTCGTCGTCGATCGCTACCGAGAACCCCTTGACGAGGTGGGCCTGGGGGAGGGAGCCCCGGTTTACATGACGGGTCTGCGTCTGCAGGGCCGCAAGGTTCTGGTCGTCGGTGCCGGGCACGTTGCCGAACGCCGCGTCGTGAGGCTGCTCGAGGCCGGGGCCGAGGTCCACGTCGTCGCCCCGAACTCCGGTATCCAGCTCACGCGGATGTCCCGCAAGGGATTGGTGGACCTGGAGCGTCGCGCCTTCCAGGTCGAGGATCTTGACGGCGTCTGGTTCGTCCAGGCCCTCACCAACGATCCTGAGGTGAATGCCTTGGTGGCAGAGGAGGCCGACAAGCGCGGCGTCTTCTGTGTGCGTGGTGACAAGGGACGCAAGGGCAGTGCCTTCACTCCGGCCACCGAGAGGGCTGGTGGCATGACGGTCAGCGTGGTCGGTGACCGTACCCCGCGTCGCTCCGCCAAGCTGCGTGACGAGGTGCTGCGAGCCTTGCAGGGCTGAATCTGTCGAGGAGGGATTCCCCGACGATGACGGTTCAGGGCTTTCCTGCCTATCATCGTCGGGTGATCTCCCACGACCTACATGCCCTGGGCTTCGACGCCCCCGATCTCGACGTCCTCGTCAATTCCGCGGCTGAGGCTGGTGCTGTCGGGGTGGAGGACGTCGGCGGGTTCGACCTGCTGGCTGCTTACACCGATCCGTCCGGGGCGCGGCTGGCGCTCATGAAGCAGAAGGATCGCGACGAGATCGAGACGATGGCCTCCCTCGTCGCCCCGACGACTCACCCTGCCGACCTGGTGCGGTTCAGCTCGACGGTGGCACTGGTCGACATCTACGCCCACGCCAACTTGGCATCCATGCTCACCGGGGAGTCGGTGCTCAAGCTGCCCGCCGCCAACCGCAAGCACCTGGCGCGCTTTCTGGCCAATGTTGACGACCCGGTTGAGGTACCGCTGTGCCCCGAACCCGGTGACGACACCCCACGCTTCATCGAGCATCTGCGGGTGGGCGCCGTCGCCAATCAGATGCTGCGGGTCTTCGAGTCCGAGGAGGAGTACGGACGCTCTCACGAGGGGTCTCTGGGCGGTACCGGTGATCTGCAGTTCGCCGCCGGAACCCTGATCAGCCCGTGGCTGATGGAAATCAATGCTGGTCGCGCCTCTCGCGGGGAGGCCAGCGCCGTCGCCGAGATGACGATGGTCTGCAAGCGGGTCGAGAAGCGCACCAACGCGCTCACCGGCGTCGACTGGTATCGGATCGTCGGCGACACCTCGATTCCGATGACCCTGGCCGCCCCGGCGAATCTGCCGCGGGTTCCCCACGAGGGGTCGGTCATCTCCGGGCAGGTCGTCCCGGTGGTGTCGATGGGCACGTGGGAGGGCGACGCCCTCTGGGGGTGACGCCCTCGTGCGGCTGACGACCCTCAGCGGTGAGTGTTCGTCAGTTCATCGGTTGAGGCGATGGCGTTGACGGCAGCCACCGCGATCGCCGAACCACCGCGTCGTCCCAGCAAGGTGAGGTAGTCCAGTCCCAGCGTGGAATCGACGAGAGCCTGCTTGGACTCGGCCGCACCGACAAAACCAACGGGGATACCGACGACAGCCGCCGGGCGGGCCCCCGTCTCCTCGCACACTTCGAGCACGCGGAACAGCGCGGTCGGGGCGTTGCCGATGGCGACGATGGCCCCGTCGAGCTTGCCCTCCTCGGCCCACAGGTCCACCGCCGCGCAGGTCTTCGTCATGTTCTTGGCCGTGGCGATGTCGGCCAGTCGGGGATCCTTGATGTAACAGATCGTCTCGTTGTCACGGGGCAGACGGGACCGGATGATTCCGGTGGCCGTCATGGAGGAGTCGCACAGGATCGGGGCGCCGTTGCCCAAGGCCTTGCGGGCGGCCTTGACCACACCTGGCGTGAAGGCGATGTCGTCAGCGATGGCGGGATCCGCAGCAGCGTGAATCATCCGGACGACGACTCCCTCGACGTCGGTGGGGAAGCGATCGAGGTCCGCCTCAGATCGGATGATGCGGAAGGACTCGCGGTAGATGTCTGATCCGTTGTTGACGTACTCGTGGGCCACGGCTGTGCTCCTGACGATGACAAGGTGTGATGACGTCGGGATGCTAACACTGCACGTCGCGCACATGGTGCGTTACCATTGTTAGGCCATCCTTCGATGCAATCCCGGGGCAGCTGTGTTTCACTGTCCAGGACACAACTCAAGAATGCCCTGATGACGTGGTTGAAGCCGGGAAATGCCGACACGGACGCGCCACTGTGAACGATCCCTCGAGGGTCGGAAGTCAGATCTGCTACGCGCATCAGGCCTTTCCAGGACGGGACGCGAATCCCGAGAAAGGAGATGACACCTCATGCACATTGCTGAGGGCGTTCTCTCACCAGCCCAGTGCGCAGTGTGGTATGCAGCTGCTGCGCCATTCGTGATTCACGGCGGCTATCGAGTCGTCAAAGAGGTTAAGGAGCATCCCGAGAACAAGCTCCTGCTCGCGACTGCCGGCGCCTTTACCTTCGTTCTCTCCGCCATCAAGCTACCCAGCGTCACCGGCTCGTCGTCCCACCCCACGGGAACCGGCGTCGGTGCAGCCCTGTTCAAACCACCGGTCATGGCGTTCTTGGGGATGATCGTATTGATCTTCCAGGCTCTGCTGCTGGCTCACGGTGGCATCTCGACCCTGGGCGCCAACACGTTCTCGATGGGCATCGCCGGACCGTGGGCCGGTTACGCCTTCTACAAACTCACCAAGAAACTCCACGGATCCGACGCGTTGGCAATCTTCCTGTGCATGGTCTTCGCCGACTTCATCACCTACGTCGTCACGAGCTTCCAGCTCGCCTTCGCCTTCCCGGATCCGACCGGTGGCTTCTGGGGAGCCGTCGGCAAGTTCTTGACCATCTTCGCCTGGACCCAGATCCCGCTGGCCATCGCCGAGGGTCTGCTTGGCATCCTGCTGTTCCGTTTCCTCGCCAAGGTCGCCGCTCCGCAGCTCCAGCAGCTCGGTGTCCTCGCTCGTACCCCGGAGGTGTCCCATGCCTGAGAACACCGTTGCAAAGGTCCGTCAGGACAACTCGCTGACCGGAAACAACAAGTGGGTGGCTCCGGTCATCATCATCCTTCTGATCGCCCTGTTCGTCATGAGCATGGTACTGGGTGGCAAGAAGACCAGCGGCGACGAGGAAGGATTCGGGGGGACTGACGACGCTGCCGCCGAGGCTGCCGAGCAAGCCGGTGCCAAGAAATGGATCGAGCCGATCTTCGAGCCGAACTCCGGTGAGGTCGAGTCCGGCCTGTTCGCTCTGCAGGCTGCCCTGGGTGCCGGCGTTGCTGGCTACGCCCTGGGCCGTATGGCCGGCAAGAAGAAGGGCCGCGAGGAGGCTGAGGACGCCTCCGATCTGCACAGTGTCGACGACGTGCCCGAGGCCGCCGTCACCTCGTCGGAAGCGACTGCCTCCGCCAAGTCATGACGATCACCTCTCTCGACGACGCCGCCTGGGACTCTCCCTGGCGGCGTCGTCCGGTCGGGGAGAAAGTCGCCCTGTCGACGGCTCTCCTCCTGACCTCACTGTGCACCCCGTCGATGGAGGCGTCGTCGTTGGTCAGCCCGGTCGTGGGCTCCGGCATCTGGCCTGGGGCGCTGTTGGCCGGGATCGTCAGCATGATCGTCATCCTCGGTCCGGCGCGCATCCAGGGGCGAGTGCTGTGGCAGGCCATGGCCGCCCCGATCGTCTTCCTCTTCTTCGGCGGGATCTCGGTCCTCATCAGCCTCGGTTCCAGCCCGGTGGGAACGGTCTGGTGGCATTCCGGGGTATTCAGTATCGGTCCGGTCTCCACCGCCCAGGCAATGTCCTTGGTGGAGCACGGCGTCTGTGGCACGCTCACCCTCATGGTGCTGGCCGTCACCACTCCCATGGTTGACCTGCTCACGTGGATGCGAAAGTTCCACATCCCCGATCCGTTGCTCGAGATCGCCTCCTTGACCTACCGACTCATCTTCGTGCTGCTCGACACCCTGGTCACGGCCAGCGAAGCTCAGCACGCCCGCCTTGGTGACGCCCCGGAGGGGAGATTTGGCGGGTTCAACCGGCGCATGAACAACACCGCCGCGCTGCTGGGATCGGTGGGTATCCGCGCCTGGACAAGGGCCAACCGCCTCAACGACGGCCTGGTCAACCGAGGATTCGAGTCCGCCTTGGTGACCCTGCCCGTCAAACGCGTGGGATCAGCACGTTTCAAGACCATCGTCGTCATCGTCATCGCTGCTGTCTGGGCGATCAGCTGGTCGACGACCGGAAGGATTTTCAGATGAGTGACGAGGTCCTACTGTCGACCGAGCACCTGTACGCCACCCACCCTGGCCGGCCCATGGTGCTCACCGACGTCAACGTCACCTTTCGTGCTGGAGTTCGGGTGGCGATTCTGGGAGCAAACGGATCGGGCAAGACGACGCTGATGCGCTGCCTGTCAGGCTCCCTCAAACCCGTCAAGGGCAAGGTCAAGAGGGGTGGCACCGTGCTCGGTCACGGGCGCACCCAGCTTCGTGAGCACCGTCGGGCGGTTCAGCTCGTCCTCCAGGACCCCGACGACCAACTCTTCAGCGCTGACGTGAGCCAGGACGTCTCCTTCGGCCCGATGAACATGGGGCTGGACGTGGCGGAGGTGCGCGATCGCGTCGCCGAGGCCCTGCAGCTGCTCGGGGCCAGCCATCTTGCCGAGCGTGCCACGCACCAGCTGTCCTATGGTGAACGCAAGAGGATTGCTGTCGCCGGTGCCGTCGCCATGCGCCCGGATCTGCTTCTCCTTGACGAACCCACCGCCGGACTCGACCCGGTTGGCGTCACCAAGATGCTGGAGGCATTGGACCGTCTGCGTGACCACGGTACGACTGTGGCGATGGCCACCCATGACGTCGACCTGGCTCTAGCCTGGGCCGACGAGGCTCTCATCGTCGTCGACGGTGGAGTGCGGCAGGGGCCGATCGACGAGTTGCTCGCCAATGTGACCATGGTGGAGAGGGCTCATCTGCACTTGCCGTGGCCCCTCGAGCTGGTCCGACGCCTTGGCATAGACGAGCGTCCCCGCACGATGAGTGAGGTCGTCGCGATCCTGTCACACCGGCCGCCGAGCACTTCACGGTGACGCCGTGTTGCCTCGTGACACCAGCGACATGAGTCACGTTTGATGGGGTGACCGCTGCGGTGGTTCGATGGTCGTCATGAACAGGTCATCGTCGAGTACTGCGCTGATCATTGGCGCGGTTGTCGTACCGATCGCCGTCTGCGCGGTGTTGAGCGCCCTCATCGACGTCTTCGTCGCACCCGCAGCCGCCCTCGTACTCGTTCTCGTCATCGTCTTCTTCTGTCTGAGAGGATCCTGGCTCGTTGACGCGCTGGTCATCGTGGTCAGCGCTCTCAGTTTCGACTTCTTCCTGACATTCCCGTACCGGAGCATGAAGATCGCCTCTCGCCCTGACATCGAGGTGACGATCGTTCTTCTCGCAGTCGGTGCTGCGATCGCCGGTATCTCGCGCTGGGCTCTGACGGCCTCGGACCTGGCCGAGCAGCGCCAGGGATATGTTGCCTCGGCACTCGATGCTCGCTCAGGCGGGCTGAGCCATGAAGACATCGCTCAGAAACTCGCCAGTCTCGTCGGGGCTGAGGCAGGTGTGTGGGTGGACGGCAATCCGCCGGCCGGGGAGGCCGTCGTCCAGAACTCGACCACCATGCGCACGGATGTCGGGCTGGAGGATCCTTCCCGGGTTGGTTTTCCCACCGACCGGTTCATCTGCTTCCCGGCGACCGGTGGCTACATCCGAGTCTCGGCGGCGTCTCGCCATGTGCGCCCCACCGCCGAGCAGATGCGGGCTGCCTGCCTGCTGGCCTCCCAGATCAGCTGAGTCCAGGATCAGACAACTGTGCACACTGGGTGGCTCGTCGTCACTCAGTGTGCTGCCAGGTCCACGCCACGACGGTGCGGGCCGGTCTCCAGCCCCGCAGTCGGCCGATGCTGTCGGCGGTCTCGACGCCGAACCTCATGAGGTCGCCGCCTAGGTCCCGGTGCAAGGATTCCACGAGCATCTCGGCCTCCATCGTCACCCCATGGACGACGAGCCGTCCCCCGATGGGCAGACGCGGTCGACACTGGGTGACGAGAGTTTCCGTCGCACCGCCGCCGATGAAGATGGCATCCGGGTCGGGCAGTCCCTCCGGCAGCCCCTTGGTGAGGTCGGCGTCGATGACCTCGAACTGGCCGGGCAGAGTGAGTTCTGCGGCATTCGTGCGGGCATTGGCGGCCCGTTCTGCCTTGCGCTCCACCCCGATGGCTCGGCAGGTCGGATCAGTGCGACACCACTCGACACCGATCGACCCGGCGCCGGTGCCGAGGTCCCACAGCAGCTGGCCCGGCATGGGTCGCAACGCTGCCAGAGCGACGGCCCTCACCGGATGTTTGGTGATGAGGCCGTCATGAGCGAAGTGCGTCTCGTCGAGGCCAGGCGTGCGTCCGAGGAGGGTGGCGTCAGGATCATGGGTCATGAGGGAAGCTTAGGGCAGTGCCGGGTGAGGACAACCCGACCCGTGTGACACAATCGACGATGGCCCTCGGGGAGGAATCCGGTGTGAATCCGGAGCGGTCCCGCCACTGTGAGCGCCTCAGCGCGAGCCAGGTCGATCCTGCGGGTCAGGTTACGGAAGTCCCGTGGCCCGACGGGCGCGGACCCGCAAGGAGGTCGTTCATGCCGCACGCGCGCAGTGGCGCCACACCAGACGACGGACTGTCCACCAGACAGCGACGGTTACGGCCAGTTCTTGCGGTGAACACCGGCGAGGGCAAGGGCAAGACGACAGCGGCGATGGGCACCGCCCTGCGCGCCTGGAACCAAGGGTGGAGGGTCGGCGTCTTCCAGTTCGTGAAGTCCGGACGTTGGCATGTCGGCGAGCAGGACGCCCTGCAAGCCCTCGGGAAACTCCACGAGGAGACCGGCGTCGGCGGGCCCGTCACATGGGAGGTCATGGGGACCGGATGGTCCTGGGCACGGTCCTTCGATGCCGCCGATGACCCCGAGGCCGCTGCCCGCGAGGGATGGCGACACGTGTCGGAGCTCCTGGCCAGCGAGGCGCTTGACTTCTACCTTCTTGACGAGTTCACCTACCCGCTGGACTGGGGATGGCTCGATGTCGACGAGGTCGTCGACACACTGGTCAACCGACCCGGCACCCAGCACGTCGTCATCACCGGCCGTCGGGCCCCGGCAGCCCTCGTCGAGGCCGCAGATCTCGTCACCGAGATGACCAAGATCAAGCACCCCTTCGACGCCGGTCAGCGTGGTCAGGCGGGAATCGAATGGTGATGCGCATTCCACGAATCCTCATCGCCGCCCCGGCGTCGGGAGGCGGCAAGACGACCGTAGCGACCGGTCTCATGGCAGCCCTGCGTGCCACTGGCCGGACGGTGGCGCCGTTCAAGGTTGGGCCGGATTACATCGATCCCGGTTACCACTCGATGGCCAGTGGTCGTCCGGGCCGCAACCTGGACTCCGTCATGTGTGGTGACGAGCTCATGGCCCCGCTGCTGGCCCATGGTTTCGTCACCCCCGATGCGGCGGACATTGCGGTCATCGAGGGAGTGATGGGCCTCTTCGACGGCCAGCTCGGGACCGGACGCGGGTCCAGCGCCAAGATCGCCACCTCGACCCAGACCCCGGTGGTCGTGGTCGTCGACACCGCTCATGCGTCCCTCACCCACGCCGCAGTGGTGGCAGGTCTGGCGACGTTTGATCCGAATGTCACGATCGCCGGTGTGATCCTCAACCGGGTCGCCTCTCCTCGTCATGGTGCCGAGGTCGTGCGCGGACTCGACCGACTCGGCATCCCGGTGCTGGGACGGATTCCGCGCACCGAGTCGATCTTCGTGCCCTCTCGCCACCTGGGCCTGGTCCCGGCGGGGGAGTGGGAGGACTCCGCCTCCAAGGTCGCCGGCCTGGGTGATCTCATCGCCGAACACGTCGATCTCGACGCCGTCATGGACCTGGCCGATTCCGCTCCCGACCTCGACGTCGAGCCTTGGGATCCGCGAGCTGCTCTGCAATCAGCTGGCTGGCAAGGCCATTCCTTCGACGAGCCGCCGGTGGTCGGAATCTTCGCGGGGCGAGCCTTCACCTTCCGTTACCCCGAGACCACCGAGATGTTGCGGGCGGCCGGGTTCCGGGTCGTTGACGTCGATCCCCTCACCGATCGACGTCTTCCGGACGGCATTCAGGGCCTGTACCTGGGCGGTGGATTCCCGGAGATGCACGCCACGGATTTGGAGGACAACACCGAGCTCGCGGCAGATGTCCGCGCCCATGCCGAGGCCGGGATGCCGATCGTCGCGGAGTGCGCCGGGCTTCTCTACCTCTGCCGCCACCTCGACGGGCGAGACATGGCCGGCGTCCTTCCGATGGACGCGGCGATGGCGACGAGACTGACGATGGGATACCGGGTCGCCACCCGCAACTCCATCAGCGTCGTCGGCCACGAATTCCACCGCACCACGACGACGCCATTGGCTGACGTCGACCCGGCGTGGCACATCACCATGCCCGACGGCACCGATCGTGCCGAGGGAGCTCTGGGAGACCCTGCTGCTCTGGGGCGTCCCACCGTGCAGGCCTCCTACCTGCACCTGCACTGGGCCGGTCAGCCCTCCCAGGCGGCGTGGTTTGCCCGTGAGGTGGCGAGGTTCCACGAGGGGAGAGGGGCCCAGGATGCCGAGCCTGACCTCAATCACCACGGGGACAGCGACATTGCCGACGGTCTGGTTGACCTGGCCGTCAACGTCCGCGTCCCCGAGCCACCGCAGTGGCTTCGTGACGCAATCACCTCCACCGAGCACGACTGGGCGCGTTATCCTGACGCCACCCCGGCCCGGGAGGCCCTGGCCACCATGCAAGGTGTGGGAATCGACATGGTTCTGCCCACCTCCGGAGCCGCCGAGGCCTTTCCCCTCATTGCGACCACGCAGCCGCACCACGCCGCGGTCATCCATCCTCAGTTCACCGAGCCGGAGGCAGCTCTGAGATCAGCCGGGATAGACGTCGACCGAGTCATCCTCAATGCCTCCGACGGGTTCGCACTGGACCCGGCCCTCGTCCCGGAGGATGCCGACCTCGTCATCGTCGGTAACCCCACGAACCCCACCGGTCGGCTGCACCCGGCGTCCGACCTGCTGACCCTGCGCCGCCCGGGTCGGATCCTCGTCGTCGACGAAGCCTTCATGGACGCCACTGACGAGTCCCAGTCCCTCATCGGCAACGACATGGGCAACCTGCTGGTGCTGCGCTCCCTGACGAAGACCTACGGCCTGGCCGGAATCCGTGCCGGATACGTCGTCGGGGATCCGCGACTCATCTCACGTCTGGCGGCTCGTCAGACCCCATGGTCGGTGTCTACCCCGGCCGTCGCGGCCATGGTCTCCTGCACCTCCGAGGAAGCGTCTCGGTTCCGCAACCAGCTGCGCGACGAGCTTCCCGCGGCCCGCGCCGACCTCGTCGGACGCCTTCGAGAACTCGGTCTGACAATCGTCGATTCCGAGGCTCCCTTCGTGCTCGTCGACACCTCGTCAATCAGCGGCGAATCGGTGCGTCTTCCCCTGGCTGATCGCGGGTTTGCCGTGAGGCGCGGGGAGACCTTCCCCGGTCTCGGCCCCAGCTGGATCAGACTCGCCGTCCGTGACACGAAGACACACGCTGAGCTCGCCCGAGCCATCTCCGATCTGACAGCACACCAACCCAAGGAAAACTGATGTCCTACTCCCCAGAACTCGTTCCCGGCACTGTCACCCTCGTCGGAGGTGGCCCCGGTGATCCCGGGCTGCTGACCATTGCAGGGCTGGAGGCAGTGCGTCAGGCCGACGTCATCCTCCACGACCGTCTCGCTCCGGTCGTCGTCATGGACGAGAATCCCGACGCCGAGAAGATCCCGGTCGGCAAGGTGCCGCGCGGGCCCTACGTCCCGCAGGAGCGCACTAACGAGCTGCTCATCGAGCATGCCAGGGCCGGGCGCAAGGTGGTGCGCCTCAAGGGTGGCGACTCCTTCGTCTTCGGACGTGGCGGCGAGGAGTGGCAGGCCTGCGCCGCTGCCGGTGTTCCGGTGCGCGTCATTCCCGGTGTCACCTCCTGCGTGGCCGGCCCCGAGCTCATGGGAGTCCCACTGACCCACCGTCACCTGGTTCAGGGATTCACCGTCGTCTCGGGGCACGTCGCCCCCGGCGACACCCGGTCCGAACTCGACTGGGCACAGATCGCCAAGACCGGCACCACCCTCGTCATCCTCATGGGCGTGGCTCACATCGGTGACATCGCTGCACGCCTCATGGAAGGCGGACTTGCCGGTGACACCCCGGTCGCCGTCGTCGCGGATGCCTCACTGTTCACCCAGCGATCCCTGACGACGACCCTGGAGAAGGCTGCCGAGGACATGGTCGAAGCGGGCATCAAGCCGCCGGCCATCACCGTTGTCGGAGACGTCGCGGGCCTGGACCTCGACGAGACCCGGGTCCACGAACCGTCTGATCACTGAGATTTCACCGTCGCGAGGTGGGCGTTGATCCACTGCACCGCCTCGTCGACCTCGCTGAGCTCGTCCCCCCAACCAGGGGCCGGGCCGCGTGACACCATGACGATCTGGACGTCGGTCTCGGCTGCCAGGCGGAGCTTGGGGTCCAGCTCGGTGCCCCCGGAGTCCTTCGAGACGACGGTTGCCACACCCTCGGAGAAGATCTCACGCTCCCGGGCCATGGTGAAAGGGCCACGCTCCTGCAGTACCGTCCAGCCCTCGGGAAGCTCCTCCTCGGGAGCGTCAACGCAGCGCACGATGACCCGACGCGGGCCGAGGCACAGGTAATGGCTGATGGGTTGGCGTCCCACCGTCAGCAGGACGACGTCAGGCAGGTCCGCAAGGACTCGTGCGGCGGCGTCGTGATCGTCCACCCAGTGCCAGGTCGCGGCTTCGGGTTGGGTACGCCAGCTCGGCGGGACCAGCCGGGCCAGCGGCAGGTTGAGATCGAGACACGCCTGTGCGGCGTGGCCGTGCATGGTCGCGGCGAAGGGGTGCGAGGCGTCCACCATGACCTTGACCTCGTTGGCGGTGAGGAAGTCCTTGAGACCGCCGACACCGCCGAACCCGCCCAGCCTCGTCGGTCCTGGGACGGGTCGTGGGGACTTCGTGCGTCCCGCCAGGGATGTGCACAGGTCGATCCCGTCATCGACCAGTCGAGTGGCCAGCTGCCGGGCCTTTGTCGTGCCGCCAAGAATGAGGACGTCCATGACTCCATCAAAGCAGGCTGTGGGACAATGATCCTCGACTGCGGTGGAACACCGGTGTGAATCCGGGACGGTCCCGCCACTGTGACGCCATAGAGGCGAAGTCAGACCAGAACCGCGCACACCTGCCCCGACCGGGGTGGGACTACATTGCGACGCACGTGCGTGGCGTCCGGGACTGCGAGGACACAGGCCCGGGGGATGCGGCGGCGTCCCCGACGATGGAGCATGATGGCCCGACTGTCTGAATCCGTGTCCGCTGAGAGCCTGCTTGCCCGCACAGTGCGCGGCATTCGCGGAGCTGACGCCAAGGCCCTGGAGGCTGCCCGAGCCCGTCAGCAGGTGCTTACCAAGCCCGAGGGTTCGCTCGGGCTGTTGGAGGATCTCTCGATCCGGCTGGCGGGAATGTACGGACAGGTACCGGTCCCTGTCCCGAGCCACCCGGTCGTCGGGCTGTTCGCAGGCGACCACGGGGTGTGGGCCCAGGGAGTCTCCCCGGATCCTCAGGAGATCACCACCCAGCAGATGGTCAACATGGCGGCCGGCGGGGCAGCGATCAGCGTGTTGTCGCGGCAGATGGGCGCGCAGCTGTGGATCACCGACGTCGGTGCCCTCCACGAGGTCGACGCGCCCATTCGCCAGCGTTGCGTGCGACGAGGCACTGATGACATCTCCCAGGGCCCAGCCATGAGTACTGACGAGGCCGTCCAGGCCCTTGAGGTCGGTATCGAGACCGGCCTGGAGGCTGTCGAGGGGGGAGCAGACATCCTCGTCACTGGCGAGATGGGCATCGCGAACACGACGCCGGCCTCGGCACTCATCAGCGTCTTCACCGGGTGCTCCCCTGCTGAGGTGACGGGTAAGGGTGCTGGGTCGGACGACCGTCGTCACCAGCACAAGATCGGTGTCGTCTCCCGCGCACTCCAGGTCAACCAGCCCGACGCCGACCACCCGGTTGAGGCATTGGCGAAGGTGGGAGGTTTCGAGCACGCTGCCATGGCGGGGTACATCCTGGCCGCGGCCTCCCGGCGTGTCCCGGTGCTCATCGACGGGGTCATCGCCTGCTCGGCAGCTCTGACGGCCACCGCGATCTGCCCGGAGGTACGCGATTTCATCATCACCAGCCATGCCGGCGCCGAGCCGGGAATCACCGCGTCCACCAGCGCACTCGGTCTTCCGGCCCTGCTGGATCTGGGGATGCGGCTGGGGGAGGGGTCGGGGGCCATCCTCACCCTGCCAATCGTCCAGGCCAGCGCCCACATCCTCAACGAGATGGCCACCTTCGAGGACGCCGACGTCACCGACATCAAGGTGACTGGGGAGACCGATCTTCCCGATGCCCTCGATACGAGCGCTCCCCCTTGTCGAGTCCTGGTTCTGGGGGGTGCGCGATCCGGGAAGTCGACCTTCGCTGAGTCGAGGTTGCCCCATGGCTCTCGCGTCACCTACGTTGCCACCTCCGAGCGAAATCCCGACGATGCCGAGTGGGAGGAGCGGATCCGGCTGCACCGGACCCGGCGTCCGGCAACGTGGCAGACCGTCGAGACCAAGGACATCGCCTCGGTGCTGTTGGCTGACGACGACTCCCCAGTGCTGGTGGACTGCCTCGGGGTGTGGATCACACGGATTCTCGACGAGGTGGGAGCCTGGACTGCTGATCCAGGTGACGGGACCTGGCAGAAATCCTTGAGAAGTCGGGTTGATGAGCTGACCGACGCCATCCGCCGTACTCGTCGCGACGTCATCCTCGTCTCCAACGAGGTCGGGATGGGGGTTGTGCCCGACACCCCGGCCGGACGGCTCTTTCGCGACGAGTTGGGGAGACTCAACGCCGCTGTTGGACAGGTCTGCGACGAGGTGTGGATGTGTGTGGCCGGAGTCCCGAAGAGGTGGGCATGAGCGACGAACGGCATGCGGATCTTGGAAAGCTCGGTCCCCTGCGTGGCGTGGCGGAGGCCCTGTCCCTCTTCACGATCCTCCCGGGGCCGTACCTCAGTGACATCGACCGTTCGCTGGCTCGTCGGGCAATCACGGCATTCCCCTGGCTGGGGCTGTGTCTGGGAGCGGTGGCCGGCGGAATCGTCGCCCTGGTCCTCGGGCTGGGAGCCGGATCGTTGCTGGCCGGGGTGCTCGCGCTGTGCTGGCTGGCCGGTGCAACCGGAGGCTTCCATCTTGACGGGGTCGCCGACACTGCCGACGGTCTGGGGTCGCGAACAGCGCCGGACAAGGCCCTCGAGATCATGAAGAAGTCCGACATCGGTCCGATGGGTGTCATCAGCATCGTCCTCGTTCTGCTCGTCGACGCAGCCGCTGTGGTGAGCCTGGCCGGAACGGCGGGTTCGGGGGCATGGTGGCGCGTGGCGATGCTGGTCGCTCTGGGCCCTGCCATCGGTCGAGCCGCCATTCTCTTCGCGACGATGACCGAGGTGCCTTGTGCGCGTCCGGGCGGGTTCGGGTCCCTCGTCGCCGGGGTGACGACTCGCAGGTCAGCCTCGATCAACCTGACGGTTCTGGGAGCTGTCGTAGCCTTGACGGGTCTTGTCGCCGGAGGCTGGCGGTGGTGCCTGATCGCCCTGATTTGCGCCGCATTGGCCTTGCTCATCGCCCGGGGATGGATCCGTCACTTGGTGAAGCGTCTGTCAGGTATGACGGGCGACACGTTTGGAAGCATCAATGAGGTGACGCAGATGAGCTTCTGGGTGCTGTCCGCCCTGGCCGTGGCGGTGGTGTCATGATCGACGATCTTGGTGCCGACGTGCCGGTGAGTGGACGAGTGCGGCGGGTGGTGAGCCTGGTGCCGTCAATCACCGAGGCCATCGCGGCGACGTGTCCGCACACTCTGGTGGGATGCACCGACTACTGCATTCGGCCTGCCCACCTGGACGAGGTTGTCGGCCACGAGATGGCGCGAATCAGGGGGACGAAGAATCCTGATCGGGCTGCCATCACCGACCTGGAACCAGATCTGGTCGTCGCCAATCAGGAGGAGAACCGCGAGTACGACGTCACCTTGTTGCGGGACGCCGGTGTGCCGGTGTGGGTGACACGGATCGACACGGTATCCGAGGCGATCTCCAGCCTGACGAGGCTCCTCGTGGAGGGGTTCGGCGTCGAGAGGCCGCAGTGGCTGTGTGATGCCGATGAGGAGTGGAACCAGCCGTGGACCGACGAGGTGCGCAATGCCATCGCCGCGGTGTGGCGGGATCCGTGGATCTGCGTCGGACCGGACACCTACATCGCTGACGTGCTGAGGCATGTCGGGGTGGAGTTGATCGATGTGCCGGGGGAGTCCCGTTATCCCCACGCTGATCTGGCCGACCTCGTCTCGGCGCGTCCAGACCGCGTCATCCTGCCCGACGAGCCCTACCATTTCGGCCCTGACGATGTATCGGCTTTCCCTGATCTCGACGTCCGTCTCGTCGACGGCCAGAAGTTGGCCTGGTACGGACCCTCGATGGTCGGCGCGCGTCGATACCTCGCCCAGGCGCTGGCCTGACGACACCGTCGCCACATGCGGCAATGACGCCTCGCCGGCGATGTGTGCCACAATGTCCCACGTCGCCGTGAGACGACATGCCTCTGTAGCTCAGTTGGTAGAGCGCCGCTCTTGTAAAGCGATGGTCGCGGGTTCGAATCCTGTCAGAGGCTCCACAATCTTATGGGCAGATCCCTCCCCAATTCGAGGGGACCTGTTATCGCTGAGATCCGGTGCGCAGCCCGGACGAGGAAGCGACATCGCAGGAGCCGTCAGGCCATCACCTGTTCCCATTCGTCACGGTGGTCCAGCATCCGTCGAACGGCGTCTTGAGCAGCCTCGAGCGAGTGGCTGGCTCCCCATCCGCACTGAACCTCGTTGGCGGCGGGGGTGGCATCGAGCTCGAGAATGTCGCGCAGGGTGGTCTCGGCGAGTTCGCAGGTGGCTGGGACGTCCGGTTCGCCGACCATGATGAGGTAGAACCCGGTCTGGCATCCCATCGGCCCGAAGTCGATGACGGACTCTGAATGGTTACGCACGCACTCGGCGAAGGAGTGCTCGATCGAGTGGATCGCAGGCATCTCCAGATGATCCTTGTTGGGCTGGCAGAACCTCACGTCGTACTTGGTGAGGGTGTCGCCGGCGGGCAGGTGTTTGACGTCCGCCACGCGGACAAACGGTGCGGCCACCTTGGTGTGGTCCAGGTTGAAACTCTCGACGTTCATCTTGTGTGCCATGGGTCCATCCTCTCGCAAGCTCTCGAATTCCACACGGGGCAGCGTCACACCCCGGCAGCAGCGAGGAACCCGTCGCAGTTCCCGTCCACCTGTACCTGTTCGCCAGCGGGAATCCAGACGGCCTGTCCACGCACGATCTCGTCAGTGCCCTGGGAACTTGAGCACACCGCATAGCCACCGGTGATGAGCAGGATTCGGGCCAAGTCGCTGGCCGGCAGGATGGCTGGACGGGTGGTGTCGAGGTCGAGTTCCCACAGCCGGAACTGTTCATCGGTGCCCGGGAAGACCCGCATACCTGGATCTACCTCCTCGGCCGTCATGACCCATGGTTCCTGTGTCTGGAAGTCCACGATCTCTATCAGGGAATCGACGTCGATGTGTTTGTCGGTGAGTCCACCACGCACGACGTTGTTGGAATCAGCCATGATCTCGATTCCCGTTCCTGACAAGTAGGAATGCATGAGACCGGGCGGAACGGCTAATGCCTCTCCGGGCCTGAGATGAATGCGGTTGAGCATCAGTGCCGCCAGGATCGATGGGTCTCCGGGGAAGTACTCGTCGAGCTCGACAGCGGTGCGTGCGAACTCACCCAGCGGGGTGTCCTCGCCAACATGGTTGACGGCCCCGGACACCACCTCGGTGACGATCTGCCGGCGCAGGTCATCCCCGGCGAGGCAGTCGAGGAAGGTCTCGGCCAGTGCCGCCGGGCCGGAACGCTCGGTCAACGATCCCAACACCGGATCCACCGGAATGCGAATGTCCAGCCCGTCGAAGAGTTGACGGGTCTCATGCGGATCCCGGAATCCGCACAGTCCCTCGAAGTCGCTCATGGCGACGAGGATTTCCGGCTTGGGCCAGTCATCGACGAAGGTGCGTTGGGAATCGGTGACGTCAACGCCAGCCTGGTTCTCGCGTACGAATCCATTTCGCGCCATACGGGCGTCAGGGTGGGCCTGGAGGCTCAGTGGGCGGCGAGCCGAGAGGATCTTGAGCAGGAAAGGCAGCCTGGATCCGAAGGCATCACGGCTGCGCTCACCCAGCTCCTCGGGATGAGCGTCGAGGTATTCGGTGAGGGGAGCACCGTCAAGGGTCGACGGTGAGGTTTCGTGGGCCCCGAGCCAGTACTCGGCCCAGGGTTGGCCGTCGGCTTCCTTTCCCAAGATGTCAGGGATCGCGTCATAGGAGCCCCAGGAGTACGTCCGGACCGTACCGGTCAGGCGTTTCATAGTGTGCCTCTCGTCAATGGCGTCGCATCGTTGACAACGCCGCGTGTGTCATCCGAGCAGCTGCGCGCTGCGGGCCCTGCGCTTTTGACTGCGGACTCGTTGCAGCCTCCCGACGAGGGAGGGTGCGTATCGCGCGGCCGACTCATCGTCGATCAGCTCGTTGAGTCGTAAGTGGTAGCGGGGGGACGACATGTTGAGCCTCTCGCGGATGACGGTCTCCTTGTCAACACTCGGGTTCCCGGTCTGCCAGGACTCCTCGAGATCCAGAATCGCGCGGTCCGATGCACTGAGATCGCTGGACGTCGCGGTTTCGGGGGTGGGGGATTCTGACACAGGGCCAGTTTAGGGCGCGCGCCATAATCACCACCCGGTGACGCGACGCAATCTGCCTGACACCATCGTCGGCAGCACAATTCAGTCACTTTCCGCTCATCAACTCTTTGCACTCACTGGGTGCGAGTGCTAAACATGTCATTGGCACTCGGCAAGCGAGAGTGCTACTGCCCGGATCGGTGTTGCGAGTGCCGACGAGGGTGGTCATCCCGGTGATGAGATCACCAGATCGTCCGTCGCGGGCATCACGGGGAAACACAACGCGGGGTCGCTCCCGCCACACCATCTGACGTCCACGGGCTGCCAGGCCCACCGGAGCGGAGGAATTCCCCAAACATGGCAAAGCTCATCGAATTCAACATCGAGGCCCGCCGCGGGCTCGAGGCGGGTATGAACACCCTCGCCGACGCGGTCAAGGTCACCCTCGGCCCCAAGGGTCGCAACGTCGTTCTCGAGAAGTCGTGGGGCGCTCCCACCATCACCAACGACGGTGTCTCCATCGCCAAGGAGATCGAGCTCGACGATCCGTACGAGAAGATCGGCGCTGAGCTCGTCAAGGAGGTCGCCAAGAAGACCGACGACGTCGCTGGCGACGGCACCACCACCGCCACCGTCCTCGCCCAGGCCATGGTCCGTGAGGGCCTGCGCAATGTCACCGCCGGCGCCAACCCGATGGGCCTGAAGAAGGGCATCGAGACCGCCGTCGAGGCCATCAGTGCTCGTCTGTCCGAGATGTCCATCGACATCGAGACCAAGGACCAGATCGCCTCCACCGCCTCCATCTCGGCTGCCGACACCACTGTCGGTGAGATCATCGCCGAGGCCATGGACAAGGTCGGCAAGGAAGGCGTCATCACCGTCGAGGAGTCCAACACCTTCGGCCTGGAGCTCGAGCTCACCGAGGGCATGCGCTTCGACAAGGGCTACATCTCGCCTTACTTCGTCACCGACACCGAGCGCATGGAGGCTGTCCTCGAGGATCCCTACATCCTCATCGTCAACTCCAAGATCTCCTCGCTGAAGGACCTCCTGCCGGTCCTCGAGAAGGTCATGCAGTCCGGCAAGCCGCTGTTCGTCATCGCCGAGGATGTTGAGGGAGAGGCCTTGGCTGGCCTCATCGTCAACAAGATCCGCGGCACCTTCAAGTCTGTCGCCGTCAAGGCCCCGGGCTTCGGCGACCGTCGCAAGGCCATGCTCAACGACATCGCCATCCTCACCGGTGGCCAGGTCATCTCCGAGGAGGTCGGTCTGTCCCTCGACGCCGTCACCCTCGACCTGCTGGGCCACGCCCGCCAGGTTGTCGTCACCAAGGACGAGGCCACGATCGTCGACGGTGCTGGTGACTCCGAGCAGATCGCTGGACGCGTCTCCCAGATTCGCAAGGAGATCGAGAACTCCGACTCCGACTACGACCGCGAGAAGCTGCAGGAGCGCCTTGCCAAGCTCGCCGGCGGCGTCGCCGTCATCAAGGTGGGTGCCGCCACCGAGGTTGAGCTCAAGGAGCGCAAGCACCGTATCGAGGACGCCGTGCGCAACGCCAAGGCTGCCGTCGAGGAGGGCATCATCCCAGGTGGTGGTGTCGCTCTCATCCAGGCTTCCAAGGCCGCCACGATCGAGGGCTTGGAGGGTGACGAGCTCACCGGCGCCCAGATCGTTCTGACCGCCTGCTCCGCACCGCTCAAGCAGATCGCCATCAACGCTGGTCTCGAGGGTGGAGTTGTGGCTGAGAAGGTCGCCGGCCTGCCTGCCGGAGAGGGCCTCAACGCTGCCACCGGCGAGTACGTCGACATGGTCAAGACCGGCATCATCGATCCGGCCAAGGTGACCCGTTCGGCCCTGCAGAACGCCGCCTCCATCGCGGCTCTGTTCCTCACCACCGAGGCCGTCATCGCTGACAAGCCCGAGCCTGTGAAGGCCCCGGCTGGCGGCGACATGGATGGCATGGGTGGCATGGGCGGAATGATGTGATCCAGCCCATCTAAACCACAATGGGGCGGCTCCAATTGGAGCCGCCCCATTGTTTTGTGGGTTCTCGCGCGTGAAGGGGTCAGAGGTGATCGGTGAACATCCTGCGTGATGGCGCCGGTGGTCGGACGAGGTGAGTGATTGCTATGGCGAGTGCGGCGACGAGCAGCACCATGCCGATGATGACACCTGATCCGATGCTCACAGACGCGTACGCATCTCCGGACATTGCCGCGAGTTTTTTGAGACTGTGCACGGTGCTGGCAACCGGGATCACCAAAGCCAGAGCCATGCATCCGGAAGACACGGCGGCGATGACGTCACCGAGTTTGCTCGTTGTCAGAGCGGTGATGAGCCCGGCGGCGATGAGGATGATGCCTGTCCATCCGAGCATCGTGTGGATTGGGCTGGTAAATGCTGGCATCACCGAATTGAGGGCAGCGAGTTCTTCAGCTTTGTCCCCGCTCATATGATACATGGGACTGGGACTGAACGAGAGATGACCCAAGCCGTTCAGGGTGGTTCTGCCTTTGCGAGCGCGCACGGACAGCCATGTGAACAGAGGGACGAAGAAAAGCATTATTCCTATGAGCACCAATGCCCCGCAGAAGAGGAGTGACGCCTTGTCCTGTTTCAACCATCTCGTGAAGTTGCCGGATGCGTTTGGTGCTGTGAACGGCGCACCTGGATAGGGGTTGGGCTGGCTGTACTGCTGCGGATTGGGTTGGCCGTATTGCTGGGGATTGTATTGCTGAGGCTGGGGTCTGCCGTACTGCGAGGGGTTGGGCTGACCATACGGCTGGGGGTTGGGCTGCTGGGGATAGGGAGCGGGATGCTGCTGAGCACCAGGCGTAATGGGGGGCTGCTGGGACGGCTGGCCATATTGCTGCTGGGGTCCTTGGGGTCCGGACGGGCCGGGGTGCGGTGTCGACGATGGTGCCGGCCTGATGTGAGTCTTGTCGAAATCGTCGTTCTCACTCATCGAATGGCCCCCTTCATTGTCTTCACTCCGCAGGTGATAACCCATGCAACGAGGACGATCAGAGCAATGCCGCCAATGATCTCCGAAGCGATTATGAGATTGGTTCCAGCCCCGTTCTTTATCGCGGCCGTTGGCAGGAGGGACCAAGCCTTCCCGATGTCACTTGACGTGTCGAACTGGTTGCTCAGCTGTGACCACGCTGAAGTGACCCGGTCTACCAGGCCCGTGATGATTCCAGCGGGAATGCGTGCTGCTGCGCACAGGTAGAGCGCGCCTACGGCCATGCCAGTGGTGAGTAACACGTTGTGCCGGAGGACTAGCAGGACGCCTGCGGCAATGAACAGCAACGCGGCAAGCAAAGACATGATGCCGGTGAAGGTTGCGAGGGATGACGCTGGGCCGAGGGCCTTCTTGGCCTCTTCGTTCTCGGAAATCGCTGCCGTCAGTATGCCCAGGTCAAGCCCCTTGAACGGTTGAAGAGACCCATTTAATTCCAGACCTTCGCCTGAAGGGTCGGAGACGTGGAACGTGACCATGGACAGCATCAGACTCAGCAAGGTCAGGAGGCCACACAGGATTGCTGTGGCGCCCACGCCGAACCGTATCCAGTCGGCTGCCGGTCGTGACGTCCTGTGAAATTGCTGCTGTGGGGCCGGGGGATAGGGCTGTTTCGGCCCGTACTGGGACTGCCACATCGGTTGCTGTGGTTGCGGTCCCTGGGGCCATCCACCGCTCGGCGGCTGGCTGGTCATGGGGGATCCTTCCTGGCGCAAAAGCGTGCCACGCGAGAGACAACTAGCGTGCTCAGAGTACGCTCATGAATGGATGCTGGGGGCAGGATATGGAGCCCCTCGCATCTGGTGATTACGTTCCGGGCGCATCTGCGAACGAGCGTTTCCGGTGGCCATGACGGTGTTCTCCTGGATCGGTGCCATTAGGGCCGTGCTCGCTACAGGCTGAGCCACGCGGTAATGGCTGGCCGGATTCCCGGTCGTACCAAAGGGCGGCGAGGCAGTAGGTGCGATTCGTCGCCATGCCTCATTGAGTAGTGGTTACCTGCCGTCAAGTACTCTCGTCTGGTGCGCCTGAAGACCCAATCTCCACAGGGAAGCCGGTTTTCCACCTTCCTTGCTGGAGCTGGACCCCTCCATCCGCTGTTGTCGGTGTTGGCAGCAATGACCATTCTCGGGGTGGGACAAGGGGGTTTCGGGTTTGTCCTCACGGCCTTGGTAGGTGGTCATCCCGACGCTCAAACCTCGACGATCCTCCTTCTGGCGTCATTTGCAGGCGTCTGGCTGGTGCTGTGGTTGTGGATGACGTTTGTTGAGCAACGCCCGATGACGTGCCTGGGACTGCGCGGACCTTCCCGGGACATTTGGATCGGCGTGGCAATCGCGGTTGTGATCCTTGTCGTCGACGTCATCGTCATGATGGCCAGCGGTCAGGTCCGCATGAGGTGGGCCCGTCCTGATGCCATGGCGACGGTGCTCATCGTCGCCTCGCTGTTGTTGTTCTTGGTCCAAGGATGTGCCGAGGAAGTCGTGTTGCGCGGTTACCTCATGCAGTCAGTGGCAGCCGCGTGGGGGGTTCCTGCCGGTCTTGCCATACAGGCTGTGGTTTTCTCCGTCCTCCATGGAGCAAATCCCGGAACCACGTGGATCGCCCTGGTCAACGTCGCAGGATACGGCTTGATGCTGGGTCTGCTGGTGGTGTGGCGAGGAAGTCTGCTTGCCGCGATGGGTTTCCACAGCGTGTGGAACTGGTTACAGGGAATGGTGTTGGGATTCGACGTCTCCGGACTCGGTTTCAGACACACCGTGATGGCAGCCGACAGGACGGCCGGATCCCGCTCCTGGGTCACCGGAGGAGCCTTCGGTGCAGAGGGGTCCATCATCAGCACCGTCGTTCTCGTCATCCTCATCACGGGCCTCGTCGTGACGATTCGACGAGACTGGCGCAAGAATTAGGCCATGGCATTGCTCGAGGTCATCTGTCTGCACGAGAACGACGCCAAGCGGGCAGCACAGGGAGGTGCCGATCGCATCGAGTTGGTCGGCACGATGGACGACGACGGGCTTGCGCCCAGCCCCGAATTGCTGGCACGCACCCTCAGCGCCGTCGACATCCCGGTGCGTCCCATGCTGCGCCTAGATGGTGGGTTCAGCGCCGACCCACGCAGGCGTGACGAGATGCTCGGCTTGGTCAGTACTTATCGTGACCTCGGCGCTGACGGGCCCGTGCTGGGATTCCTCGACGAGGCCACCGGGGTCGACGTCGAGACCGTCACCGAGCTGACGCAGGGCTGGCCGGGCTGGACTTTCCACCGAGCCATCGACAACAGCCTGGAACCCGACAAGGCGTGGGTGCAGCTGCTGGGTCTGCCGGGACTGGACCAGGTCCTCACTGCCGGATCACCGCGCGGGATCGAGTACGGCCTCGACGACCTCATCGCCCGAGCCGAGGCCAATCCGCGCGTGGCCGAGCTCATCATGGCTGGTGGCGGCTTGCGTCCGGAGCACGTCCCGTGGCTGTATCAGGCGGGGGTGCAGGCTTTTCACATTGGCAGCCCGGCCCGGCCCCAGGGATCCTGGAAGGCGTGGATCGACGCCGATTTGGTGAGGTCCTGGCGCGACCTCCTTGATCGCCTTGCCGGATGACCCCACCCCGACGAGAACAGCAGAGACTCAAAACGCCTGAATCCACATGTCCCGGGTGCCTGGGGCGCGGAAGGGTATGTGGCCGTGGTCGTCGTGGACAGTCTGTGGCGCGGGGGTGGCGGGCTGCGACGGCTGAGCAGGCGTCACGCCGGGAGACTGATGGCGGGCAATGATCCGAGCCATCCCCTCGATGGTCTCGACGAGGTCCTCCATGGGAGCCGTGGTTGAATGGGTCAGTCCAACTGCGGTGTAACCCTTGGTTCCGGTGGAAGCCACGGAATTGACGTGCCAACCGTCATCACGTGGCAGCCATCCGTTCTTGACGTAGGGCGATCGCATCCCCGCCGTCATACCCCAGTCTTGGTCCTCAGCAACGCTGGACATGAGCTCCCTGGCATAGGCCCGCATGGACTCGGGAATGATCTTGTTGGGGCAGAAGATGTGGTCAGCGAGCACGACCTGGTCGGCGGCCGTCGTCGAGGTCAATCCCCAGTGGTCATCGGGGTCGAAGGTGGTGTGAGTGGCACCCATGCGGTGCATCGCCCTGCGAACCCCGTCAGCCCTACCAACCCTGTTCCACAGGGCAGTCGCGGCGTCGTTGCTGGAGTTCTCGATCATGGGGACCAGAAGGTTCTTCTCGGCTCCGGAAAGCTGACGTTTCTCACCCGCAGCCTGAATCATGACCGTCTCCATGATTGCCAGCTTGATGATAGATGCCGTGATGTAGTGCGTGGCCCCGTGATTGAGAACGTGGATGTTGCGTTGTCCATGCACCCTCATGGCGACCGACTGCTCGCCATCGCGGGTGTTGAGGTATTTCTTGAGCTCGTTCTGGTACGGGAACGTGACGTAGGGTCCGGGAGCAGCCGGATTGGCGACCCTCGTCGGAGCGGGCCTGCGCGGCTCGGGGTGATCTGGTCGGTTCGCGGCCTGGACTGCCGGTAAGCCGATGGCCGTCCCAGTAGCTATGAGCAAACCGCCTAACGCAGTGCGCCTGGAGAATAGCGCCTTCCCAGACAATTACGTCCCCCTTCTTCCACGGCCCATTTCGTTCACATCCATTTTCACGCTGTCCGGTCCAGGGCGTCCAAATCGTCCGCATCGACGATGCGATACGAGTACCCCTGTTCGGCGAGGAAACGTTGACGGTGACTGGCGAAATCGGCATCGACGGTGTCTCGGGAGACGACCGCGTAGAACCTGGCCACGAGCCCGTCCTTGGGTCGCAGCAGACGGCCCAGACGCTGGGCTTCCTCCTGTCGGGACCCGAATGCCCCCGACACTTGAATGGCGACCTCGGCACTCGGCAGGTCGATGGAGAAGTTCGCAACCTTGGAGACCACGAGTAGGTCGGTAAGCCCTCCGCGGAAATCCTGGTAAATCTTCTGACGCTTGGTTGGAGTGGTGGATCCGGTGATGATCGGACACCTCAATTCCGCGGCCAGCTCCTCCAGCTGGTCGACGTACTGGCCGATGACCAGGGTGGGCTGGCCACGATGGCGGGCTACCAGGTCCGCAACCACCCGGTTCTTGATCGGCAGGGTCGCGGCCATCCGGTAACGGACGTCCGGTTCTGCCATGGCGCAGGTCATCCGGTCGGACTCGGGCAGGCTCACCCGCACCTCGACACAGTCGGCAGGAGCGATCCAGCCCTGGGCCTCGATCTCCTTCCAGGGAGCGTCGTAGCGCTTGGGCCCGATGAGGGTGAAGACGTCGTCCTCGTGGCCGTCCTCGCGCACCAGAGTGGCCGTCAACCCCAACCGACGGCGTGCCTGTAGGTCGGCCGTCATGCGGAAGACCGGAGCCGGAAGCAGGTGAACCTCGTCATAGATGACAAGCCCCCAGTCACGGGCCTCGAAAAGCTCCAAGTTGGGGTGCACACCCTTACGCTTGGTCGTGATGACCTGATAGGTGGCGATGGTGACGGGCCGCACCTGCTTGCGTGAACCGGAGTACTCACCGATCTCGTCGGGGGTCAAGGTGGTGCGACGGACGAGCTCCTCCTTCCACTGCCGAGCCGAGACGGTGTTGGTGACGAGGATGAGTGTCGTGCAGCGGGCCAGGCTCATGGCAGTCGCCCCGACAACGGTCTTGCCGGCGCCGCAAGGCAACACGACAACTCCGGATCCACCGTCCCAGAAGTTTTGGGCAGCCATCCGCTGATACGGACGAAGACTCCAGCCGTCCTCGGTCAGATCGATGTCATGGCGCTCGCCGTCGACGTATCCCGCAAGGTCCTCTGCGGGCCATCCCAACTTGAGCAGAGCCTGCTTGAGGGTGCCGCGCTGGGAAGGGTGGACCACTGCCGTCTCATCATCGATCTGGTCGCCGACGAGGCCACGGACCGATTTGGATCGCAGTACCTCGGTGAGCACGGCCTTGTCCGTCGACACCAGGACGAGTCCGAGGGTGGGGTGCTTCTCGATGCGCAGACGACCGTAACGAGACATCGTCTCGGTGACGTCGATGAGGAGTCCGGATGCCACCGGATAACGGGAGTACCTCATGAGGGTGTCGACGACCTGTTCGGCGTCGTGACCAGCGGCCATCGCATTCCACAGACCCAGTGGGGTCAGTCGGTAGGTGTGGATGTGTTCGGGAGCCCGTTCCAGCTCCGCAAACGGGGAGATGGCATGACGGCACTCGTCCGCCAGAGGGTGATCCACCTCCAGCAACAGGGTGCGATCGGACTGGACAATGAGGGGGCCGGGTAGAGAAGTCATCACTTCCAGTATCGTCCCTGATCCCGGATTTGTTCCTACTTCGAGGGGTCGATGGGACGTCGTCAGGCCGGTTGGCAGGCGGTGATCCGGGACACCGGGACGACCGCCGCCCCGCCACCACCACGGATGACGCATCGCACCGCCCCCGTCGCGACCGCCATGATCCGCACCGTCTGGCGCACCGCAGTGCCATCGTCGATGACTCGCTCGATCCGCATCCACGCACCCTCCTGCTGGGCTTGGTGCAGCTGGGCGAGAAGCTGACGGCGATCCGAGAACCCACGGCCCTTGTTGTTGAGCAGTGCCGTGGCAAGGGCCTCCGGATCGGCCTGCGGAGCCGAAGACGTGAGGGCGTCGACCTTGGCGCGTGGGGGAGGAGGAGTCGAGAAGACGTCGCCGTGGGAATCGCGGGCTACGGGGGACATTCCCAACTGGCGCAGGCCTGCCAGCACCTGATCAGGTTCTGCCTGGGCCACCAGCACCTGCGGTCCAACTCGACGCAGTCCTAGATCAGTCGCCAGGGAACTGCGCAGAATGGCCTCGACGGCAGCCGGGTCGTCGACCTCCAGCAGGGCACCAGCTGCGGCCACCGACACCCGACCATGATCACGAACGACGTCGTCGAGGAGGACCAGCAGACCTTGGGGAACATCGCTGAGGGAGTGATCCGTCCACCACTGACGCACACGGTCCCCAGTCCACCCGGCGTCCAGGGCACGACGCAGACTGGTCCGGGTGAATCGCCGTACACCGGCAATCCCGGTGGACTCCCGATCGGCCAGCAGGGCCAGGTCGGCGGCGGTGTCGGGGGTCAGCGGGCCGGGGGCGATGGCGGTGAGATCGGACTGCAGGATCACCTCGTCAGTGCGTTCCGGCATGTCAGCGCAGGTGAGGGAATCGACGAGATCGGTGCGTGCTCCCAGAGCGATCAGCCCCAGCACCCGGCACTCGTCGAGGACAGCCTCGACCAAGGAGTCATCGACTGTGGTGCCCGGCTGACGCCACCGGATGCGGTCGGCGACGAGGCCGGCCTCAACGGGAGTGCCGGGTTCAGCTGTGCTCAGTTCCTCGTGGACGAGGCGTCGCCACGCGCGGGCAGTTGCCGGCGACGAGGCATCCAAGGTGTTGCCCAGGCTTCCGGGAAGCTGCGGGATGCGTCTCCAGGCATCGCGCAAGCTCACCCACTGGCCCCACAACGAATCAGTGCGCCAGCGATCCGCGAGCGAGGTGGGCAGCCAGCCGCGCCCGTCGGCACCGATGAACCCGCCAGCCGCCGCGACGGCGAGGTGCACCCAGCCATCGTCCCCCGTGGCCACCCGCGACAGCACGGTGCGGGCGTCCCGCTTGGCCATGCCGCCACTGGCCAGCAGGGCACAGTCATGACGCTCCACCCCCTCCAGCAGGGCGGACATCGCGCTGACGGCTTCCAGCGCCGTCCCGAGGCCGGCACGATTGACCAGGGTGGTCTGACGCGGCTCGGGCCATGCCGGTGGGGTGGGGCTGGGCTGTTCGGCAAGGAGACGATTCCCGCGCAGGGGCAGGGCCACCTCACGGGGCAGGACGACGGTGTCGTCGCCGAGGGGACGCAACAGGCGGTGGGCCAGCGCCATCTCGACGGGAGTCGTCGCAGTCTCGGGCGTCACCGTGCGTCGAGCATTGGGGAGGTGTCCGGTGGGGGACCACACCAGACGCTCCAGCACGGCGTGCGCCTTGGGGCCCGCGGCAGCCAGTCTCTCGGCCACTTCCTCAGAACTCATGGGCATGACGGACACCGGTGCCAACCCGGCCGGGTATCCGGGCAGGTGAGTGGTGACGACCTGAATGACGTGCAGGTGGCCGGAATCTTCCAGGACGAGAACCATGTCGAGCAGATCGGAGACGCCGTCCGCGACATCGGCACGAATCGTGTCGGGCTTGGGCGGCCATCCCTGGCAGATGGCGTCAGTCAGTTCATCCAGCGTGAGGTCTCCCAGTGCCGCCAGGGCGGTCAGCAGGCTCAGTCGCCACCGATCAAGGCTGGAAATGGCGGCATTGATGGAGGCGTGGGTGCCAGCCCGCGAAGAGACCTCAGCGAGGTCGCGTGGGGTGGGATTCGCCAGGTCGGGACGCAGGGTCAGAAGCCGAGAGAGCCTCTGGGCGTCCAGACCCCGAATCGTGGAGGCAAGGGTCGTCGGTTCATCAACCGCACTCATCGACGTGGCCTCGGATCCCGAGGCGTCAGCTGACGATCAATGAGGAGGAGCCCGAGTGCGAGCATCACGACGCATCCCAGGCGAGACATCCATGCGAACTGGGCCGGCACGGTTCGTACCGGCGACTCGATCGCGCCACCGATGATGATGACGACCGTCACAGCGGTGAGAGCCTTGCTGAGGCGTCCAGCGGCGAATGGGTGACGCCATGCCAACCACCATGCGAGGAGCAGTGCCGGTATCGACAGTGGGGACCACACGCATCCCAGTGCGAGCACGACGATCCACGGCCATCCCAACGCTCGACACAGGTCCATGATGGACCGGCTGCCGGCGGTGGCGGGCATGCGCGGATCAAGTCGCCGGGGCATCCGGACGGTCTTGAGACGCGGCGGGGGAACCGTCGAGACGGGGTCTCCCGCCGGAGCTGCCCAGGTCGAGGAGCCACTGGCCAACCGGCTTGTGCGGATGGGTTCATGCGGATCTCGATGCTCAACACGGGGGCCGGTCAGTCCTGCCTGGGTGGAGAACGGGTCATGGGGTTCGCGGTGGCCTCGACGACGCGGTATCAACTCGGCCAGCGGGCGGTAGTCCCCACCCTGGTAACCACGGGGAGCGACTGATGGCTTCCCGGCAGCCGGGTTGGCAGGAAGGCTCGGGGTCTCGAGAGGAGTGACCCGAGGAGCTTGGAAGGCACTCGGAGCAGGACGGGAGCCGACGACGTCTACGGGCGCTCTCCTGACGGTGTTCTGTGCCATGTCTCCATGGTAGGGGGTAGATCTGACCAAGCGGTGCGCTCAGTGTGTGCGGGTCAACGCTCACAGGAGATGATTGTGATCGCTCAGAAACGCTCACTTGGCCATAATCTCAACCTAGACACGAAGCGACGCGCGGCGTGGCCGCGCATGTGAGGGAGGGCCGACATGGAGGTCATCATCTGCCCCGACGAGCAGGCCGTCGGACGGATTGCCGCCGAGCGCATTGCCAGGGTTCTGGCCCAGGCGAAGACACCGGTGCTGGGAGTGGCCACCGGGTCGACCCCGCTGACGACCTACTCCTCGTTGGCTGTTCTCGCTCAGGAGGGCAAGGCTGATTTCACCGGTCTGCGTGCCTTCGCCCTGGACGAATACGTCGGTCTTCCCGCCGACGACGAGCGCTCCTACGCCGCCACCATTCGACACACCGTCACCGAGCAGCTCGGTCTGGACCCGGCCGAGGTGCACACTCCGGACGGCATGGCGGACGACCTCGAAGCGGCATGCGCGGATTATGAGAAGGCGATCCAGGAGGCCGACGGCGTCGACGTCCAGATCCTCGGTATCGGGGCCAACGGTCACATCGGATTCAACGAGCCAACCAGCTCGCTGTCCTCGCGGACTCGTGTCAAGACCCTCGCTGAGCGGACCAAGGCCGACAATGCTCGCTTCTTCGAGGAGGGCGAGAAGGTTCCCAGTCACTGCGTCACCCAGGGGCTTGGGACGATCATGGACGCCCGCAATGTCGTTCTGCTGGCCGTCGGGGCCAACAAGGCCGATGCCCTCGCCGGAGCCGTCGAGGGCCCGGTCTCAGCGATGTGCCCGGCCTCGGTGCTGCAGTTCCACCCCCATGTTCTCGTGATCGCCGACGAGGCCGCGGCCTCCAAGCTGGCGATGGCCGACTACTTCCGATGGACTGACGGCCAGCGGGGTGATCTCCCCGGCGCCATGTGAGACCCGTCGGTGTGACGCTCCCGGCCCGTCGGAAACCTTCCCGTCGGGCTGTTGAAAGATCGCGGGTGGTGGACCGTCGACAAGGCTGTAGCCTTGTATGGCGGTCCATTGACCGTCATGACCAGAAGGAGTGAGCCAGAGATGCCAACCGGAAAGGTGCGTTTCTACGACGCCACCAAGGGGTTCGGTTTCCTGACGAAGGACGGTGGCGGCGACGTGTACGTCAACGCTTCCGCCTTGCCCGCAGGGGTGAATACCCTGAAACCCGGTCAGAAGGTTGACTTCGGGGTTGTTGAGGGACGTCGAGGAGAGCAGGCCCTGTCCCTGCAGATCGTCGAGACCCCGGCCTCGCTGTCCAAGGCGAGCCGCAAGAAGCCGCAGGAGATGGCGGTGATCTGCGAGGACCTCATCAAGATGCTCGACAAGATGGGCAATGGCTACCGGCACGGACGTCATCCCGATCCGCGCACCGCCGGCGCGGTGGCCAAGATGCTCCGTGCTGTTGCCGACGAGTTGGAGCTGTGATGACACAGGTGACGTCGAGATCGCGCGCTGCGGCCCGGGCCGTCAGGGTTGACGCGACGATCGCGAAGGCTGTTGACCAGGCCCGGGAAGCGGCCGAGCGTCGCGCGGGTGACTTCGGGGTCGGTGAGCACGTCGGGACGATCGTCGAGGACGAGCGCGTCCTGACCCATCTCTTCGAATGCCCGCATCCGGGATACCGGGGATGGCGGTGGGCCGTCACGATGTCGCGTGCCCTGCGCGGACGCAACGTCACCGTCAATGAGGTCGTTCTCATTCCGGGCGACGACTCCCTGCTGGCACCCGAGTGGGTGCCTTGGCGCGACCGAGTGCGTGCCGGGGACATCACCGCCGGCACCCTCATGCCCACCGCTGACAATGATCCGCGCCTGGAGCCTGGTTATACCGGTGGTGAGCTTGCCGCCGACGAGGATCCGGCTGAGTGGGCTACCACCCGAGCTGTGGCGTCTGAGCTGGGGCTGGGCCGTGAGCGTTTGCTGTCGCGGGAGGGCCGTGACTCCACCGCTGAGCGTTGGCTCGCCGGTGAGGGTGGCCCTGACAACGCCATGAGTCGTCATGCTCCTGCCAGCTGCGTCACCTGTGGCTACTTCGTGCGCTTGCAGCACTCCCTGGGACGGGTCTTCGGGGTGTGTTCCAACGAGTTCTCGCCCTCTGACGGCTCAGTGGTCCACGTCGATCATGGCTGTGGCGGTCACTCCGACGTCGTCGAGAAGCATCGCGGTATCGAGCTGCCCGAGCCGGTCTTCGACACCATCTCGATTGACGACTCGTTGTTCGACTGAGTTGTGAGCCCCAGAGAGGGGCTCAGTGGCGGGATCGTCGCCGGCAGTATGCCGTGCCGACGATCCCCAGAGCAGTACCCGTCAGGCAGATCCAGAGCCAGTCGCGGTAGCCGTTCACGGTGAGGCGGTCGAGCATGATCCAGCAGACGATGGACGCCACCGCGAAGGCAATGGTTCCCACGATGCCGACCGTCACCCCGTTCTCATCGACAGGGGCGACATTGGCCTGGGTTAGCAGGTGTTCACGCTGGTTGGCCACGGTTCCATCGTAATGCCCTGCAACATGGCCGTGACATGTCATCCCTAGAATGCCCCCGTGCCCAGCAACACCTCATCAGCAAGATTCGACAATTGGTTTCATCTCACGGAACGAGGATCGACGAGATCGCGCGAGATCCGCGGCGGCCTCGTCACCTTCTTCACGATGGCCTACATCCTGGCCCTGAACCCTCTCATCATCGGTACCGCGGCGGACAAGAACGGCAAGCTCCTCAACGGGGCTCCGAAGTTCCTCGACGCCGCCGGCACCACCCTCAACACGGCTGCCATTGACGACAACAAGATGATGGTCATGGCCGTCACCGCTTTCGTGGCTGCGATCATGACGATTGCCATGGGTATCTGGGGACGATTCCCGATGGGTATCGCGACCGGCCTTGGCATCAACTCCCTGCTTGCCTACGTCGTTGCCCCGACGATGACCTGGTCCCAGGCGATGGGCCTGGTGGTGTGGGAAGGCGTCCTCATCCTCGTCTTCGTCCTCACCGGCGTCCGAGAAATGATCTTCCGGGCCGTCCCGAACTCTCTACGCTCGGCGATCAGCGTCGGAATTGGCCTGTTCATCGCCTTCGTTGGTTTCGTGGACTCGGGCGTCATCCGTCGCGGCTCCGGCACCCCCGTCACCTTGGGCGTCGGCGGCAGCCTGGAGGGTTGGCCGATCTTCCTGTGCCTGTTCGGATTCCTCCTTCTCGTCGTGCTGCACCAGCGTCACGTCAAGGGATCCATGCTCATCGCGATCATTGGTACCTCCCTGCTCGGAGTCGTCATTGAGGCCATCGCTCACCTGGGACCGCAGGGCGAGAAGAATCCCACCGGCTGGGCCCTCAACGTCCCACGGCTGCCCGGGGCGGATGACTTCCGCCTGCCAGACCTAAGCCTGCTGGGTCACGTCGACCTGTTCGGTGGCTTCCTGGTTGACGGTCACTTCCACGTCGGAGTGTTCCTGGGGACCCTTTTGGTCGTCTTCTCCCTCATGCTCGCCGACTTCTTCGACACCATGGGAACGGTTGTCGCCATCGGTGACCATGCCGGCATCCTCGACGAGACCGGCAACCCCGAGCACCTCAAGGGGATCCTCGTCGTCGATGCCCTGGCTGCCGTCGCTGGTGGTCTCGGGTCGGCCTCCTCGGCCACCGGTTACGTCGAATCGGCCGCTGGCGTGGGGGAGGGAGCGCGAACGGGTATCGCCTCCATCGTCACCGGTATCGGATTCCTGCTGGCGATGTTCCTGTCCCCGATTGTGTCGATCATTCCCTCGGAGGCAGCCGCGCCGGTGTTGGTCTTCGTTGGATTCCTCATGATGGCCCAGGTCACCCACATCGACTGGAAAGACGTCGAGGAAGGTCTTCCGGCCTTCCTGGGCATGGTGCTCATGCCGTTCGCCTACTCGATCACGACGGGCATCGGCGCTGGCCTCATCATGTTCTGCATCACCAAGACCATCGCTGGCAAGGCACGCAAGATCCATCCGCTGTTGTGGGTGGTTGCGGCCCTTTTCGTGGTCTACTTCGTCCAGTCCCTGCTCATGAGACTGTTTGGCCAGATGTGAGGCTGGTGGGTTGAATCCCACCGACGGTGTCCGGTTGCCAGACCACCAAGAGGTCTGGTGCCGGGCGCCCCAGGTCGCCGGCGAGGTCCATCCATCCCGGATATGAGTTGAGGAATTCCAGGATGGCGTCACCCTCGCCTCGCCGCTCGGCCGGTATCTTGTCGACGACATCAGCCAACCCAAGCCGAGTCGTCAGTACCTGCCCGGTGCGCGCATAACCGATCCTCATGCCAGGTGCCGGTCGCAGCGGAATCTGCGGTTCCCCTACCATGAGCCGCTTGATGGCACAGGTACTGGACAAGCCGACAGCCGCGAGGTCGAAATCAAGCTCATCGAGCCGCGCCACCGGCATCGGGATCTCGGTCCATCCCCACGACAGGTGGGTCAACCACTCATTGACGAGTCGCCAGCACCGTCCCAGGCGATTAGGCTCGATGAATCGGCCACGAACCAAGTCCTCGACATCATTGGGAGTTGGCCATCCCACAGGCAGCATCGGTCCCTCGACATTGGGCTTGTGGAGCGGGTGGAACGGGCTGCGCCGACCTGATCGACGATGGTGGTGGACGGGTACGCTGAATGTGGCCTCGGTCCACTTGCGCAGTTTCGCCGAGAGGCCCTCGTCAGCCCCAAACATGTCGCGAACTTCGTCGATCGCGATGGCGTTGAGCCTCAACCCACCCATGGCTACAGATTATTGGCCATGAGGTCGACATAAGGTGTAATCCATGAATCCACGCTCTAGGCAACACATCATCCGCGGGGTTCTCATCATCCTCGTACTGATCGTCGTGGTGGGATCCCTGCTGTGACAGGTCGATCCGACATGGCAGGATGTTTTTCGTGACCCGACGATCCTGGCCCCGACGTTCCCGCAGCGCGAGTGCGCTGGTGGCCCTGGGATGCGCCTGGGGATTGTCGGCTGGCCCTGCTGCCGCCGTCGATCTCACCATCACGACGGACAAGAAGCTTGGCACCCCGGTTGGCATGGCTGCCGACCTCGACAATGACTGCTACTGGGTCACCGATGGTTCTCCGTCGACGGTCCACTCCCTGCTTGCCCTCGACAAGACGGGCAAGGAAGTCCATCGGGTGAGGTGGGAGCCGGCCTTCCACGACGTGGAGGCGATGGCGTGGGCCAATGGCGTGCTCTACGTCGCCGACATCGGTGACGAGAAAACCAGGCGCCGCGGCATCCGCGTGATGTCTCCCACCTCGACGGCAGCCAGTCAATCCACCTACTACGAGTGGATGTTCACGTACCCCGACGGCGCTCACGACGCCAAGGCCATGGCAGTCAGCCCCAAGGGGAGCTTCTACATCGTCACTGACGGTCCCCACCCAGCGATCTACCGTAGTGGCCCGCAGGTCAGTCGCACGGAGTCCAACCCGCTCGAAAAGGTGGCGGACGCCCCCGCCGGAGTCAAAGACGCCACCTTCCTGCCAGACGGGTCACGGCTGGCCGTGCTGACCGACCATGAGGTTCGGGTCGTTGACGCCTACTCCTGGAAGACGGTCGCCAATGCGGCGTTCTCGGGCGGGCAGACCATCACCACAGACACCACTCAGAAGACCCTGGAGATCGCGACCTCCGGCAACAAGGTGCGGGGAATCGACTTCCCGACGACGCTGACCTCGATCTCGCCGACCCCCTCGTCGACTCCGAGTGCCAAGGCAGGGGCCACCCAGGCCAGTGGCAAGCCCACCTCCAAGGCGCGCTCGGGCACCTTTATCGCGGTGTTGGGAGCGGTCGCGGTGGCGCTGTGTGCCGGCGTTGTGACCTTCGTGTACGACCGCTCCCAGGACATCACCTGGCGACACCGTTAGTCGTGGTGCTCCAGTAGCCAATCCAGGCAGGCCGTCAACGCCTCGATGTCGCCGGGTTCGATCGAGCTGAAGGTGGCCACTCTGATCTGATTGCGGCCCAGCTTGCGATACGGCTCGATGTCGAGGATCCCGTTCTCGCGGGCGCGGGCACACAGCTGGGTGGCGTCGACGGACTCGTCGATGTCGATCGTCACCACCACCGGGCTGCGTAGCGCCGGATCGGTGACGAAGGGGGTTGTCAACGGGTTGTCCTCAGCCCAGCGGTAGAGGATCCCTGAGGTCGACGCGGTGCGGGATGCCGCCCACGTCATGCCGCCGTTGTCCAGCAGCCAGCGGCACTGCGCCTCCAACATGACGAGGGTGGCCAGCGCGGGAGTGTTGAGGGTCTGATCTGCCCGGCAATTCTTCACTGCGACGCTCAGATCGAGCATCTGAGGTACCCAGCGAGCCGAGGTAGTCAATCGTTCCGAGCGTTCGATCGCTGCTGGTGACAGAATTGCGAGCCACAACCCGCCGTCCGAGGACAGGTTCTTCTGCGGTGAGAAGTAGTAGGCGTCAGTCTGCGCCACGTCTGCAGTAACTCCGCCAGCAGCTGACGTGGCATCGACGAGGACCAGGGATTTCTCGTCAATCTCATCCGGTCGACGGATCGGGGCGACGACCCCGGTGGAGGTCTCGTTGTGAGCCCACGCATATGCGTCGATCTCTCCCAGAGCTTGTGGCAGGGCGAGCTCGCCGGGCGGGGCCTGGAAAACTGCCGGATCTGCGAGAAAGGGAGCCCCCTGCAGGACCGAGGAGAATTTCTTCGTGAACTCGCCATAAACGCCTGTCGCGGCGCGCTTCTCCACCAGGGAGACGGTCGCCATGTCCCAGAAGAGGGTGGCTCCGCCGTTGCCAAGGGCAACCTCATATCCGGCGGGAAGGTCGTAGAGGGTGGAGAGTTCCTCGCGGATCGCGGCGACCACATGGCGGACAGGTGGTTGGCGATGGGAGGTACCCATCACTGATCCCGGTTCGGACAAACTGGCCACCACCTCCCGTCGAATCCGGGACGGGCCACACCCGAAACGGGGGTCGGAGGGCAGGAGGTCATTGGGAATCCTTGGCTCAGCCATGGTCCGATCCTCGCAGATCTTGGTGTTGACGAAGCTCGTGTTCACGCTGTGACCATGTGGCAGCATGTGGGAAAACCCGCTGTCAAGGAGGCATCGATGATCAGCCGTATTGCTTCGCACCACGTCGTCGCCCGTGACGGAAGTGATTCACCGGCAACGATCACCGTCGAGGCCGGACGCATCACCAAGGTCGGGGAGGGGATCGATCCGCAGGCTGAGCTCGTCGACGAGTGGATCCTGCCTGGCTACGTCGACACCCATTGCCATGGTGGCGCCGGTGTCGACTTCACCGATCCCGACCATGACGCCGCCGTGCGAGCCGTTACCTACCACCGCAGCCAGGGTTCGACGACCCTCTTCGCCTCCACGGTGACCGCCGCCATTGACGACGTCGTCGACCAGATCGGACGACTCCGTCAACTCATTGACGAGGACGAGATCGCCGGCATCCACCTCGAGGGCCCCTTCCTTGCAGAGTCACGCAAGGGTGCCCACGCTGTCGAGCTGTTGTGCGATCCCGACCCGGTCTCGGTGGATCGACTCATCGAGGCAGGAGGGCCTGCTCTCAGGATGGTGACGATTGCTCCGGAGCGCGAGCACGGTCTGGAGGCCGTCGCGACCTTCAGCAAGGCGGGGGTGCATGCCGCTATCGGTCATACCGAGTGCGACAACACCACTGCCAGCGCTGCCGTCGATGCCGGATCCGATGTCATCACCCACCTGTTCAACGCGATGCCGTCCATCCATCACCGCAAGCCCGGTCCGGTCCCGCCGATGCTCACTGACCCGCGCGTGGTCTGCGAACTCATCTGTGACGGCGTGCACCTGGCACCAGACGTCATTCGGATGGCCGTTTCGGCTGCCGGACCGCAGCGCATCGCCCTGGTCACCGACGCCATGAGCGCCACCGGTCAACCTGACGGCGACTACATCCTGGGCAGCCTGCCGGTGAAGGTTGTCGACGGCCGCGCCCGACTGCTGGACGCTGACGGTTCGCTGGGAGCGATTGCAGGATCCACTCTGACGATGGGTCGCGCAGTCGAGTTCGTCACCTCGGTCGTGGGACTGCCGCTGGGGCAAGTTGCCGTCATGGCGGCCACCACACCGGCCGAACTCCACGGTCTGAGCGACGTTGGCATCCTGGAGGAGGGGCGCTGGGCCGACATGTGCCTCACCGACGAGAAGGGTCGTCTGGTCCGCGTCATCCGTCGCGGTGAGTCCGTCTGACGACCACGACAGGTATTTGAGCACTAAACTTCCTGACGGGGGGTCGCTCGGGCATGAGCAATGACGCCCCGACCGTTTTGTCAGACAATCTGTCCGATGGGCAGGTGGACAGCGACGCCCCTCGGCTGTGAGGGCGGGGAAGAGGTGCACCGTGAGCAGTGAGCTCGTCGATACAACGGAGATGTATCTGAGGACTCTCTACGAGCTGCTCGAGGAGGGTGTCGAGCTGCGCCGTGCCCGTATCGTCGAGCGACTGCATCAGTCCGGCCCTACCGTCTCCCAGACCGTGGCTCGTATGGAGCGTGACGGACTCCTGGTCGTCGAGTCTGACCGTTCGATTTCGCTGACGCAGGAAGGCCACGACGCGGCCGAGGCGGTGATGCGTAAGCATCGTCTGGCCGAGTGCCTGCTCACCGAGGTCATCGGTCTTCGCCCCGACCTGGTCCATGACGAGGCGTGCCGTTGGGAGCACGTCATTTCCGGTGAGGTTGAGAAGCGCCTCACCGAGATCCTCGACAGCCCTGATGTCTCCCCGTACGGTTGCCCCCTTCCTCCCGAGCAGATCGGTCGTCGTCCGGACGACTCCGCCCGTTTCCACGACGACTCCAAGCCTCTCGACGAGATCATTGCCGAGGCCGGCTGCCCGGTCAGTGTGACCATCACCCGGTTGTCGGAGTTCTTCCAGGCCACCGAGGGCAATCTCACCGACGTCTACGCCGCTGGACTGTTGCCGGGCATGAGCATCGAGGTCAAGGATGATGCCGACGGCATCCGTCTGACGGGTCCCGACGGTTCGGTTGTCGTCGATCCGGAGGTCCTTTCCGGTCTGTTCGTCGTCCAGAACTCCTGAATCGCGGTGACGATGCCGCAATGAGTGTGTCCCAAACCCTGCGGCCCCGTCAGCTGCCAGATCTGAACCAGATCGCGACGCTCTGTGAGGCGGGTTGGTATGACACCGCCGATTCCATGTTACGGATGACGCGGTCGTCCGAATCCGACGATCCCCACTTGGTGCAGGCCGCTGCTGTGACGGCCGTGGCTCGCAGAGTCCTGGCCCTCGACGCCGAGGATTTCGAGGAGATCGGGGACCCCCTGCCTGCTGATCTGCGATCCCGTCTCACCGCCGCGGGTTTTCCGCACCACCCGCGGGCAACCGAGAGGGGAGCACTGGGAGACCTGGTGCCCCTCTACGAGCTCATGCTCGAGGTCCTCGACATTCGGATGCACCGCGAGGAGCCACAGCAGGTCGTCGTGACCTGCCACATCCTGGGAGAGTACCTGGGCCAGCTGGCCTGGCAGTCGGTGCTGGGAGACGGCGGGGACCCACTCACGCTGCCCGGCAAGGTGGGGGAGAAGTGGGGAGTCGACGGCCAGGACTGCGCCCACACCTCGGCCATGAACGCGACGGCTCGGCGCAGCCTTCATGCTGCTCAGGGTGATGAGGAGGGCTACACCTCGTATCTGGACAAGTTCCATTCCAGGTTGGGTGAGGCCCTGGGGGTGTGCGCGATGAACCATGCCACCATTGATGCCGGTGAGCGTCCTGACGTCGGTATCACTTGTCCGCACCCGTGTCAGTGGGTGCTCGCCGGTACGTGGGAGGAACGCCGGGCCCTGGACGCTCGGGTGCGTCTGGCCCGTATCTTCCAGGAATCTGGCCTGGTGGCCCTGCGCCATCATGCCCCAGTGGGGCATTTCTTCGGGGTGCCGTCGGGCAGCGAGATCGGCAACGCCTGGGTGACGACCTGGAACAAGCTCAACGAGCAGTGGGCGGACGGGTCCAACCCGATGCTGGACTCCTCGACTCCCGGCTACGACGTCGACGTCTCCGACGAGGCACTGCCCGGCCTGTCCCGTGTGGTGTCGGTCATCGCCGCGCGACCTATTCGCGCCGGTCATCTGCTACGTGATCTGGGAGCGACGGCGATTGCCGAGTTGAAGGCCGTGTGACATTTAAGTCGGCATGGCACCGAGCGCTGCGACATCCAGGTGAATCACGGATCGGCACATCGGGAATACACCAGCTCCTGACGCTGTTGCACCAGACATGGGCCGAGGCGCCACGGCGTTGCGGTCGACCGAACCCAAACGATTACCGGGAGGTACAACGTGGCTACCGTCGCATTGACCAAGGACAATTTCTCCTCGACCATCGATTCGAACGATGTCGTCCTCATCGACTTCTGGGCATCCTGGTGCGGGCCGTGCCAGCGCTTCGCGCCCATTTACGAGGACGCCAGTGAGCGTCACACTGACGTGACCTTCGCCAAGGTCGACACCGAGGACCAGCAGGAGCTGTCCGCCGGTCTGGAGATCACCTCCATCCCGACGATCATGGCCTTCCGCAACGGTTACCTCGTCTTCCGTCAGTCCGGCCTGCTGCAGGGCCGTCAGCTCGACGAGCTCATCGAGAAGGTCAAGGAGATTGACGTCGAGGATCTCAAGAAGCAGGCCGAGGCCCAGAAGCAGGGCTGACACCAGGTTTTCTCATTCCCGCCAATGTGTGAGGACACGGGGCCGGCGACAGGGTGGTAACGTCCTGCCGTCGACCCTGCTTACGTCATACGTGATTGAGCCATGGATGCCGGGCGGGTCGCGGTGCCGAGCGCAGTGGTGCGTCGGTGCGACATCCCGTCCATAGGAGTTGTCCGTGACATCGAGAACCGCGGTCGCCAAGCTCGTCGAGACGACGCGACCGGCAGGCCCGAAACGCCGTATTGGTGTGGTGGCGGCGGTCGCCACCCTGGGCTCACTGCTCTTCGGCTATGACACCGGGGTCATCTCCGGCGCCCTACCCTTCATGTACCTGCCACATGGTGCTGGTGGTTTGGCCCTGACGGTGGGCCATGAAGGTGCCATCGGAGGAACGCTCACCCTTGGTGCGGCCTTCGGTGGGCTCATCGGCGGCATGATGAGCGATCGCTGGGGACGCCGTCACAACCTGCTGACCCTCGCTGTCTTGTTCATCATTGGTGCTCTCGGCACGGCCGTGGCTCCCAGCATCTGGGTGATGTACCCCTTCCGGGTGGTGCTCGGCTTTGCCGTTGGCGCGGCCTCGGCAACGGTGCCGGTCTATCTGTCGGAGACCTCTCCGAAGCGGATGCGTGGTCGCATCGTCGCTCTTGACCAGTTCATGATCGTCTTCGGTCAACTGTTGGCCTTCTCCGTCAATGCCGCCATTTCTGCGGCACATGGCGGTCCGATCCTGACGGTGACGGCGGATCCGTCCGGCCGACTCGCTCCCGGAACCTATTCCTGGGACAAGCTGCAGGCCATGGCAACGTCCCATGGCGGAACGATGAGTGACGAAGCTTTCCACACTTTCGTCATGCAGCTGTCGGTGTCTGCCGGATCTGGTGGAGCTTGGCGGTGGATGCTCGTGGTGTGCACCCTGCCGGCTGTTGCCTTGTGGATCGGCATGCGGAGGATGCCTGAGTCGGCGCGCTGGCACTTGAGCCACGGTCGGCTGCAGGAGGCGATTGCATGTCTGAAACAGGTGCGCGTCGAAGGGGTTGACGAGCCGATCGTCGACGAGGTCACCGAGATGGTCGAGCTCAACGGTGAGGGCGGCAGACTTACTCATCGGCAGCAGTGGGCCGTCGTCATCGAGTCGCGGTGGACGCAGCGTCTTCTGCTCGTCGGAATCTTCCTTGCTGCGGTCAACCAGACCACAGGTGTCAACACCGTCATGTACTACGCGCCGAAGGTGCTGGAATTCGCAGGGATGAGCACCCAGGCCTCGATCATTGCCCAGGTGGCCAACGGCGTCATGTCCGTCATCGGCGCCGGTGCTGGACTGTGGCTCATCGAGAGGTTCGATCGTCGGCACCTGCTGATCTTCGACGTCACTGCTGTCGGTGTCTGTCTGCTCGGGATTGCCGCCACCTTCGGATTCGCCATTGCTCCGCATATGGGCAAGGGTGTGCCGACATGGGCGCCCATCCTCGTGCTCGTCCTCATGAGCATCTTCATGCTCATCGTCCAGTCCACCAACGGCACGGTGGTGTGGACCATGCTCGGTGAGATGTTCCCGACCCGGATGCGCGGAGCCATGAATGGTGCCGCGGTGTTCTGCGGATGGCTGGCGAACGCGACGATCACCTGGACGTTCCCGGCCATGCTGGCAGAGCTTGGTGGTGCCGGAACCTACCTCACCTACGGCATTGTCAACCTCGTCATCGCGCTCATCCTGGTCAAGGTGATGCCGGAGACACGGGGACGCTCGCTGGAGGAGATCGAGGTCGAGATGAAGCGGCGGTACGCCTGAGGGCGGCCCCGATAGGATTCGAACCTACGACACATGGTTTAGGAAACCACTGCTCTATCCCCTGAGCTACGGGGCCCTGCCCACGAAGGGCCACACCAGCCTAGTCCGGTGTGGTAGGCAGGGCCAACCCGCCTCTCAGATGGACCGGGATGTCCTGTCAACCTCGTGGGCCACGCAGGCGGGCCTCGCTACACTCGGTCATCAACACCTGACCGCCAAACACCTGCGATGGGAGTGGGGATGACCCAGCCCAGGCCCGAGCGTCTCGACGTCCTCTTCATCGGTGCTCATCCCGACGACGAGTCCGGTTTGCTCGCTGCTTTCGGACGGTGGCGTCACGAGTGCGGAGTGAAGGTGGGCGTCGTGTCCATCACCCGTGGTGAGGGTGGCGGCAATGCGGTTGGCAGCGAGGACGGCCCGCTGTTGGGTCTGCTGCGGGAGAGGGAGGAACGCAGTGCCCTGTCCCTGGTGGGCGTTGAGAGGTTCTTCTACCTCGACAAGGTCGACTTCTACTACACCGTTTCGGCGCCCCTCACGGCTCGGGTGTGGGGACACCTCGACACCCTCTCTCGGCTTGTCAGGGTGGTCAGGGCGACCCAGCCTTCGGTCATCATCACCATGAATCCAGCCCCGATGCCGGGGCAACACGGCAACCATCAGATGGCCGGTCGGCTGGCCGTCGAGGCCTATCTGGCGGCGGCTGATCCCACCTTCGCGCCCGACCAGGTCGAGGTCGAAGGACTCCAGCCGTGGCAGGTGTCACGGCTCCTCCTGGACTCTTTCGGCGGGGAGCGCCCCACTGGTCCGGACGCAGCCCTGGTGCCTGAACAGGCTGATGCCAGCACCGTTTACGCGCTGTGGGAAGGGGCCACTGACGATGCCGGTGTGACCTGGGCCCACCATCAGCGTCAGGCTCAGCGGAGATTCATCTCCCAGGGCTGGGCATGTCTGGGAGATGTTCCCACCCAGCCCCATCTCATCGGTTCAACCTTTCTCAGTCAGGTGGCGTCCCGGGGCCCCCACCCCCAGATGGGGACCCCGGAAGCATCTCGCGTCGACGCCGTGCTCGCCGGTGCAGCAGTGCGGCAGGATGGCGGGTTGCCGCTGGGAACGACGGTTGACCTGGACCTTCCCGCGACGGCCACGGCCGGGCAGGTACTCGATGGTCGTCTCTCACTTTCCGGTGATCTGTCCGGAGTGACCCTCGAGACCGTTGCACCCGAGGGCTGGCAGGTGGAGATCGGAGAGATCGATGAGGTTTCCCCTGAGCCGGCGTTCACCACCGAGGTGAGGGTGACGATCCCGATGAATGCGTTTGAGGGGCCAGCTCGGGTCGGGTTGCGGATTCGTGCCGACCAGGGAGTGGGATACACCGACACGCGAGTCGTCGTCCTGCCATCTGTGAGTGCCCACCAGGATTTCCTGCCCCAGGTCAGCCAATATGAACAGTGGGTTGACTCAGTCGGGATGCCTCAGCTTTCAGGGCTGGTCAGGCCGGTCGTGACGCTGGGATCGGGGCTGACGAGGCGGCTGGGGTTGGTCGTCACCAATCACAGCGACCGAGAGCAGTCCGGCGACCTCATCCTGGACCTTCCCGAAGGGTTCGATGTTGCCTGCAGCCGCATCAGCTACGGTCCGTTGCCGCCGGGAGAGGCCTGCCGGGTCGAGGCGGAGCTGACGAACACCGACCCCACCCTGGAGACCGGCAAGTACGGCGGCGACTACGAGTACACCCTGACGGTGACATCGCAGGACGGTCAGTGGTCCACTCCGCAGTGGATCGAGCTGGTGCCGTCCACCCGTGTTCCCCACGCCCCACGTCCTCCCAAACTCGATGGTGCCTTCGACTCCGAGGTCTTCACCGGCGAGCCCATGGACATCTCCCGGGTCTGGGAAGGTGACGAGTGTGCGGCCATGCGTGACGCCTCCGGAAAGGTCTGGATGGCCTGGTGCGACGACTACCTCTACGTCGATGCGTCCGTTCATGACCCCAAGCGGGGATCGGTGTTGGCCAGCGCCGACTGCAAGGGCCATTGGCGTACGGATTCCCTGGAGATCGACATCGATCCGCAGGGGACCTCGGAGAACACCTCGTCCACCTTCAAGGCGGCCGTCATCCCTTTCACCTCAGACGTCGGGGCGTGGGCTCTGCGTGACGCCGACCAGCGTCAGGGTCCGGCCTGGCAGACCGCTCCCGGCATGAGATGGACGGCTCGACCGATTCCGGACGGCAGCCACATTCAGGTGGCCATTCCGATGTCGATCCTGCCCTCACCCATCGACCCCAACCACATCGGGGTGAACATCCTCTATTACGACACCGATTCCGACCAGACTGCCAAGAGTCGCATTGGTTGGTCGGTGTGGGGAGGGGTGCAGGGAGACCCCTATCGCTGGGGAGTTGCGGTCCTCGACGATCATCCCGGCCAGGGTCGGGACTGGCCGGTCGACGATCCTGTCATGCCACTGGACGCCCTCAATTCGGCGGATTCCCCGCAATCCATTGAGCAGGCCATGACGACAGGGATCGGATTGTCCGGGCTGGCACGTCTGGACTCGCGCCGGGCCGGGGAAGTCACCTCCGCGAGCTGGGTGGGGGACGCGGTCTCCGTCGGCCTACATGGTTGGGTCGGGGGAGTCGTCCACGTCCTACTGGTGGACCGACGCTCCCGCACTGTCACCTCCAGCGTGGCAACGGTGGACGAACCTGGTCAAGTGACCTTGACCCTGTCCCCGGAACGTCGCCCTGGGAGCCGGGTTCGCGTTCTGGCTACGTGGATCACCGGTGACGGGGTGGCATGCTCCACCGCGCCGGTAGACCCTCCTCGATAGACTGGCCAGGTCCGTCTACCAGCAGGGGAGCAAGGATGAGCGAAGAAGGACTTGAAGCTGCACGCCAGAAGATGACCGAGGCAGGTGTCGATCCCGTCGCCATCAATGTCTTCACCTCCTACTACCACCAGCTCGAGACCGGTGTCACCGGACTCATCCGCGAGGACACCATCTCCCCGCTGACCGATCCGCCGATGCTCGACGACGTCGAGCTCAGCGAGGAACAGGCTGCTGATGCCCTCGACAAGACCGTCATCATCAAACTCAACGGCGGGCTCGGAACCTCAATGGGGCTCGATCGCGCCAAGTCGCTGCTGGAGGTGCGTGACGGCAAGTCATTCCTCGACATCATCGCTACCCAGGTGCTGTCGGCCCGCAAAGAGTTCGGCGCCCGTCTGCCGCTGATGTTCATGAACTCCTTCAACACCCGTGCGGACACCCTCAAGGCCCTCGAGAAGTACCCGGACCTAGCCGTCGAGGGATTGGACCTGGACTTCCTGCAGAATCAGGAGCCCAAGCTTGACGCCGAGACTCTCGCCCCGGTTGAGTGGGAGAAGGACCCCTCCTTGGAGTGGTGCCCGCCGGGCCACGGTGACCTCTACACCGCCCTGCTCGGATCCGGTGTGCTCGACAAGCTCCTGGCGGCCGGGTTCAAGTACGCCTCGGTGTCCAACGGCGACAACCTGGGAGCGGTCCCCGACGGTCGTCTGGCTGGCTGGTTCGCTGCCTCGGGTGCCCCGTACGCCGCTGAGCTGTGTCGTCGCACCATCAATGACAAGAAGGGTGGACACCTGGCCGTCCGCAAGTCCGACGGCCAGCTCATCCTGCGCGACACCGCTCAAACCGCCGATGAGGAGATGGAGTACTTCACCGACGAGAACCGTCATCCCTACTTCCACACCAACAACTTGTGGTTCGACCTCGAGGCCCTCAAGAAGGTCCTCGACGAGCGTCACGGCGTGATGGGTCTGCAGATCATCCGTAACGAGAAGACCGTCGACCCGAAGGATTCCTCCTCGACCCCGATCATCCAGATCGAGTCGGCCATGGGCGGTGCCATCGAGATTTTCGAGGGTGCCACTTGCATCTGCGTGGATCGTTCCCGGTTCCTGCCGGTCAAGACGACTAATGAGCTGTTGCTGCTGCGTTCCGACGTCTACGATCTCGACGACTCCGCTCACTTGGTCAAGATGACTGACGACACCTGCGCCATTGACCTTGACAAGGAGTTCTACAAGAAGGTCGGTGACTTCACCGACCGCATCGCGGAGCCACCGTCGCTGCGCAGGGCCACCTCTTTCACGGTCAAGGGAGACTGGACCTTCGGGTCGGGGGTCGTCGTCGAGGGAGATGTCTCTCTCAGCACCGAGAAGCCTCAGACGATCCCTGACGGCACCGTACTCACCGGCGAGATTCCCGGTGAGAAGTGACACCTGATCAGCAGTGTTGGGAAGCGGTGGCCGCAGTCCTCACCGGACAGCGGTTCACCGCCCCTGGCGAGCCCGGTTGGGAGGCAGCCGACCTGGTGAAGTGGCTGGTCGGGTTGGGTTGGCCCGCCGGACGACTCGCGCAGCGGCGTGCTGAATGCCAACAGGCCGGTCGCTCGTGGCCCGATCCGCTTCCCGACGACCTGTCCACCGGACTTGAGTTCGCCCGCTATGGAGCGGTACTCGCCCAGGCGCGTCGGATCGCCGGGCTGGACGGGTTGAGCGCGACAGTGCATCGCGGCGCGGTGGTCATCGGGCCGGACGAGGCTCGTCTGTTGGCCGAACGACCACCGCACAGCGTGTTGCACTGAGGCGGCTCACTGAACCGGACGGGACCGCAGCTCGTCGCGGATCTCGATGAGCAGATCGGCGGTGGTCGGGGCGGCCACCGCCTCCTCCTCGGTGTGCTTGAGCTTCTTCGTGGCGATCTCCACGGGCTTGATGAGCCCGAAGTAGATGACGAGGGACATCACGAAGAAGGAGATGACGTCGGTGATGAAGGCGCCGACATGGACTCCACCGGGTACCCAACCTGAGAAGTTGGGGGTGCCGCCGATCCTGCCGAGCAGATCCATGATCACTGTGGTGAACGACTTGACGACGGTGGAGAACGCGCCGCCAAGGATGAATGCCACGGCGAGCTCGATGAGGTTGCCGCGCATCAGGAAGTCCTTGAATCCCTTCACAGGGCTCCTTTCGGGTTGTGGTGTGTGCCCAATGGCCTCGGGCCCGTCGAGAACCATAATGGGACATCAGAGGTGCGGCTAACACCGTTCACGCTGTTTCGCCGGATGCGAACTCATTCCACAACCAGTCCCAGGGGCTGTCCTTGGCCTGCCACGGCGATCGCCGCGGCATCGGCGGATCCGGTGGACACCACCACTAACTCCGTGGACGGGGAGCCTTGCGCGAGTCCACCTCCGCTGGTGGGCAGGCTACGGATGATCGCGCCATGGGTCAGGACGTGCGGTGTTCCATCCTCGCCGGGGGAGACGACGGACACCCGCTGGCCCACCTGCAGCATCCCGACCATCGACGAGTCGACAAGATGGATTCCCACCAGGGCTTTCCCGGATCCGACGCTGGAGCCGGACAACACGGCGGACGTCGTCAGGATCGTCCCCTCAGTGATGCGAGCCGATGCCTGGCGGCCCTCCACCTGAGCGAGGGTGGCTGTTTCATGGGGAAGGATGGCAGGATCCACTCGGACGGTACGTAGGTCAGAGCGTTGAATAGTGCGTCCACCCTCGATGGGACGGGCGGCAACGATGACCTCTCGTCCGGAGGATGTCATGGCCATTCCGGGGGAGGCCACGAGCAGCACCGCCAGTGCGGCGAGAAGGGCCGCCAGTCCGCGTCGATGGCGCGCGACGAGGACATGCAGACGGCGTCGCGCGGTGGTCTTGTGCTTAAGGGTCGATTGTGGTCGGCGAGGGTCCTGGGAGTTCTTCGATGTCAGTCTCACACCCACAGTTATCGTCGGAGGAGACGAAATCGTTCAGTTGTCCACAGGGCAATTTCTGTCCACAGGCAGTTCACGTCCTGTCCGGACCCTCCACTCAGGACGCGCTGTCAGCAGTCTTCGTCGTCGAGGGGGATGACGAGGACGACTCGGACTTCGTCGAGGAGGAATCGGAGGAGGTCGAGCTCTCGGTGGTAGCCGCCTTGGATGCTCCCTTGGTGTGGTTGTCGGTGGAGTAGAAGCCCGACCCCTTGAAGACCACGCCCACTGCGTTGAAGACCTTGCGCAGCTCACCCTCACAGGTGGGGCATTCGGTCAGCGAGGGGTCGCTGAACTTCTGCACGACCTCGAGGTCATGGCCGCAGTCGTTGCATCGGTATTGGTAGGTGGGCATGGTCTCCTCGTTCCGGCCCGATCGGTGTCAGGCGCCTGTCGAATGATAGGCGTACTGCCGGGTACCAAGAAATTCCGCGTCATTCACTGACCCAGCAGGTGCAGGCCAGTGGGAGTGAGAGCAGCGGTGACCGGCTCGTCCCATGGATCATGGGGAACCTCGTCGACGATCTCGTCGTCATTGACGACTGCCCACACCGGAACCCCAGGGGTTCGCTGGGTGAGGACGCGGTCGTACCAGCCGCCTCCCACGCCAACCCGGTACCCCGCCCGGTCGACCAGCAAGGCTGAACACAGCACGACCTCGGCCACGGTGATGGCTGAGGCCGGCAGCACAGGAGCGATCGGCTCGGGGATCTGCCACAGACCGGTACGTACGTTCTTGCCGTCGTACCACGCCCACGCTGGTTCGTGCAGGGAGTGACCGTGGCCGTCCGTCAGGACCGGAGCAAGAACCTGTTTTCCCATCATGACGAGGGTGTCTGCCAGTCCTACAGTGTCCGGTTCGTCCCCGCGAGACAGGTAGAGGGCGACCTTGTGAGCCCACAGCAGCCGACTCATGGCGTGCTCGGTGCGTCGGTCGTCCCTGCCCATTCGGGTCCGGTGGTCCACGGCTGCCCGGCGGTCACGGCAGCCACGTCGGAGCTCCTCCTTGCCGAGCCGAGGATCAGAGAAGTCCTCATTGGCTGGGCCGTGGTGCGTCATCACCCCCTCATGGTACGCCCTGGCCGAGTCGCTGTCGGGCAGACAGCGTAATGACCTCTAGGGTGATGCCATGGCGTTGTTCCACAGGAAGAAGCAGGTCGATGCCCCGGAGTCCGAGATGGAGCCCCTCGGTTTGCCGGGAGCGCCCGAGACGGACATGTCCGGGCGTCGGTCAGTCGTCGATCATCGCGACTACCTGTGCAGCCTCGTGCAGGCCGTTCCACCAGTCGCCATGGACTTGCCGCGGGCCGTGGGGCTGGCGGTGTGTGAGGACATCCACGCACCTCATGACGTCCCGGTGGTGACGACTGCCGTCATCGACGGGTATGCCCTCGATTCTGCGTCCACCAGAATGGCAGGTCGTTCTGGTGCCGTGGAGATCCAGATCGATCGTCGTCCTCCCACCCCGGTGACCCCGGGCACTGCTGTGCGCGTCATGGCCGGGTCGCTGTTGCCGGAGGGCACCGACTGCGTCCTCCCCCTGGACTTGCTCGACGCCGACGGTGACATCGTGCTGTTCTCTCCGGTCAAGAGGTGGGCTGGGGCTCGCCTCGCGGGTTCGGACTACGGAACAGGTGAGGTTCTGGTCCGCAATGGGACGATCTTGCATCCGGGGATCATCTCGATGCTGGCCTCGGCCGGTATCGACGAGGTGTTCGTACGGCCGCGGCCCAAGGTCGTCATCGTCGCGGTGCGACCTGATGAGGATCAGCGCGAGGAGATCGAGAGGCGAGCTCGGGCCAATGGCGTCGAAGAGGTTGCCTCTCTCGATGCCACCGCTGCAGCCATCGAGTCCGCCACCCGAGCCCTTGACGTCGACGTCACCGTCATCTCCACCGACACCTCGAGCGACAACGAGTTGGCGTGGTTGCTCGCCAATGCCGGACGTGGTGCGGATCTCGTCCTCACCACCAGCGATCACATGGTTGTCGGTCAGCAGGACCCCGTCTCCTCGGTACTGCCACGTATGGGAGGTACTGACTTCGCCAGGGTGGCGATGGAGCCGGGGGCCAATCAGGGATTCGCCCTCATCGACCCGAGCCTGGTCCCCCTGGTCGTCCTGCCGGCAGGCCCTGGACCAGCTCTTATCTCGTTCATGGTGTTCGTGCAGCCTCTGCTGCGCAAGCTGTCAGGCCTGCCGCCGGCCGATGTGCTCAGGGCCGAGACGGATCGGCCGATTGCCCGTCACCCGGACTCCACCACCTTCGTCCCGGTGCGTCTGGCTCGAGTCGGAGGCCGCCCGGTCCTCTTGCGAGCGGGAATGGGTGATGTCACCCACACCATCGACCTGTCGATGGCCGACGCGATCGCCGTCGTCGGGGCGGGCGATGAGCCGGTTCCGACCGGTATGCCGCTGGTGTGCTGGCGGTTGAGGTGACGCCATGGCCTCATCTCGTCTGCCGTGGGGGGTGACGCTGCCACGTCACCACCATTGGCCGGTGACCCTGCAGGCTGGTGGGGTGGTTTTGCGTCCGCTTCGGCGAGCCGATGAGGTGAGATGGACGGCCACGCGCGAACTCGACTGGGAATGGCTCGCCCCTTGGGAGGCGACGAAACCACCGGGGTCCCACGAGCGCGCAGGTGGATATCTCGCGATGGTCTCCAGGAATCGCAAGCGTGCCAAGGAAGGCAGCAGTTTGCCGTGGGCCATCGGTTGGGACGATGGATGGCCCGATCATCGGACCACCAACCGTGCCACGACTCCACTCATCGGTCAGCTGACGGTGTCGTCGATCTCCTTGGGATCGGCGATGTCATGCTCGATGGGCTATTGGGTGGCGTCCGCCCATGCGGGCAAGGGGGTTGCGCCGACAGCAGTGGCTCTGGCGTGCGACTACGTCTTCCAAGTGATGGGGTTGCACCGGGTCGAGATCTGCGTGCGTCCTGAGAACGTCAAGAGCTCGCGTGTGGTGGAGAAACTCGGCATGGCAGAGGAGGGTATGAGGCCTGCTTACCTGCACATTGACGGTGAATGGCGCGATCACCGGGTGTTTCGTCTGCTGGCCGACGACTACCCCGATGGCGTCCTGTGCCACTACCTCGCCAACCACCTTTTGCCGGGGTCGCCGGTGGGTGAGGACGAGGACTGAACCACATCGTTGTGATTCGTTTTCCGACACTCCGCGTGTGGTCCACGCGACACGCCGGAGAGAGACCGTAGCGTGTCAATCGTGCAAGCCGTCCAAGCTGTTCTCATCGCCATCGTCCTCGTGGGATGGATCGCTTATCTCGTCCCCATGGTCGTCAATCGTCGACGTTCCCAAGAGGTGTCTGATGACAGGCATGAAGACTTCCCGGACACCATGAACGTGGTGTCCCGAGGCTTTTGCACAGTTACCCCTGACAAGACCGATGACGGCCCCGAGGTGGAGCTGTCCACCCCGTACACCAGGTCGTACGCTCGTCGTGACTTGAGGCGGTCCTGGGCGGTGGCTGCCAAGCGTCGGATGGCGACGATGCTGGTGCTGTTGAGCTTGACGGTACTCTTCATGGTGCTTGCCATCGCCGACGTCACTCCGTGGTGGCTGGTGGCGGTCTTCGGCCTTCTGCTGGTCGGGTTTTTCGCCCTGGCGCGGTGGTCCGTGGTGGAGATGACGAAGCGTTTTGATCGTCGTTACGCCCTCATCGACAGGGGATGGGACGAGGACACCATTGTCTTGGAGGTGAAGACGGAGCCCTTTCGCACCGACGACGAGCCCACTTCCTGGACCATCGACCTCGACCGCCCGGTGACAGCCCCGGAGGGCTCGCTGTGGGATGACGTCGTCGTCACCGCTCCCACCTATGTCTCGACGCCGTTGAGCGCCCGGACCGTTCGCACCATCGACCTCTCCGCTCCTGGCCCGGTTCCTGGCCAGGTTGACACCCCCGTCGTCGCAGAGAAGCCGGGCGAGGCCTCCGACGACGAGCAGTCTGTCTCGGAGGTCCATGAGGGGCCATCGGGGATTGTCCGAATTGCGTCGGCCTGAGCACGGTTCCGACAGTCGCCAGATGAGGTGGCACAATGGCACCCGTGTTTTCCGGTCTGACGCTGTGCACGGTGCTTGCCGCGGTTGTCCTCCTCGTCTCGGGGGGCAGCAAGGTTCAGTCTCACGACACAGTCAGTGATGCCCTCGACGCACTCGGCCTCCCCGGTTCGCAACTGCCGTCGGGGGTGCTGTCCATGCTGCCCTGGGCAGAGATCGTGCTGGGGGCCCTGCTGCTCATCGTCGGTGGGGTGTTCGGAATCGTCGTCGCCTCCTGCGCTGTCGCGCTGTTCTGCCTCTACCTCGGCATCATCATTCGGGCAGTCGTGACGATCCCGGATCCGGTGGACTGCCATTGTTTCGGTGATCTTGCCCCCGGTGACATCGGAGCTCGAACCATCGTCCGCAACGTCTTGCTCGTCGCTGCGTCGGTGTTGGCCCTCATCGCGGCCATTGACGACCGTCGTCCGGCCGTCGAGAGGATCATCAAGGCTTCGGCCGGTGATCTGTGGTGGTGGCTTGCCGCCGTGCTGACCGCCGCTGTCCTCGCGACGGTGCTCTACCGCCCGGTCGACGAGGTGGCCGAGGAGGATGACGACGAGGAGATTGCCGACTACGAGTCTGTGCCGATCCCGCTGGCATCGGTGACGGATGCCGAGGGACGCACCACGACCCTGCGCGGCCTGGTGGGACAGCGTCCGGCCTTGCTGCTCTTCGTGTCTCCCGGTTGCAGCCCGTGTGAGACACTGATGGCGAAAGTTCCACGATGGATGACGCTGTTGCCCGAGGTTGACGTGCGATGCCTGGTGATGGGCGAGTCTGCTCGCGAGGCACTTCCGGAGTCGCTGCGCCCGCTGTCCTTGGTCGACGAGGGCGGGTCCGCCAACTTGGTCTTCGAGGTTCACGGATACCCGACGGCATGGTTGCTGGGCGTGGACGGTCGTGTTGCAGGTGGACCGCAGAAGGGTCCGTCAAACATCGAGACGATGGTCCAGGACATGCGCACAGCCCTTGATGACGTCGCCAAGGAGTCGGAAGAGTCCGGAGCTGACGAGGTCCTTGTCGACTGAGTCGCGCCCGTGGCGCGGGTTGCCCGGATGTGGTAGCGTAACCGCGTTGTTGGGGCATTGGCGCAGTTGGTAGCGCGTCTCGTTCGCAATGAGAAGGTCAGGGGTTCGAATCCCCTATGCTCCACCAGCAAGAAACCTCGCTGACTAGGAAGAACAGTTCCGGTCATGCGGGGTTCTTTCGATTTCTGGCTCATTGCGCCACCTCTCGCGGGCCCCCGGCGGTCCCCAACCCTTCATCGAGGCTGGCATTGAGCCTTGCCAGACCGGCAATGTCGGCGGCGGTGCCCAGGTGGTGCAGGTAGCGGTTCGTGGTGGCGATCGACTCGTGGCCCATCCATGCCTGCACGGTCCCCGGGTCGACGCCACGGGCCAACCAGAGGCAGGCGGCGGTGTGGCGCAGGTCGTGGATGCGACGGCCCTGGGCGGTGTGCTTCCAGTCGAGGGTGCGCACGACGGCATTGCGGTGCAGCTGGGCGCCCATGTAGGTGGTGAGCAGCAGGTCGTCGGGGCCCTTGCCCAGGGTGAACCGCTTGATGATCGGCAGCACCCGGTTGGCCACCGGCACGCGACGAGAACGGCCGCTCTTGGTGGCCTTCACGCCGACGCCCTCGGGGGCCGAGCGGCGCACCAGCAGTGCCGGGGACGGCACCTCCACGAAGTCACCGACCCGCAGCTCACGGGCCTCGGCCCAGCGAAGGCCGGTCCAGCCGAGGACGAGCATCACGTCGGCCAGCCTAGGGTCGCGCAGCGCCCAGGCGTCGTGGACGGCTTCGAGCTCGTCCTCGGTGAAGGGGTGCAGCTCGACGGGCGGGACAGAACTCTTCGGCACTCGGACTGCGGTGACCGGGTTGGTGGCGATCAGCTTCTCCCGCACCCACCAGGCGAAGAAGACCGACAGACTGGCGCGGTAGCGCACCACGGAGGTGTGCCCGAGCCCACGGGACAGCAGGGCCTCGAAGGAGCGAGCGACCTCGCGCCCCCTGACGGACGACACCTGCAACGCCATCATGCTGGTGGGCACCAGACGCAGCAGCTCGCGGTCGGTCTGCCAGGTCTTCGCCGCGACGGTCGTGCGACGGATCTCGAGCCAGCGGGGGAGCAGGTCACGCACCCGCTCCTTGCCGGCGCGAGGATCAATGCCCCCGTCCAGGGCGGCACGTTCACGGGTGAGCCAGGCGACCGCCTCGCGACGGGTGTCGAAGGTGCGGGTGGCGACCTTCACACGTCCGCTCTTGAGGTGGGCGCGGAAGCGCCCGTTGGGGGTCTTCTCGATGCTCACGCAGCAGCCCGCCTCAACCAGGCCTCCACATCGGCGCGCAGGTAGCGGGGGCAGGTGGACGACAGCCAGGTGCAGCGCGGCCCCTGACCGGTCTTGCGCCACCGGCACAGGGTGGACGGGGAGACGCGCAGCCAGACGGCCAGCTCGTCGCTGGTCAGGTAGTCGAAGGCGGTCTCGAGCCGGGGCGTGGTGTCCAGGCCGGGCAGGGTGTCGGTCTTGCTCATGGGTTCAGTTCTCCTTGGGGTGGGGGTGGGTGTTCTTGCGTGCGGCCTTCCACTGGTCGTACTCGCGGGCGCGGGCGGCGGCTGCGAGGGCGAGTGCTTCGTCGGTGGTGGTGTCCCACCCGGTGCCGTCGTAGGCCCAGTCGCGCAGGATCAGGGTGGTGTCGTCGTCCTGGTCGGTGAGCAGGTCGACGCTGTCCCAGTCGATGTGGCGGCCGTTGTGCTGGTCGGCCATGAGCTTCTGGAAGCGGGCACGGGCCCTGCGGAGTGCGCCGAGGGTGATGGAGTAGCGGCGGCTCTTGGTGGAGAAGTGGCCACGGAAGCCCAACTCGTGGGACCACTTGCCCAGGTGCGTGTAGACGTCGAGGCCGTCCTTGCCGACAGGACCGGACACGTCGTCACCAGCGCGACGGCGGTTGTCGCGGGCGCGGGCATGGCCGCACCAGGTGCGGCACAGCGCGGCGAGGTGGTCGAGGTGTGGGTTGGTGGTGCCGTGCTTCGCGGCGGTGGCGTCCTTGGCGGCGTACTTCGCGAGGTAGCCGGCCACCTGGGCGGGTTGCAGCTCGCGGTCGGGGTCATCGGGCCGGTGGCTGGTGCGGACGGGCTTGGCGTCGATCTGGGTGCCGAAGACGAGCAGCACTGGCTTGATGGACGGGTGCGGGGCGGGGGCGACGTAGGAGACGGCCGCGGCAGCGGTGCGGGCGGCGTCGGCCAGGAGTTCGGCGGTGAGGCCGGTGGGTGCGGGTGCTCCGATGCCCTGGGCGGCGGGGCCGTCGAGGCGGATGAGTGCGTGGAAGTGGATGGCGCCGCGGGTCTGCATCTCGGCGACCTTCGCGAACTGCACGGAGCACACGTCGTTGAGCTTCGACGGGGCAACGCCCACTAGTGCGGCGAGGTGTCGTCGGAGGGTGATGGTGAAGCGTCGCCACAGTTCGGGGGCCCACCACTGCCAGATGAGGTGGTGGTCGTAGCGGTAGCAGTCGGAACAGATCGGCTGCCCGAGCAGCGAGTCGTCTTCGGTATGCCGGGTGTTGCACCACATCGGTCGGCCGTGGGGGCAGAGCTGGCCTTCGCGGCGGGGGTGGCAGGGCCTGCCGCTGCGGGTGCCGTGGACGGGGCCGAAGGAGGGTGCGGTGAGGGTGAGGAAGACCAGGGGATTGTCGGCGACGCTGTCGGGGACGTTCTTGCCGCCGGTGACGCCGCAGCGGACCATTTCGAAGGTGTCTCGGGCGTAGAGGCGGGAACACGACGGGCAGACGGATTCGCGGCGGTTGCCGCAGCGCTGGAAGAGGACGCCGAGGGGCTGGTCGGTGGAGCGGAAGACGGACAGGATCTCGCCGGTGGTGGTGTCGATGCGGGTGGTGGAGCCGGTCAACCGGATGGGGTGCGTGCAGTAGCCGACATGCGCGGCGGCCTGGGCGAACTGGTCGAAGGTGCCGTCCTTGATGCGGGCCAGAAGGTTGGCCTGCCCGCGGGGGCTCAGGTCGACGTCGAGAGGGGCGGCCTCTCCGAATCCGTCGAAGTGGGCCCCCGCGTGGGCGGTCATGCTGCGTCGCCCTCCTGCAGGTCGAGGTGGTCGTCGACGTCGACCGGGGCGGGCATCACCAGAGTGGTCTCGTTCTGGCCGGTGGTGCGGGGCTGGCGGGGCTTGCGCGGAGCCCGGGGCTTACGGACACGCGGCTCGGTGGTGACCTCCTGGACGATGTCGCTCACCGGGGAGGTGGCGGCGGGCAGGGCGGTCTCGGCGGCCTGCTGCGCAGTCGGCAGCACGACGTGGACCGGGGACGGGTAACGGTGGGCGAGGTCCCGAATGGTCTTGTCGGGCCAGTAGTCGGCGCGAACCTTGTCGTAGGTGCCGGTCTCGTCCTTGATCCAGCCGGTGCCCTGCTGCGAGAGCAGGATCCGGTGGGCGGGGGCGAGGGTGGCGGCGTCCTCACCGAGGACCATGCGGGTCTCCGAGGCACTGTTGAGGCGCAGTGCGAGGAACTGGGTGAACTGTCCACGCATGCCGACGGTTTCCTTGCGGGGGTCCTGCACCGCGGCCACGACCACGACGCCGAGGGCGCGGCCCTGGGTGAGGATCTCCGACAGCAGCCGGGAGGCCTCCTTCACGATCTCCGGCGGCCCGTACGAGGTGAGCACGGCGAGCTCGTCGATGATCAGCACGTGCAGCGGATCCCCCGGCCGGGGCTCGTGCAGCCGTGAGGTGCCGAACATGGCAGCACCCCGCACCGCGATCACCGCGAGCAGCTCCTGCAACACGGCCAGGGCCTGAGCGGGGGTGGTGGCCATGCAGCAGAACAGGTCCTTGCCCATGCCCAGTTCGAGGCCGTGCTTGAGGTCGATGCCCCACAGCTGCACCTCCCCGGTGGGGATGGCCGGGGCGAGGTAGCCGCACACCGACCAGACCGGGGAGCCCTTGCCCGCCCCCGACGCGCCGACGACGAGGGTCTGGCGTCCGATCACCTGCAGGAACCAGGTGTCTCCCGACAGGGTCCGGCCGGCGGGCACCACACCCACCGTGTCGAGGCTGTCGCGGGTGGTGAGGGTGGCCTCCCGGCCGGAGGCCAGCGCGTTGCGCATCATGAGCTGCACCTCGATGTGTACGTCGTTGACGGGCTGGGTGCGGGCGCTGCTGGCGCCGGCGGCGAGGCGGAGGGCTTCGAGGGCGGCTTCGATGTCCTCGAACACCTGCCCGATGCGGGGACGGACGCGGAGTACGAGGGTGTCGCCGCGAGTCTCGATCTTGGGCAGGTACGGGGCGGTCCACACGGTGACCTGGCGGGGCTCCTTGATCGTCTCAAGGTGGTCACCCACCTTGATGGTGCGGCGCACGTCCTTGGTGACGGTGCGCTGCGACGACAGGCCACACTCGCGGGCGACCTCGTCCCAGTTCTTGCGGGCCCACCTACGCCAACCCCACCGACGCCACGGTCCCGCGATGTACTTGTCGAAGGTGAACGGGTTCGCCAGGGACCACCACGCACCACCCACCAACGGCACCAGCCAGGCCGCGGCAGCAACCCACAACCCGACATGAGTGGTGTAGGAGTCGATCCCGCAGACGATGGCCACCAGGAACCAGGCCATGTAGCAGGTGGCGAACCACCAGCGGCCATGCCACATCCCGCGCAGCAGCCGCCACACGAACACCCCCGTCACCCGCACAGGGCGCCACACAGCCCCAGCCACGGCCACGACGCCAAGACGCCGACGGTCCGGGCTGGGCAGCGTTGCCACGGTCATGATCAGGCCGCCTTGCGCTCAGCGGTCGGGGCCTCGTCGGCGAAGCCAGTGGCGCGGATGGAGTACATGAGCCGCGGGCGCTGGCCGTTGTCGTCGACCCACGGGGTGATCGACAGGCCCTCGAAGACCACCGGGGTGATCGGCAGGTTGGTCTTGTTGGCCGGCGGCACCGGCTGGTGGGCGCACACCAGCTTCACCACCACCGTCTTGTCCCGGTTGCCGGCGTCCGGGTCCATGTCCAACACCGGCGCCTGCCAGATCGGCAGACCGGTCTCCTTGTCGAGCTGCTGCGGCCTGGACCCATCGGGACGCTGAACCGCCTTGTCGAAGTTCCACACCGGCTCCACCGGACCCACCAGGAACGCCCCGGCGGGGAAGACGGCCTCCATGGCCACCAGAATCTTGCGCTGCACTGTCATGACTGTCTCCTCTAGATGTACTGGTTTGAGCCAGTTGAGTCAAGGGATGCTAATGGCCAGTGGGGGGATTGATTTGGAGCTGGGCCCCCGGGCGGTCTGAGAGACTGGGAACATGGATGTCCTGACGGAGCGACAGCACCGGGCCTTGGCCTTCATCGCCGCCGCGAACCAAGGCGGGGCGACTCCAACCCCTGAAGAGCTGGAGCTCTGGCTGACTAACCCCACACCCAGGCGGACCGGGGGAGTCCTGGCTTCGATGGCACGGACGCCGGTGGAAGGGCTGACCGGCATCTTTGGGATCAGCGAGAGTATCGCTGACCATCTTGTCCATATGCGTTGGGCGCGGCGGGTTCGAGGGGGCTTGACGCTGACGTCGTTGGGACTGGCCCTCATGCGCTCGGCGGATGTCGGCGAGGAAGCAGCCGATCGTGTGGTCGTACTGAAGCCGGAAGACCCACTGGCGTATGCGCGCTTGGTCTCGCAGATCAGTGACTTGGGCGACGCTGCCCTCTTGGTTGACCCATATTTGGACGTGGACCAGTTGTTCAAACTCATTCAGAGCACGGGCATAGCGCAGATTTTGATCGGCAATCATGATCGGACCAAGAAGATGCGTACCGGTATCAAAGCGTTCCTCGAGGGGCTGGCCGAGTGTCCCTGTGAGGTGAGAACCAGTGCAGCCCTGCACGATCGGCTCGTTGTAGCAGAAGACGGTCGGGTCTGGACGCTAGGTTCTTCCTTCAGCGGTGTCGCGAACAGCAAGACCTTCACGGTCCTGACCCCCTTGCCGGATAAAGCGGCAGACGCAGTAGCTCAACACATTCGCAGACTGTGGTCAGAGGCTGAGGTTCTTGTGGAGCGCTCTGTGCAGCGAATAGGGCACGAAGGCGAAACGATGCTCGACGAGCGGAACTGCGAGGACCGCCAGAGCGACGAGAAAGCCTGACGGTAGAGACTGAAACCTGAGATGGCACAGTTGCTCAGGGGGGAACCGGGCAAGGGTCGGTTCCCTGAGGCAGGTTACCGAGCCGCGAGCAGGTGGGGTACGTCACGTTGGCCGTGGCTGGCTGTGTGATCAGATGCCGTGGTAGCGCAAGCTCCCGGACTGATACGAGCTCGTTGAGATAGTTGCCTCGTTCCGAGGGCTGGCGTGAGCCAGTTTCCGTAGACTCGTCACCATGGCAACGAGCACAGGTAAGACCGAGCCAGCCAGTCGGCGACTTGCGGCGCAGCTGCGCACTGCCATAGAGACCGGTGAGCTCGCACCTGGAGACAAGCTCCCGTCTGAGCGAAAGCTGGTCGAGACGCACGACGTTGCACGCAACACAGCCCGTGAAGCCGTGCGGCTCTTGGCTGATGAGGGGCTCGTCACTGTGGAGCACGGCAGGGGCGCCTTCGTACGGGTCAAACCTAAGCTGATGCGCTTTGGCTCCTCTCGCTACTCGCACAAGCTCCGCGAGCGAACGGGGCTGTCGCCCTTCCGGGCTGAAGTAGAAGCCCAAGGGCGCGTGCCCAGTGTCAACTGCACCAGCATTGAGCAGGTGCCGGCACCGGGCTTCGTGGTACAGCGCCTCGGTCTGGTCGAGGGGACTCACGTCGTCCGCCGGGAGAATCACTACTTCGCCGACGATGAAGCCGTCCAGATCGGCGTGACGTACATTCCTCTTCCGATTGCCCAGGGCACGCCGCTGCTCCACTCCGCGAACCTAGGCCCGGGCAGCCTGTATGCGCGGTTCGCCGAGAAGGGCCATGAAGTCGTGACCATCCGCGAGGAGATCTCGGCACGCATGGCCACCCCGAGCGAAGTGGAGCAGCTCATGATTCCCGATGGAGTGCCCGTGATCGACGTGGTGCATACGAGCATCGACCAAGATCGGCAGCCCTTCGAAGTCACCACGTTTACGATGCGCGCGGATGTTACTGGCCTCGACTACACCATGCCCGTGGAGGAATGACATGTCCGTTCTGATCCGGTCCCGCGTCGATGCGGATATCCCGGCTCTAGCTGACGTGCTGGTGCGCGTCCATGCGCAGGATGGCTATCCGGTTGAGGGCGTTGCTGATCCGGAGGCTTGGCTTCGCTCTGACCGTATGCTCGGGGCCTGGGTGGCTGAGGTGGCCAGCGAGATCGTCGGACATGTTATGGTGGCAGAACCGAGCGAGGGTGATGAAGCGGCCAAATTGCTTGCACATCGCGACGGCCTCTTGATGGAAGAAATCGCAGTACTGGGTCGACTGTTCGTGGATCCCGCAGCTCGAGGGCAGCACCTAGCTGACCACCTCATGGCCTCGGGTGTTGCTGCAGCGCACGAAGCGGGCCGGAGGGCCGCGCTCGATGTCATGCAAAAGGATCAAGCCGCTATCGCGACCTATCAGCGCCTGGGATGGGTGTCCCTAGGGCGATTCGAGCACGTAATTCCAGGCGGTAGTGAGCCGGCGCTCGCCTTCCATCTACCTGTCTGTTGAGCTCTGTGGTAAACGGGTCTATCCGCAGCGCGCTGTGAACGGCCCTACGTCAGGCTCAGGGACCCGTTCCTGAGCCTGACGTAGGGCCGTGAAGAAATGTCCAACATCAGCAGGAATGAGAACGTCGTGCTCTCGATTCTTAAGTGAATTTAAATCGTCGTGAACTAGGCGGATGGGCCTACTTGTGGGGGAGGGATAGACTGGAGCAGTTCATTGGGTAGGTCGTGATGATTCGGTGGCCCGAGTCCCGTGAAATCGCCAGTTTAGGGCAATAATTCTTGATTACGCGCCCTCGTGAGTCCTTGATTTGGATCCAGCCGCGGTAGTTGTAGACATTTCGAGCCTTATCTTCTTGGACTGATAGGGCCTTCTTGCCTGTCTCGGTGATGAACCAGTTAATGAAGTGCCAGTGATTCGGGTCTCCCGAGGGGTATGCGACAGCTTTCCAGTCCTCAGCATGCTCAGCCTGAATGTGTCGATATCCATACTTGGCGTTCCCGCACTGCAGGTTGGCGGTGTAGACAAGGCGCTCCGGGATTCTCCCCATTGTGAACGTGCTAACAATTTTAGTTTGAGAATCTCTTACGCCGCAGGCACCCATAGGCCAAGATGCTGTGACGACACGGCTCGATCGTGGAGTAATGAAACGAGCGCCTGTCTGAGGGAAAACGATAGTATAAGCCTCTTTCGCCGCGCTCTTGGAAGGCTTCGCTGCCACGGTGGAATGATTGGCTGATTTTGTGTTGCTCTGGCCTGCGGCGGAGGCCGGCAGAGGTTCTGAATTTTGAAATGCCATTGAGGCGATCGCGAAAGCCGTTGATCCTAGGATAATTCCAAAGTTTTTCATCCTCTACTCCTTTGGCGTCTAGGTATGGAGGTCTGCTGTTAGAGAGTCGATGACGATCCCGATTCATCTTTGAAAGGGTGGAACTCCAGCGAGTTGTCGACGCTCGCCAGCGACTCACATTCGTTGGGAATGTGTACGTTGGTGCCCGTCGCCAGTCTGGATTGCACAGAAGGACCCTGTCAAGGACTTGGGGGCTGTGAGAAATTTCCCTACTGACTCAAGGCGCCTTCGGCGCACGTGGCCGGCGGCGGGACCCCGCGACAGGGCCCCGCGCTTCGGTCGCTTCGCTCCCTGTGCGCACCCCATCGCACCCCACCGCTACCGGCCACGAACATGACAGGGCGCCCTGAGCCATGTGGTTCAGGGCGCCCTGGTTCTTTGTTGACTCGACCTACTCGCGCACGACCTTGATCGGGAAGACCTCCGCACGCAGCATGGCCACGGCTTCACGGCAGGCTGTCTCATACTGCTTCTCGGCCTCCGGGGGGTTCCATCTGCCATCGAAGTCTTCGCGGCCCCACAACTCGCCACACTGACGCAGCAACGCCACGAGCTCGGGGGAGAGGCCGTAGTCCTCGGGCGTCATCGCGTACTCGTCAGTGTAGTTCTCCCACAGCGGCCATGGATGGCCGTAGTCGAAGAAGAACCGGATCTCGCGCTCCTCGGCCGGGTACTCACGAGCGGGCAGCGTCGGGCTGCCATCCCACTTCATCATGTGTTGCAGTGTATGGGTCTGGCCGGCCGCGCGCACCCACATTGCGTAGTCGGCCAAGGTGCCGCCACGATCCATGCCGGAGACGCTCGCGGTGGCAAAGTTCTCACCGGCATGGACCGCGCCGGATCGAAAATCGAACACCGGCTTTGGCGCGGGCCCCCGGCGGGCCCCCGAGTTGGAATCGACGGCACCGGAGCACCCGTCGGCAGGCGTGAAACCGCCTCCAAGCGGGGCCAATCCACGGCAGGGAGGCTTTCGCAATGAGAAGGTCAGGGGTTCGAATCCCCTATGCTCCACAAGCACAAACGCCGGTCTGCACGGATCGGCGTTCTGCATTTGCGCACCCCCTACGCACCCCCGTCCTAGTTTTCGAACTCTGGCCCGACCAAGAAGGCGAGCGAATTTAGGTCGGTGAGGGTCATCGCGTAGGGGCACCGCCCAGTCCCCGGATGAACCCGGCCGAACGCGATGGCGTGAACGGGTGCAGTGTTGAACTGTGCGTGCTTGGCCGCATCCAACCAGGCGTCGGCGTCATGGAGCCGGGATGCCGCCGGGCCCTCGATCACGATGGTGAATGGGTTGCGACCGAAGTTCCCGGCATTGAGATAGAGCGTTCCGCCATCGTCAGTGGGCCGCCACTTTGCCGTCTCGACTGCGCCCCAAACGAGCATGTGTCGGTCAAGGTCTCCTTCAGTCACTTGGTTGAAATCTCTGATGAGGTCTGTCGTTCGAGCAATGCCCCGCTCGGGGACCCGCATGGTGCGACCACGGTCCTGCATGTACTGGGGATTGCGGACCAAGTTGCGTAGGAAGGCTCTGAGCTGTCCGTGGCGGACACGTCCGTCGCCTCCATCCGCTTCCCCACGATGTGGATGTGCTCGCGGGGCACGTGCATCCGCCTGCGGGTCCACAGCTACTCGCTCGCCAGCATCTTCAGGGGCGAACGGGCCAGTGAGGACCAACTCGAACTCAGTGCCGTCGTTGTCGACAGTTGGAACCTCCTCCCCCTGCTGCCCAAGTTCTTGCGTGACTTCAGTGGCGGCGGTGCATCCTTCTAGGTGCTGTCGCGACCCGAAACACGGCGCCTTGCCGTCCTTGGCCCGCGCTCGGAAGTAGGCAGGCTGCCCGCATTGCGGGCAAGTCAGCTGCCTGCGGTTGGTGGCGATCCAGTTCGGATCTTGCCGCGCAAAGTCCTCCGCCAAGATGAACTGCCCGTTGGCCAAGACTGCCTGGTGCATGGTGACTCCTTCGTCAACGTCCCTAGCAGTATCGCTGGGAATCGCTGCTACAGCGGGAGATTCAGCTCAATGGCCCATTGAGTCTCGCGAGGCCTGCTGCTTCGGCGGCGGTGCCGAGGTGATGAAGGTAGCGGTTCGTGGTGGCGATGGACTCGTGGCCCATCCACTGCTGAACGGTCCCAGGGTCGACGCTGCGGGCCAGCCAGAGGCAGGCAGCCGTGTGGCGTAGGTCGTGGATGCGGCGTCCTTGGCCAGTGGTCTGCCAGTGGACAGCGCGGAGAACTGCTGAACGGTGGAGCTGGCTCCCGGTGCTCGTCGTGAGGAGCAGGTCGGACGGGAACTTCCCACTGCTGAGCGACAGCACGATGGGAAGGACTCGGTTCGCAGGGGAACACGTCGGGACCGGCGTCCCTTGGTGGACTTCACGCCGACGCCTTCGGGGTCGGATCGTTGGACGCGCAGGGCGGGGGAGTCGCCCAGGGCGATGTCACCAACAGTGAGGGCGCGAGCTTCGGCCCAGCGGAGCCCGGTCCAGCCCATCACGACCAGGATGTCAGCCAGGCGCTCGTCGTACTTCTTCCAGGCCAGGTAGCGCGCTTCCAGTTCGGCCTCGCTCCATGGGCTCATCTCCACGCGTTCGGCCGACGACTTCGGAACCCGGACGCCCGTCACCGGGTTGGACGTGATGAACCGTTCTCGCACGCACCACGAGAAGAAGCTGGACAGGCTGGCGCGGTAGCGGACCACTGAGGACTCTGCCAAGCCCTGCTTGATGAGGCTTTCGAATGAGCGGGAGACCTCACGGGCAGAGATAGCTGCCACGCCCATGTTCTGCATCGACATCGGCATGAGGCGGAGCAAGTCCTGATCGGTCCGGTAGGTCTTATTGGCCACCGTGACCTCTCGAACTTCAAGCCACTGGGCAACCAGGGCACGGGTGCGAACGCGACCGGCACGAGGGTCGATGCCGCCGACCAGGGCGGCTCGTTCGCGGGAAAGCCACTCCGTGGCTTCGCGCTTCGTGTCAAAGGTCTTGCTGGTAACGTGCTGGCGACCCGACTTGAGGACCGCTCGGAAGCGGCCGCTGGGTTCCTTGCGGATGCTCATGCTGCGGCCTTCTGCAACCACTTTTCGACGTCCGCCGCGGCGTAGCGCGGGATGGAGCGGGACAGCCAGATCACGCGAGGACCGACACCCTGCTGACGCCAGCGGCAAAGAGTGGAAGGAGACACCTGGACGATCTTGGCGACCTCAGCGGTCGTCAGCAGTCGTTCAAACTCCTTGACGTTCACGATGCTCCTTGAAGGACGGGCGAGGTGGGTAGGGACGGCTGCGGTGACGCCCAGGGTGGCGGCGCGGGCGACTGGTCTTCCGCCAGCCCTATTCGTCCCTTGGCGAGGTGGTAGGACCGTCGCCACTCCTGCCGTTGGCGGATGCTCTCCAACATGACAAGCCGGTAAGCGTGGGCCTTGCGGGGTTCGTTCTCCCAGGTGAAGCGGCGCGCGCCGTCGTCCATCTGGGTGTCGGCCGCCAGGCGGTCGATTTCCGGAGCTGTGAACCCGGCTTCTTCGAGCACTGCTTGCACGACGGCCTGCCGGTCGGCCCGGTGCTGTTGCAGCGTCTTGCCGGACCACTTGCGGGAGACGAGCACGCGCCGTCCACCGAGCCCGAGCATTTCCCGGTCATGCGCCTTGTGTTGGCAGTGGCCGGGGACAAGACTTGGCCCAGCGTCCTTGGGCTGCACGCCGTAACGCAGCCAGTTGGCGCACCGCTCGTTGCACGGAAGGTAGCGCAGTTCCCGGTGCAGGCGGTCGATGTGCGCCGTCTGGGCGGCAGTCAACTCGTCACCGCAGGTCTCGGCCACTGACTTGGTGAGGTACTTGGTCAGGTAGCGCACGGCGCGGTCAGCGTCGGGACTCGGCGCGACGATGCCCTGGGCGTCGACCTGGGACCCGAAGCGCATGACGTGCATGGGCTTGGCTCCGGGCTCCTCCAGGGCGTCCAGAGCCTGATCCCACGTGGGCAGTAGCTCACCTGTTGTTGGATCCGCATAGCCCAAGGGAGTCCACACGGGCACCGCCGAGTCGTAGACAACGTGGTTGATCGGCGGCCACCACACTTGGAGGTAGACGGCCTTCGCCACCTGGCGCAGCGTTGCCCGGGGGATGGCCCCACGGATGGCGGCATGCAGGTGCGGAGCCAAACGCTTCTGCGGCTCGATGGCCGAGAAGTACTGCACGTTGTATCCGGCACAGCGTCGCAAGGCCTTCCAGAACTGGTCCACGAGCCTCGGGAACATCAGCGCGTCCAGGGCGGCACGCCGGTAGTTGTAGGTGCTCGGGTCTGCTGGCGTGCCGACGCCAGGGATGACCGGGCCGTAGCTCGGAAGCGTCAAGGTGACGAACATCGACGGTCGGTATTCCCGGCCATCCCTGGCAACGAAGGTCGTCCCAACGGTCCGCTGTTCCATCGGCACACGCGGCAGGTCGGGTGCATCACTGCGACGTCGCGTGGAGCGAACCCGTCGGGTGATACCGGCAGTATCAGCGTCTTCAGCGATACCGCCGGTATCAGTCTGGCTCCCGTTGGACCCTGCAGCCTCGGTGATACTGCCGGTATCAGTCGGTTCGGGTTCCTCGGTTCGGTGCCACCCTTCAGCGCACTGCTGCATGCGCAGGAGACGGGCCTTGCGGGCGCAGCTGGGGCACTGTGACTCTCGGGTACTTCCGCAAGGCAGAGCCACCACCTGACTGGTTCCGTCCTCGTGATCGGTGACCCTCTGCAGGACGGGCCGGATGCACGCGCCCTGGGCAATGCCAAGGTCACGCACCATGTCGTCGGTGATCTGGCTCAGGAGTCGTGGATCGGTCATGCGGGACACACCTCCAACAGGTCCGGATCTAGCTGTACTTCCCCGGGAGGTTGTGAACGGGTGAGGTAGCGAAGACCTCCGGGCAGGATGTGGGTTACCACACTCACTCTCCTGACCACGGAGGTCTTCGTGACTCACGCTAACGCACCCTTGACACCGGAAGGGCGTCGTCGTCTTGCTGTTCTCGTCGTGGAACAGGGCTGGTCGTTGCGGCGGGCGGCGGAACGGTTCCAGTGCTCGCCCGCGACGGTGAAGCGGTGGGCCGACAGGTACCGGGCAGGGCTGCCGTTGATCGACCGTAGTTCGAGGCCCACCTCGTCACCGAACCGGCTTTCGCGTAAGACGGAGCATCGGATCGTCGCGTTGCGGTTCACTGGCCGGTGGGGTCCGCACCGGATCGCGTATCACCTGCGGTTGCACCGTTCCACGGTCGGTCGGGTGCTCGCCCGATACAAGATGCCGAAGCTGATCAACATCGACCAGGCCACCGGGCTGCCGGTTCGCCGTCCGAAGCCGAAACGGTATGAGGTCGCCGCGCCGGGCCAGCTCGTGCACGTAGATATCAAGAAACAAGGCCGGATCCCCGACGGCGGCGGGTGGCGTGCCCACGGTCGCGGATTCATGCAGGACCGTCACGCGGGAGTGGCCCGCGACAAGGCAGCCCGTGCCGGGGCAGCCGGCTCTCGCGGCTACCGGTATCTGGACCACGCCGTGGACGACCACTCCCGGATCGCGTACTCACAGATCCTTGACGACGAGCGCAAAGAGACCGCAGCGAGGTTCTGGACCCGCGCGAACGCGTTCTTCGCAGGCCTGGGCGTCACAGTCACCGCGGTGATGACCGACAACGGTTCCTGCTACCGGTCAGGCGCCTTCGCTGACGCGCTCGGCGACGAGGTGAAGCACAAGTGGACCCGGCCATACCGGCCGCAGACCAACGGCAAGGTCGAGCGGTTCAACCGAACCCTCGCCGTCGAGTGGGCCTACGCGAAGCCCTACGCCAGCGAAGCCGAGCGCGCCGCAGCCTACGAGACCTGGCTCCATCACTACAATCACCACAGACCCCACACCGGGATCGGCGGCCAGACTCCCTCAGCCCGCGTTCACAACGTCACGGGGAAGTACAGCTAGGTCCACCCCACCACAAGGCCCGAACCCGTGCCATCCTTGATGGTTTCGGTTCGGGCCTTGTTGCTGTCTTGGGCTCAGGTGATCGTGCCCAAGCGCAAGCGCTGTCTGGATGAGATCGATCAGACCGTGCTGTTGGTGACCGCGCGGGTTGATGACTGGTGAGATCGCCACGCACTTCGACGAGGTTTGTGGGGGTGATGGCCTCCACACACCATCAGCCGGATCACGGAGAAAGTCACCGGTGAACCCACCTAATGGGCGAGCAGACCGCTGGATGCGATCTATCAGGTGATTATCGTCGACGTAATCGTGGTGACGGCCCTGACGGGGCAAGTCAGTAACGCCCCGTTCCATGCCGTGAAGGGCGTCACGGTGAATCGGGCCACGCCATCCTCGCCATCTGAGCTGGCGACGGCACAGCGGGTGCTCGGTTCTGGCTGCAGGTGCAGTTGCGCCTCGATTTGGTGCACTGTGCTTGTTAGCACGGTTCAGGGAGTGTCAGCCGCTGGCCCTGCCATCGTTTGCGCAGCCACCGGTCGTGTGAGGCAACGACGACGGTGCCAGGGTATTGGACGAGTGCATCTTCGAGCGCGGTGACGAGGCTGAGCGAAAAGTGGTTGGCCGGCTCATCCAGCAGCAGGATCTCTGGCGGGTCAGCCAGTACTACTGCGAGGGCAAGGCGACGTTGTTGGCCGACGCTGAGTTCCTGCACACGTCGGTAGTGGTCTCGACTAGTTGTAACCACCACACAGGTTAGGTACATCGGGCTGGTCAGAGACAGCTGTGGCTGGACACGGGCGAGGGCCTGTGGGTGGAGTGTGTTGCTACCACACAAAGCACGACTCCCAAGAGGCCCTCATGACCCACTGTAATGCCTCGTTGTCCGAAACCGGACGTTTGCGCCTGGCCTGCTGCATTGTCGAGGATGGCTGGCCCCTGCGTCGGGCCGCCGAACGCTTCAACGTCAGCGTCACCACGGCCCAACGCTGGGCACAGCGCTACCGCGCCCACGGGCCGGCCGGAATGCGTGATCACTCCAGCCGACCCCACCACCAGCCCCGACGGGTCTGCCGTCGCACGCAACGATGGGTGGTGGGATTGCCCATCACCCACCAGTGGGGCCCAGCACGCATCGCCTACCACCTACGCCACCAGCACCTCAGCGTCTCGACTGTCGGCAAGATCCTGCAACGCTACGGATGCCCACCCCTGACCTGGATCGACAAGGCCACCGGCGCCCGGCTACGCGCCCAGCCCACACCCGTCCGCTACGAACACGACACCCCCGGTTGGCTGGTCCACGTCGACATCAAGAAGCTGGGCCGGATCCCCGACGGCGGCGGCCACCGCATGGTCGGACGCGCCCAAGGAGTACGCAACCGTGGCTGATCCGCCAGCGGGGGTGGGTATCACTACATCTACAACGCCGTCGACGACCACTCCCGCCTGGCCTACGTCGAGGTCTTCAGCGATGAGCGCAAGGACACCGCCGCCGGGTTGTGGACCAGGGCCCAGGCCTGGTTCGCCAGCCAGGCCATCACCGTCAAGCGGGTCCTGACCGACAACGGCTCCTGCTACCGGTCCAAAGTCTTCACCAAGGCACTCAAAGACACCCACATCACGCACAAGTACACCCGGCCCTACACGCCCAAGACCAACGGCAGGGTCGAGCGGTTCAACAGGACCCTGGTCGCCGAGTGGGCCTACGCACGGCCCTACCCCAGCGAGACCGACCGCCTGGCCGAACTCCCCGGCTGGCTGCACCACTACAATCACCACCGCGGGCACACCGCGCTCAAAGGCAAATCACCCGCCGACCGCGTACCTAACCTGTCCGGCGATTACATCTAGTTCTCGCTCACGGCGTTGACGCTAATGTCTAGAGCGCACTCCAGCTCAAGCATGCCTTAGTCCACCGGAAGAGTTCCGCCCGATCAGTGGGTGCTTTGTGCTTCAGGTTGAGGCGAACGAGTCTGATCTCACCGTCACCCGGTGTGACCCATTCCTCTTTGTCACACCCGTGCCGAAGTCAGCTCACAGCCAATTCTTCTTGTGGAAGATCACGTACAGGATCACACCGCTGGCCACCATGCTGAGCAGGCAGTAGAAGTATCCGTATCTCCAGTGCAGTTCTGGCATGTAGTCGAAGTTCATGCCGTAGATCGAACCAATGAGGGTGGGCACGACGAGGATGGCCGCCCATCCGGAGATGATCTTGACGTCCTCGTTGGAGCGTTGGTCGACCAGCGTCGCATTGACCGTCAGGATCTGGGTCAGCAGTTCCCGAATGTCAGTGATCTGGGAGGAGATCCGGGCCAGGTGGTCGGCAACGTCAGCCAGATAGGCCTGCAGCTCGGGTGGCACCTGATGCTTGGCGGACCCGGCGCGCAGGGCAGCGATGATCGGGATGAGCGGGTTGGTGGCGTGCTGCAGGTCGATGGCCTCACGAGACAGGCGGTAGATACGTTCGGGGGCTGCGGAATCCCCACTGAAGACCTGCCTCTCGATCTGTTCGATGTCGAACTGGATGCCGCTGATGACGGGGAAGGTCTGGTCGACGACACCGTCGAGGATGGTGTAGAGCACCGACTCCGGACCGTGGCGCAGCAGCTCCGGGTCACTGGGAAGACGCGGGGTCCACCTCAGGCTCGACAACTCGTCAGGGATGCGCTGCACGATGACGACGACGCAGTTGCGCTGCTTGATGACCTCGGCCTCGACGAAGGCCACATCCTCCATTGAGTCGATGTAGAACGGCGGGTGCAACACCAGGAACAGGGCATCCCCGTGGCGTTCCAGCTTGGGACGCTGGTGGCCTTCCACCAGGTCCTCGGCCAGTAGTGGGTCGAGGCGCATGAGGTCGACAAGGCGCTTGATCTGGGTCCGGTTCGGACTCTGCTCGACGATGATTCCCAGACGCTCGGGGTGGCCGTCCAGCCAGGACAGCGTCGTCTCGACGTCAGCCTGGTGTTCCGGGTCGGCCGGGACTCCCTGCTCGAACCACTTGATGTCGACGATGCCGGGTTTGGTGTCGGCGATTGGCCTGGTTGCCAATGGTGATGCGCCACCATGGGTGCGCGCACTCGTCGTGACACCCTTCCTTGGCTGGGGTGTTGCTGCCATAGATCGCCTCCTCCGTCATCTGGGCCGCAAGCCTACTGCGTACGGCGTCGATCTCCCTCACGACGACGGTCGTCGGGGGTATCGTCGTCAACGTACATGCCAGGAGTGTCGAGGATGATGTTCGTGCCTCCGGCCGCGTCGGACAGCTCGTTGGGTGCGAGCCACTTGGCGAGGTGATAGACGCCGACAGTGACGATGGTGCCCAGGGCGATGCCGCCCAGGGTGAAGGAGTCGCTGAACTTCAGCGAGACGTCACCGACGCCGATGATGATGCCGGCTGCCACTGGGACGAGGTTCACCGGATTGCCGAAATCGACGTTGTTCTCCTTCCAGATCTTGGCGCCCAGAAGGCCGATCATGCCGTAGAGGACGACGGTGATGCCGCCCAGTACCCCACCGGGAGTTGCCGAGATGACGGCACCGAACTTGGGGGAGAAGCCGAACAGGATCGCCACGACCGCAGCCACCACATAGGCGGCCGTGGAGTACACCCTCGTCGCTGCCATCACACCGATGTTCTCCGAATAGGTTGTCGTCGGGCCCGCGCCGAGGAAGGTGGCCAGCATGGAGGTCGCACCGTCAGCGGCGACCGCTCGTCCGACCTGGTGATCGAGGTTCGTGCCGGTCATCTCAGCAACTGCCTTGACGTGACCGGTGTTTTCGGCGATGAGGGCGATGACGACCGGTAGGGCCAGCAGGATGAAGGCCAGGTGGAAGGTCGGAAGGTGGAACCCGACGACGTTGGTGGCTGCGTAATGAGATCCGTTCTGGGCTCGGGGCAGATACTTCCACGTGTCCAGGTTCGTCACCGGGGGCAGGCCGAACCATGCCGAGTCATGCACGACCGACCAGTCCACTCGCGGTGCGACGCCGCCGTCGGCATGATGCAGTGGACCGAACACCAGATCTTCGATCCACGACAACACGTAACCGATGACCAAGGCCAGGAAAATGGCGATTCGGGAGATGAATCCGCGCGGTCCCACCGACAGTGCGATGACCAGCAACATGACGATGAGTGCGGTCCACTGATCGGTGGGCCAGTAGGTCTTGGCAACCACCGGGGCGAGGTTGAAGCCGATGAGCATGACGACGGCGCCAGTCACCGTCGGCGGCAGCACCTTGTGCACCACCCGCGAACCAGCGGCCTGGATGATGATGCCGCAGATGAAGAGGGTCAGGCCCACGCACAACAGGGCGCCCGAGACGTCATTCGGCTTGCCGCCGGATGCGTAGATGGCCGTCGCCACGCCGGGGAAGGCTGCCGAGGAGCCGAGGTAGGACGGCACCTCATGCTTGGTCACGAAGATGAAGACGAGGGTCGCGACACCCGACATCATCACTGCCAGCTGCGGGTTGAGGCCCATGAGGACGGGGAAGACGAAAGTTGCCCCGAACATCGCCACCACGTGCTGGGCTCCCAGCCCGATGGTTCGTCCCCATCCGAGCCTCTCGTCGGGAGCCACCACCTCACCTGGCTCCAGTACACCGCCGTTGTGCAGCTTCCAGATCATGGGCGTCCTTCCGGGTTGGTTCCCTTCCGGACCCTCAGCGTATCTGCTCGACGAGCAAATCCCCGTCGGGCGTCCGATGACCGACTCAGATCCAGGAGCGGAACCACATCCGTGCCAGCCATGCCTTTCGGGTCATGAGGCTGTCGGTGAGGATGGGATAGATGAAGGCGAAATCGGCCGCGACCAAGGCCATGACCGTGCCAACGACGATTGCACCGATGCGGCGTCGGCTGGTGGCCTTGGCCGGGCCAAGGATCTGACCGAGCCAGATCGCCAGGATTGTCACCGTGAACGGAATGATGCAGATGGCGTAGAAGAAGAACAGCGGACGATCGTCGTAGCGGAACCACGGGATCCACGTCGACATCATGGCGATGATCGGCAGGGTGAACCGCCAGTCACGGGCGAAGATCCACCAGATCACCGCGGCCACCAGGGCGATGGCTGCGAACCACCACAGCACGGGGGTGCCGGTCGCGGAGATGACACGCAGGCAGGTGTCACCGACGGCCTCGCAACCCTGCTGGCCCGGCTTGATGTCGTTGACTGCGTCAATTCCGAGTGGTCGCTGGTTGATCAACCATCCGGATGGATTCGAGGCGTAGACGTGGGTCTGCGTCATCATGTACGAGCCGGTGTGGAAGTCGTACATCTGCTGGTGGTAGTCCCACAGCGCGGCCAGGGGTTTCCCGATCACCTTGGACAGACCCGGATCAGGATTCGGGCCAGCCCAGGACTTTCCGAAGACCATGTGTGGGTAGACCGAGAGCCACCGCGCCCACGTGGCGATGTAGCTGCCCACGGCCACGACGACCATGTAGACGAAGGCCGGTACCCCGTCGCGCAGGAAGGACCACCAGGCCTTCCTGCCAGCACCGGCCAGTCGACGCGCCGACCAGTCCCAGATGACCGAGACGATGCCCATCGTCGCCAGCACGAACACGGAATTCCACTTGGTGGCGCAGGCCAGACCGAACATGACCCCTGCCACCAGGCGCCACGGCCGCCACCCCAGAGCTGGACCGAACACCCCGTCAAGATGGGGTGTGCCGACGGCCCTCAGATGATCAGCCAGATGATGACGGAACCAGTCCCGGTCAGCCGCCACCGCAGACACACCTGCCACCAGGAAGAAGGCCTGGAAGATGTCGAGCAGTCCGACCCGGCTCATGACGAATGCCAAGCCGTCGAGGGTGAGCAGGATGCCAGCAATGGCGCCCACCATCGTGGACCGGGAGAGACGTCGAGCCAACCGGATCGTCATGAGAACGAGCAGGGACCCGAAGACCACGGAGGCGAATCGCCAACCGAAGGAATTGAAACCGAACAGTTGCTCCCCGATCGCGATGAGCCACTTTCCCATCGGGGGATGGACGACGAACTCGGCGTCGGGAGTCCAGGCGTTCGTGATCCCGTTGACGATGCCGGTATTGGCCTTCGCAGCGTCAGGCCAGGTGCCTTCGTATCCTTGTTGGAGCATCGTCCAGGCGTCCTTGGGGTAGTAGGTCTCGTCGAAGACGAGGTTCCTCGGGAAGCCGACATTCCACACCCGCAGCAGGAAAGCCACTGCGGTGATGAGGGCCGTGACGATCCAGCTCGTGTACTCATCGGTCATTCGGCCGTCGTCGAGACGCTCGATGGTCGACAAGGATCTTCTCGCTGCTGCCACATCGCCATGGTAGAGGGTTGGTGAGACGCCACCGTCGGTCCGGCGTGGGACGATGGTCAGGTGAACCAGGCACAACCGGGACGAGTCATCCTTGCAGGCACCCCCATCGGGGACCGCCGTAGCGCCTCACCTGCCCTCGTCGAGACCTTGCGTGACGCCCGCATCATCGCTGCTGAGGACACCCGACGACTGCGCGATCTGCTGCGCCGCCTTGACGTCGAGACCTCTGCCCGCGTGGTGTCCTATTTCGAGGGCAATGAATCGGCCCGAACCTCCGAGCTCATTGAGTGTCTTCGTGACGGGGACGACGTCGTTGTCGCCACCGATGCGGGGATGCCCTCGGTGTCCGACCCGGGATACCGGCTCGTCACCGCCGCCATTGAATACGACATCGCCGTCACCTCGGTCCCCGGACCCACCGCCGTGACGACAGCCCTGGCCATCTCGGGAATGCCGACCGACCGGTTCTGCTTCGAGGGATTCCTGCCGCGCAAGTCGGGGGAGAGGCGTCGTCGCCTGGCTGAACTTGCCGACGAACCGCGCACCACTGTCGTCTACGAGGCTCCCCACCGGCTCGCCGATCTGCTCGACGATGCCGCTGAGATCCTCGGCACCGACCGACGCGCTGCGGTGTGCCGGGAATTGACGAAGACCTACGAGGAGGTTCGTCGCGGCGGTCTGGCAGAGCTGGCTGAATGGGCTCGCGAGAACGCCCGCGGCGAGATCACCATCGTCATCGAGGGAGCCAGGGGGAACTCCGTGAGTCTTGACGAGGCCGTCGAGATGGTCGCCGAGCTCACCGACGACGGAATCAAGCCGTCCAAGGCCGTCGCCCAGGTGGCACGGGCCACCGGTGTCGACCGACATGAGCTCTACGACGCCGTCCAGAATGCCTCGACCGACCAGGAGGAATCGTGAACGAAGCCATCCATGAGGTACTGGCCGAGGCTGGCCTGCCGCCCCTGCCCGAGCCATTGGCCGCCCCTCTGGTGGACTCCCACACCCACCTCGACACGGTGGCCGACATCGTCCACCTCGATCCCGCCATCAGTCTGGCCGCCGCTCGTGAGGTCGGGGTAACCCACATTGCTCAAATCGGGTGCGACGTGGAGGGGTCCGAGTTCGCCGAGGAACTGGCGCGAACCCACAAGAACGTCATTGCGGCGGTGGCGATCCATCCCAATGACGCCGCCCGTCTGGGACGCAAGAAGATCGGCGATGCCCTCAAGCGCATCGATGACCTTGCCAGCGCCGGCGACCACGTCCGGGCCATCGGCGAGACTGGCATCGACCACTTCGGCACGACTGACGACGAGGGCCAGGCCCTCCAACGGGAGGTCTTCGCCGCCCACATCGCCCTGGCCCATGAGCACGGTCTCACCCTTGCGATCCACATGCGTGATGCCCGCAACGGTGGTGAGGGAGACGGTCCGACCCAGGGCCGACAGGCCCACGAAGACGTCGTCGACGTTCTCGACTCAGAAGGTTGGCCGGAGCGGGTCATCATGCACTGCTATTCCGGTGATGCCGACCTGGCCCGGATCTGCCTGGGGCACGGGGCATACCTGTCGTTCTCCGGGACGATCACTTTCAACTCTGCCGGCCCTCAGCGCGACGCCCTGGCGATCGCTCCCGACGACCGCATCCTCGTCGAGACCGACGCACCGTTCCTGACCCCGGTGCCACGCCGCGGCAAGCGCAACGGTCCCTACCTGCTGCCGCACACCGCCCGTTTCGTGGCACAGCAGCGTGGGTGGGACGAGACGCGCGCCTGCCAACAGCTCACTGACAACGCCTTTTCCGCTTATGGAGGTGCCTGGTGACCGAAACCGGATTGCTCGATCCCGCGTCGATCCGACGCATTGCCGGTCAGATCGGCCTGAGACCGACGAAAACCCGGGGGCAGAACTTCGTCCACGACGCCAACACGGTGCGTCGTATCGTCTCCTTGGCTCAGGTGGGTCCCGACGACCGTGTCATCGAGGTCGGTCCAGGCCTGGGATCACTGACCCTCGGCCTGCTTGAGACCGGCGCCCAGGTCGTCGCTGTCGAGATCGACGAGGTACTGGCCACCCAGCTTCCCGACACGGTGGCCGAGCGGACGCCAGAGGCTGCCGACAGGCTGGAGGTCATCCTCTCCGACGCCCTCGGCGTCGATGCCGTCCCCGGTGCCGATCCGACCGCGTTGGTGGCGAACCTGCCCTACAACGTCGCTGTCCCGGTGTTGCTGCACATGCTGGCGATCTGTCCGCAGTGGTCGACGGGTGTCGTCATGGTGCAGTCGGAGGTGGCCGACCGTCTGGTGGCCGCTCCCGGATCCAAGATCTACGGGGTTCCCAGCGCCAAACTGGCCTGGTATGCCGAGGCGACCCGGGTGGGAAATGTCCCCCCGACGGTCTTCTGGCCGGTGCCCAACGTAGATTCCGGGTTGGTCCGGATCACGAGGAGACGTCCTCCCCAGATCGATGGACGAGCCCCTGAGGCCACTCGCTCCCAGGTCTTCCGCGTGGTCGATGCCGCCTTTGCGTCTCGTCGCAAGATGCTGAGATCAGCGCTGGCCGGGATGTGCGGCGGATCGGCGGCTGCCTCCGACCTCATCGGCGCTGTCGGGATCGACCCGACGGTGCGCGGAGAGGCCCTTGACATCGTGGACTTGACCCGTGTTGCGGAGGCGTTGGCCCAGGCCGGCGTCCTCGGCGATCCGGGTCAGGTGTGAACTCCTGCCGGTACGGTAAGCACATGATGATGGACGATCCGTTCGACTTGCTCCGTCCCACGACCGTGACGGTGCGGGTCAGCGCCAAGGTCAATCTGGCGCTGGGGGTCGGCAGCCTCGCGCCTGACGGTTTCCACCCGCTGGCAACGGTCTTCGAAGCGATCGGGATTCACGACGACGTAACGGTGACCCGTCGCGACGACAAACGCATCACCCTCACCGTCTCGGGAGAGGATGCCGACCAGGTTCCCACTGACGAGACCAACCTCGCCTGGCGGGCCGTGGAGATGGTGCGTGAGGAATTCGCTCTGGAGCGGGGGGAGCGCGATCATGGCGTCGATATTCACATCGACAAGTCCATTCCGGTCGCCGGAGGCATGGCAGGTGGGTCCGCTGACGCCGCCGGAGCCCTGCTTGCCGCAGCCGCCCTGTGTCGTCTTCCCGATTCTCCTGAGAGTCTGCAGCCGCTGGCCGCGCAGCTAGGCTCCGACGTGCCCTTCTGCCTCATGGGCGGGGTGGCGCTGGGCCGAGGGCGAGGGGACCGTCTGGCTCCGGTGATTTGTCGTGGCCGTCATCACTGGGTCATCGCCACCTCGAACCAGGGACTGTCCACCCCAGCCGTCTACCGACGTTTCGACGAGATGGGCGGGAACCCCGGGGGAGAGGCAGTTCCTAACGACCTCATCTCAGCCCTCACGCGGGGAGATCTCGACGCGGTCGCGGCCACCATGAGCAATGATCTTCAGGCCCCCGCTGTTGACCTGCGTCCCGAACTCGGCGAGGTGCTGGAAGTCGGGAAGGAAGCTGGAGCTCTCACCGCCCTCGTCTCGGGTTCCGGACCCACCTGCGCCTTCCTCGTGCGCGACTCCGCCGGGGCCAAGAAGGTCAGCGGGGCCGTGTCCGCCCTACCGCAGGTCAATCGCACCAGGGCGGCCCGCGGCCCGGCCTCCGGCGCTCAGGTGTTGCCGGGGCCGGTGGGGAGCTTCGCATGACGACCTCCCACCAGCACCAGGACCCGAAGGACGCCGTCGACGTCATCATCGCGGCATGGGCGAGGGAGCGACCCGACCTGCCCGTCGAGGTGATGGAGGTGTGGTCGCGCGTCACCAGGCTGGCACGTCGCCTTGATCGAGACCGGTCCAAAGCATTCTCACAATGGGACCTGGAGGGCTGGGAATTCGACGTCCTGGCAGCCCTGCGACGCTCCGGGGAGCCCTATCAGCTCAGCCCCGGACGGCTCCTCAGCGAGCTTGAGGTCGCCTCGGGGACGATGACGAATCGGATCACCAGACTGTCAGACCGTGGCCTGGTGTGTCGTCTGCCTCACCCCAAGGACGGTCGCGGGGTCATCGTCGAGCTCACCGATGCCGGACGAAATCGGGTCGACGGAGCTCTGGCAGCCTTGTTGGAATCCGAGGGACGTCTCCTCGACTCGATGGACCCGCAGGCCGTTGAGCAACTGGGCCGGGGACTGCGCGCGGTGCTGGCTCGTCAGGAAGAGCTGGACTGATCCTCTCCCCGCTCGCTGTGGCGGGTGAGACGCGGGTTTTCCGACACCCGTGTCAGCCCGTTGAAGGCCAGGTCGACGAGGTGAGCGGCGACGACTTCCTTGGCTGGTGCCCGGGTGTCGATCCAGGCCTGTCCTGCCATGCCCACCATCCCGGTGAGTGCCGGGGCATAAAGGGGTGAGAAGGAGGCGTCGAAGCCGTGACGGTTGAAGTTGTCGGCGAGAATCCCTTCCGCCCAGGAAGCGACGTCAGAAAGGATCGAGGCGTAGGAGCCGGTCGTTGATCCGACCGAGGAATCTCGGGAGATGATGCGAAATCCATCGGGGCGATCATCGATGTAGTCCAGCAGGGCCAGCACCGCGGACTCCAGGGTGCGGCGTGGTCCCTGCTTCGGGCGGGTCATCGCGGCATTGAGGGAATCCTGCAGCAGGCGCACCTCCCGATCGACGACAACGGCGTAGAGCCCGTCCTTGGACCCGAAGTGCTCGTAGACGACGGGTTTCGAAACTCCTGCGGTGGCAGCGATCTCCTCGACGGAGGTGCCCGCGACGCCGTTGTCGGCGAAGAGACGACGCGCCACGCTGATGAGCTGCTCGCGGCGCTGTCCGCTGGTCATCCGGGCCCGTGGGTGCCTGGAAGATCGGGATGCGGGCGTAGACGTCATAGCATCGAGCCTACTCAGGCCCGTTGCGTGGCCGAATCGCGGTCCATGCTCTAGGGTTGGGGGGACTCGGTTTGCCGAGCGTTCCCCGGTTGGTCTGCCGGCAGGGCCCGCCTGACTTTGAATCAGGATCAGCGACGCAGGTTCGACTCCTGCCCGGGGAGCTCATCCACCCTGTCGTACCTCCTCACGGTGCGGTGCGACCGCGTGACGGCTACAGTTGGCCCTGCATGCCGCATCCGAACTGGGAGAGCACCGTGACGTCCAGCCCGTCCACTGACCGAACCGAGATCGACGGAGTGGCCGCCGTCATCGTGCTGGCTGCTGGCGGTGGCACCCGCATGAAGTCCTCGAAGTCCAAACTGCTCCACGAGGTTGCCGGTCGACCCATGCTGTCGTGGGCCGTAGGAGCGGCACGCGGACTCAACCCAGAGCATCTCGTCGTGGTCGTCGGACATCGTCGCGATCAGGTAGAGGCCCATCTGGCTGATGACGCCCCCGACGTCACCACCGCTGTTCAGGCCGAGCAGAAAGGCACCGGCCACGCCGTCGCCTGTGGTCTCGAGGGGCTGGGCCAACTTCACGGCGAGGTCGTCGTCACCTATGGTGACGTCCCGATGCTCACCGGAGAAACCCTCCAACAGATGGTCGAGGTCCACCGCGAGCGTCGCAATCTCGTCACCGTCCTCACTGCCGAGGTCGATGATCCCACTGGCTATGGGCGCATCCTCCGCGACGGAGAGACCGTCGTCGGGATCGTCGAGCACAAGGACGCCGACGAGGCTCAGAGGGCCGTTCGAGAGATCAACTCCGGCATATACGTCTTTGACGCCGAGGCCCTGCGTGACGGCGTCTCCAAACTGTCCAGCGACAACGCTCAGGGCGAGTATTACCTCACCGACGTCGTCACCATGGCTGCCGATGGCACCGTCGAGGTTCCTGGTCGCGGTCGCGTCGGTGCCTTCCGTACTGACGACGTCTGGCAGACCGAGGGAGTCAATGACCGGGTACAGCTGGCCCGCATGAATGCCGAGGTCAACCGACGCATCGTCACCGCATGGATGCGGTCCGGGGTCACCGTTATCGATCCGTCCTCCACCTGGATCCAGCCGGATGTCGATCTCGCCAATGACGTCACCTTGTATCCAGACGTTTTCCTCAGCGGAGCCACGACGATCGCCTCCGGAGCCACCATCGGACCGGATGTCACCGTCACCGACTCCGAGATTCGGGAAGGGGCCACCGTCACCCGGTCCGAGATCACCCTCGCGGTCGTCGGTGAGGGAGTACGCGTCGGCCCGTTCTCCAACATCCGCCCCGGCTCCGTCCTCGACCGCGACGCCAAGGTCGGAGCCTTCGTCGAGACCAAGAACACTCACGTCGGAACCGAGGCTGCCATACCCCACATGGCCTACGTCGGCGATTCCGAGGTGACCGCAGGATCCTCCGTCGTTGCCGGATCCGTCCTCTGCCGGGAGTGCGCCACTCCCGCCACCGACTCGGACGTCATGTCCGACAGCCAAGACGACACCCTCAACCCGGAGGCTGACCAGTGAGTGGAACCACCCGTCCGAACAACAAGCACCTCATGATCTGCTCAGGACGGGCCTATCCCGAACTTGCCGAGCAGATCGCCGCCGAACTCGGCGTCGACCTCGTCCCCTCGCGTCAGGTCACCTACGCCAACTCCGAGATCTACGTGCAGTTCCAGGAGTCCGTGCGTGGTTGCGACGCTTTCGTCATCCAGTCCCACAGCGCCCCGGTGAACGAGGCCATGATGGAGCAGCTCATCATGATCGACGCCCTCAAGAGGGCATCGGCCAAGCGCATCACCGTGGTTTCCCCGTTCTACCCCTACGCCCGCCAGGACAAGAAGCACCTGGGCCGCGAGCCCATCTCCGCTCGCCTCATGGCCGACCTCTACCAGGCCGCCGGTGCTGACCGGATCATGTCGGTGGACCTGCACGCCGCCCAGATCCAGGGGTTCTTCGATGGGCCGGTCGATCACCTGTGGGCCTTGCCGGTGCTCGCCGACTACGTCGCCTCCAAGTACGACAACTCCGACATGGTCGTCGTCTCCCCGGATGCCGGCCGTGTGCGTCTGGCCGACATGTGGACCGACAAGATTGGCTGTCAGCTGGCCATCATCCACAAGCGTCGCGACCCGAACAAGGCCAACGAGACGACCACCCATGAGGTCGTCGGCGAGGTCGAGGGCAAGACCTGCCTGCTCGTCGACGACATGGTCGACACCGCCGGCACGATGTGCCAAGCTGCCTCGGCCCTCAAGAAGCACGGTGCCAAGCGCGTCATCGCAGCCGCCACTCACCCGATCCTGTCGGATCCTGCCGCCGAGCGCATCAACAATTCCCCGATCGAGGAGCTCATCGTCACCAACACGCTCAGGATTCGTGACGACATCAACATCCCCTCGATGACGGTGTTGTCCATCGCCCCGCTCATCGCGAAGGCGATCCAGGAGGTCTTCGAGGACGGGTCGGTCACCAGCCTGTTCCGCTGACACGACAGCTCAGCCGCCCATGGCACCGCTTGTGCTGTGGGCGGCTTTGCATTTGGGAAACGACGTCGTCGTGCCGTACAGTGGCCTTGCTTGGCGAGGGACCGCAAGGTCCGTGATCGACTGGCCGCCCGATTGGGCATCCTCTCGTCGAGCCGTTTCACGTCAACGAGAAGGAGAAACTGCCATGGCAGACATCATTCACCTCAAGGCTGAAGAGCGTACCGAGTTCGGTAAGGGCGCTGCCCGTCGCATTCGTCGTGACGGCAAGGTCCCTGCCGTCATGTACAGCCACGACCACGAACCGATCCACGTGACCCTCGAGGGCCACGCCACCCTTCTCGCCCTGCGTACCGAGAACCCGCTGCTGTCGATCGAGATTGAGGGCAAGGAGCCCAAGCTCGCCCTGCCGAAGGACGTCCAGCGTGACGTCCTCAAGGGCTTCGTCCGTCACGTCGACCTGCTGTCCGTGCGTCGTGGCGAGAAGGTCGACGTCAACGTCGCCCTGCGTATCGCCGGTGAGTCTGCTCCTGGCACCATCGCCATGACCGAGTTCAACGAGATCGAGGTCGAGGCTGACCTGCTCAACATCCCGGAGTCCATCGAGATCGACGTCACCGGTCTCGAGGCCGGCACCACCATCTACCTCGGCGACGTCAAGCTGCCCGAGGGCACCACCCTCAAGGGTGACCCGGAGGCCGTTGCAGCCACCGTCGTCTTCCCGGAGACCGAACCTGTTGAGGACGCGGAGTCCGAGGGTGAGGGCGCCGAGGGCGAGGAGAAGGCCGAGGACGAGTGAGCCCTTCCTGGCTCGTGATCGGGCTCGGCAACCCGGGCCCGCGCTATGACGGCACCCGACACAACGTCGGGGCAGACGTCATCACCGAGTTGTGCCGTCGGGCCGGCGAGAAGCTCTCGTCGGCCCGCGGGCAGGGGGCCGAGCTGGCTCGCACCCGCATCGGCTCGGCTGGTCTCGGTGTTCCGGCTGCGGACGCCCAGATCGTCACCTTGATGCGCAGCCGTACCTACATGAACGAGTCGGGTATCGCCGTCCGCAAGGTTGCGGGCTTCTCAGGTATCACCCCCGACCATCTCATCGTCATCCATGACGAGATCGATCTCGACCCGGGCCGTCTGCGCCTCAAAAGCGGTGGCGGAGACAACGGACACAACGGGTTGAAGTCCATTCGCGCCCATCTCCACACCGGTGACTTCATCCGGGTGAGGGTTGGCGTCGGTCGTCCTCCGGGCCGTCAGGATCCCGCTGATTGGGTATTGGCCCGGGTTCCTGCCAAGCAGCGCGCTGACATGGATGTTCAGGTGGCTCTGGCTGCCGACGCCGTCGAGACGATCATCACCCACGGACTGACGGCGGCCCAGAACCGTTTCAATTCCTGACGCTCACCAGCTCGACGGAGGCTGGATCTGCGGAAACTGCGGCATGAAGGGCAGCTGGCCCAACTTGTCGGGGCGTGCCCGCAACCATTCCGAGAGCTGATCACGTCGGCGCACCAACTCGGGGCCTCCCTCGCCCCTGGCGATGCGGTGCTGCGCGAGCGCGGCTTCCGTGACAGCAGTGATGGTCCGTTCCTGACTGCGCTTCGCAGCCTTGCCGTGCTTGCCCGAATCAGCGAGCACGGCGCGACGCTTGCCCGGATCCGCGATCATGTCCGCCTCGGCGGGAGTCAGCAGGCCGGCCTCGACCATGAGCGGAAGCTGGGAGCGCACTGCCTCGGACTCCTTGCGACGGTTACGAGTCGTCATGACGACAGTGCCGATGAACACGGGGACGAAGAGCACCACGTAGATGAGGACCATCGCCGTCAGTTCGCCGTTGACGCCCAGCCCCATGGCACTTGCCACCAGCGTCGGACCACCGTTCCACAGACCATGCATCAGGCAGGCGACGAGATAGCCCAGAACGACCTTCCAGAATCCGCCCTTGTTGCGCCAGGCCCACACGCCGACCGCCGTCGCGGTGGTGTAGAGCGGGTGGCCGAAGACACCGAACCCGGTGCGCACCAGGGCCATGACGACGATGTCGCCCGTCCCCTCAGCGGTCGCGAAATATCCCAAGTTCTCCACGAAGGCGAAGCCCAGGGCACACACCCCGGCGTAGAAGATGTGGTCGGTGAGAGAGGTGAGTTCCAGCTTGCGCAGTCCAGTGACGAGCAGCACGAAGACTGAGGCCTTGGCGAACTCCTCGACGAGTGGCGCGACGACGGCGGCGGTGCCGAATTCGCTGGCAGGAATGGCTGCCTCGACGAGCATGGAGAAGATGACGGCTGCTGACCCTCCCCAGATCAGTGCCATCACGGTGAGACGGGCGGGTTCTGGCTCCCACTTGTCGAGCCATCGGTAGCACAGCAGGCACACGATGAGGGCAGCAGTCGACGGGATCGCGCCGAGGATGAAGTATGGCGGCGATCCGGCGCCGATGACGGCCACCATGAGGAGGATGACGAACGCTCCCAGAATGGTGATGACGATCGGCAGGATTCCGCCGCGTCGAACTGGTTTGGGGGCAAGTGGATACTGCATGGGTGGGGTGCTCACGTCGACATGCTATGGGTTGGCGAGTCAGGGAGACCAGCGCAGAACGTGACGGTCGGGCAGCCGTCGGTGCCATCACGTACCCTGTCTTGGTGACTTCTGGCGGATTGACCTCCCTTCTTTCCCGCGAGCCGGTGCTCTCCCATTCCGTGGAGGACGCTCTGACCCGGCGTATCCCCACTCTCGACCTGCATGTGGCTCCGTCTGCCCGTCCGGCCGTGGCGGCTGTGCTCAGCCAGGCGCTCACTGGTTCCGGACGGTTGCCGGTGCTGTTGGTGACGAGCACCTTCCGGGAGGCTGAAGAGTCGGTGGCCACCCTGGAGACGTGGCTCGGCCCCGATGACGTCTGTTACTACCCATCCTGGGAGACACTGCCCCACGAGAGGTTGAGCCCCCGCACTGACACCGTTGGTCGACGGATGGAGGTGCTGCGCCGATTGTGCGGCACAGAAGGAGAGGTGCCGCAAGTCGTCGTCGCCCCGGTGCGATCCCTGCTTCAGCCCCAGGTGGCCGGGCTGGGCCGCATCAAGCCCGTCCGTCTGGCTGTGGGGGAGGAGCATGATCTCACCGATCTGGCGGCAGAGCTCGTCAATGCCGCCTACAGCCGGGTCGACATGGTGGAACGCCGAGGCGAATTCGCGGTACGCGGCGGCATCGTCGATGTCTTCCCGCCGGTGCTGGAGCACCCGGTTCGTATCGATTTCTTCGGTGACGAGATCGAGGAGATGACCTCCTTCGCGGTGGCCGATCAGCGATCCACCGACGAAACCCACCAGGAGCTCATCTGCGCTCCGTGTCGTGAGCTCACCCTCACCGACGAGGTCCGATCCAGGGCCAGGACCCTGTTACCGGACCACCCCGAGCTGGCGGACATGCTGGAGAGGATCGCCGACGGTCAGGCTGTCGAGGGGATGGAAGCTCTCATGTCCGCACTCGTTGACGAGATGGAGCTTCTCGTTGACGTCCTCCCTGAGAACGCCATGGTCGTCCTCTCGGACCCCGAAATGGTGCGATCCCGAGCCGCAGACCTGGTTCGCACCTCCGAGGAGTTCCTGGGGGCTGGGTGGGCGGCAGCCGCAGGGGGTGGTCAGGCCCCCATCGACCTGGCAGCCTCCGGCTACCGCAGCTTGGCTCACGTGAGGGCCCACTGCCTGGAGCGCGGCATGGCATGGTGGTCGATGTCCTCCTTCGCCCTGGACGCCCCCGCTACGGATGCCCTTGCTGACGACGACGTGGTCACGAGTGCCCCGCACACCGTCAACCCGCATCTGGAGGCCGTCGAGCCGTGGCGTGGAGACGTCGAGGCAGCCATCAAGGATCTGACCGGCAGACTCAATGAGGGCTGGACGGTCGTGTTGTGCGCCGAGGGTGAAGGCATCGCCAAGCGCATGACGGAGTTGCTCGGTGAACACGACGTGGCAGCCAAGATCGTTGACGAGGTCGATGCCGAGATCACCGAGCCGTGTGTCCAGGTCGTCCGGCTGCATCAGCGTCACGGTTTCGCCGCGGATTCCCTCAAACTGTTGGTGGCCTCCACCGGGGACCTTGCTGATTCCCAGGCTCCAGCCGTCAGTGGCGAGCGGCGCATGCCCCGACGCCGTCGCAATCAGATCCAGCCGCTTGAGCTTAAGTCCGGCGACCTCGTCGTCCATGAGCAGCACGGTGTGGGCCGATACGTGGAGATGGTGCAGCGCACCGTCGGTGGTGCTACCCGCGAGTACCTCGTCATCGAGTACGCCCCCTCCAAGAAGGGTCAGCCCGGCGACCGTCTCTTCGTCCCCGTCAACTCTCTGGACCAGGTGACCCGCTACGTCGGTGGTGATGCCCCCAGCCTGGACCGGATGGGTGGCACCGACTGGCGCAAGCGCAAGTCCCGAGCCCGCAAGGCAGTCCGTGAGATCGCCGCTGAACTCATCAAACTCTATGCCGCCCGGCAGGCCACCAAGGGCCACGCCTTCGGCCCCGACACCGCCTGGCAGCGGGAGCTGGAGGACGCCTTCGCCTACGTCGAGACCCCTGATCAGCTCACCACCATCGCCGACGTCAAGCACGACATGGAACAGGTCGTCCCGATGGACCGCCTGGTCTGTGGCGACGTCGGTTACGGCAAGACTGAGATCGCGGTGCGCGCTGCCTTCAAGGCCGTCCAGGACGGCAAACAGGTGGCCGTGCTGGTGCCAACTACCCTTTTGGTGCAGCAGCACTTCCAGACCTTCACCGAGCGATACGCGGGGTTCCCGGTCAAGGTCGCGGCCCTGTCTCGATTCCAGACCGATGCCGAGGCTCGCGAGACCTTGGAGGGGATCAAGCGCGGCACGGTTGACGTCGTCGTCGGCACCCATCGCCTACTGGCCAAGGAGGTCGAGTTCAAGGATCTCGGCCTGGTCATCGTCGACGAGGAACAGCGCTTCGGTGTCGAGCACAAGGAGGCCCTCAAGCGCATGAGGGTCAACGTCGACGTGCTGGCGATGAGCGCCACCCCGATCCCGCGCACCCTGGAAATGGCGGTGACCGGTATCCGTGAGATGAGCACGATCGCCACGCCGCCGGAGGAGCGTCATCCGGTGCTCACCTTCGCCGGCCCCTACGACGAGGGTCAGGTGGTTGCGGCCATCCGTCGCGAGTTGGCTCGTGAGGGTCAGGTCTTCTACATCCACAACCGGGTGCAGTCCATCGAGAAGACGGCGGCCAAACTGCGCGAGCTCGTCCCGGAGGCACGGATCGTCACCGCCCACGGCCAGATGAACGAGAAGCAGCTCGAGCAGATCATGGTGGACTTCTGGGAGCGTCGCGCCGATGTGCTGGTCTGCACCACCATCGTCGAGTCGGGTATCGACATCTCCACGGCCAACACCCTGCTCATCGATCGCGCCGACCGTATGGGCCTGTCTCAGCTGCACCAGTTGCGCGGTCGTGTTGGTCGCTCCCGGGAGCGCGGCTACGCCTACTTCCTCTACCCGGCTGACAAGCCGCTCTCCCAGACCGCCCACGATCGCCTGGCGACGATGGCCGCCCATACCGATCTGGGTGCCGGTATGGCTATCGCCATGAAGGACCTCGAGATTCGCGGCGCCGGAAACCTGTTGGGCGGCGAGCAGTCCGGTCACATCGCTGACGTCGGATTTGATCTCTACATCCGTCTGGTGGGTGACGCCGTCGCGGAGTTCCGTGGTGACGCCAGTGCCGCCGACGAACCCGAAATGCGCATCGAACTCCCGGTCGACGCCAACCTGCCAGTTGAGTACGTCGAGACCGAGCGGCTTCGTCTGGAGATGTACAAGAGGTTGGCCGAGGTGCGCAGCGACGAGGAGGTCGACGCCATCGCCGCCGAGCTCGTCGATCGCTACGGTCCGATGCCCGAGCCGGTACAGGCCCTCCTCGGGGTGGCTCGGTTCCGTCTCATGTGTCGCAGGGCAGGTATCCACGAGGTGGTCCCGTCGGGACGTAACATCCGGTTTTTCCCGGTCCATTTGCCGGAGTCGCGCGTGATGCGACTCAAGAGGCTGTATCCGGGGTCAGTGGTCAAGGAGACGGCTGGGCTTGTCATGGTTCCCAAACCGACTACCGCGCGGATCGGGGGGCAGTCTCTGGCAGGTCAGGAACTGCTCGACTGGGCTACCGGTCTCGTGGCCGGGGTGTTGGACACCAACGACGGGGCTGTGCCACGTTCTTGACCAGTCGAGTTAGGGTATGCTGACATCGGAACACAAGATAAGTCCATGGTTTTCTCGAGGTTGAGAGGATATAGAGATTATGCAGAATAAAATTGGACGGGTCATGTCTGCGGCTGTGATCGCCGGATGCGCCTTGGGGTCGATTTCTGTGCCAGCGTTTGCTGAAGGTAGTTTCAAGTCGCATCTCAGTAGCGTCAGAGTGGGGTTTGAAACGCGGTCTTGGCACGACAATGCAAACGATAATGCTAAAACGATTGTCTGGCACAATGGTAAGTGTTCCGCGAAATCCATCACTTGGGGCTTGTATAAGGATAGGTGGGTTCTTCCAGATATTGCAAGAGGGAATAAGGCGCTGCTGTGCAAGTATTCAGCTACTCACACGGGTTGGGGAATACAGCCTGCTGGTGACTATCACCTGACGGTGGAGGGGATTGATGGCGGCTCAGTGGTGTCGCTCCCCTCGATGACGATCAGCTATTGATGTTTCACGAGTGCTGAGTGCCATGAAACGCGCACTGCTGGAATCTGAAGTGACGATCGAAGGAGTTTATTTTTCCTATGGTCGACACGGTGAGATTTTCCATGGGTTCGACTGTGAGCTTCATAGCGGGAAAACTGTCCTTCTGGGTCCTAATGGTGCTGGGAAGTCGACGTTGTTTCGAATCATGGCAGGAATCCTTAAACCGTCTGCTGGACGGGTAATCCTGCCTGATTCCCCAGGACCCGTGTCGCCCTCACGGTCACAGGTCGCACTCATGCCCCAGGATGTCCCACCGATACCCGGACTCCGTGTCGATGAACAGGTGGCCTATTCCGGCTGGCTAGCGGGCCTGTCGCGTCGAGATGCGCAGAGTCGAGCCGTGGGGGTACTGGCAGCAGTCAATCTCTCTGACAAGGCGTCCTCGCGGGCCTCGCGCCTGTCAGGAGGACAGCTACGCCGTGTCGGTCTTGCTCAAGCTTTGGTGGTGAACCCGCAGGTTCTCCTGCTGGACGAGCCAACCGCAGGTCTCGACCCAGCCCAACGCCATTCCTTCCGAGAGGTTCTCAAGTCGGTGCCATCTGGAGACCAAGTCGTCGTCGTGTCAACCCATCTGGTCGATGACATCGAGGACCTTTACGACCGTGTGGTCGTCATGAATGAGGGTTGCGTCATCTTCGCAGGAACGCCCGATGAGTTCATCAATCTTTCGGAACCGGGTCCCAATCGCGCCGAACGTTCCTACCTTGGCCTCGTCGGATCGGAGCGGGCATGACCTGGTTGACGCGCATCCGGATCTCACCAGGCATCTGGTTGGCACCGGTCATGGCTCTCACCTCCATGACATACTTCGACGCTCCGGCCGCCCAGGGATACGCCCTCGCATCAGCCACCCGCGACGCCTACAGTCTGCTGCTTGTCGCTGCGCTCTCATGTGCTGCCGGTGCCTGGGAAGGTCATCGACTCCAAACGGGTGGGGTGCTATCCGGAGTAGCGCGTCGGTCTCGGTTCGCGATCATGGCAGCCCCATGGGCCTCTGCGGTGGTTGTTCCCACCGTCTTGGACGTAGTGATCTTCATCCGTGACGGGGCGTTCACCAGCATTGACGCCGTGCCCGTCATCGTGACGACCATCGGCACTGTGTGGGTGTGGGCCTTGGCTGGAATGGCGGTCGGAGTCGCTGTGCGTCCCGCACTGTCGGTGCCGCTCAGTCTCACGGTTCCGGTCTTGTGGCTCATCATGCTTCCAGCCAGCGAAACCTTGTGGATGCGACATTTGACCGGAGGCTGGCCCTCATGTTGCGGCGTCAACAGCACGCTGTCGTGGCGTGCCATTTTAGCGACGTGGACGGTGCTCGCCAGCGTGCTGGCGGCAAGTCTCCTCGTGTTGTGGACACGTGGTCGTGCCGTGGGTCCGGGTCCTCGTATGGTCGCCGGATTAGTGGCCGTTCTGGTCGCGAGTGGCCTGGTGGGTGGTGCCAGCATGGTTCGGGGGATGGGCCCCGATCCCATCGCGCCGCGAACCCATGGTTTGCACTGTGACGTGGTGGCCAAGGTAAAGGTCTGTGTGTGGCCCGAACATGAGCCTGCCGCGGCTAGGTTCAAGACCGTTGTGGCCACAGTGGTTCCGGTCTGGCGTCAGGCAGGCGTTACACTGCCCGAGGTCATCACCGAGGTCAGCCCCCCGGATTCCGCATCATCGCGTTCGCGTGATGGCCGAGACGCGTACATCTATCTTGGGCAACCATCCCCAGCTCCGGACGACCTGCTGGGGGCCTTGACGAGTGATCTTGCCACGGCACCATGTCTGGAACGGGAGAACGCCGAGATCCCGGCGTGGGCTACGGCCGACCAAGGGCGTTACCGAGCGTGGCTGCAGCTGTCGGGTGCACGGGCCTTGGGTCTATCGGAGAAGGACGTGAGGGATGGGAACATTCCCACAGACCAGTGGCACTGGGCGCAGAAAGTCCTTACGCAGCCTGCTGCCCAGCAGACGAAGGCGGTGAACATTGTTGCCACTAGGCTGTCCTCGTGCCGGTGAAGGTGGTTGGGCCAGTTCGGCGGTGAGGTGCCATGATTTGGTGGTGTAAAAACCGCGGCGTCGCGGTTGTGCTGGCGTGCTCGGTCAGTATGGCAGTCTTGGTGGTCCTCACCGGAAATTCGATTCGCGATATTCCGGTCATCTTCGGAGGGGTCGCACTGCGGGCACCACTGGTGTTCTTCGGGTCCCTTGTCGTCATTGTGGCTCACGGCTGGTCGGTGGCCAGGAATCCGGTCGAGTTGGAGTTGAGATCTCGGCGTCCGGTGCGTTGGGCTGATGTTGGGCTTATGGTTGCCGCAGCCCTGCCTCTGCTGGCCACCATCGTGTGTCCCGGCCTTATCGAGGTGGGTTTGGTGATCTCGCGCAATGCCGTGATCGGTATGGGACTGACCCTCCTGTGTGCGCGTTTCATGTCGCGGGGGCTTGCCTCGATGCCTGCTGTGGGTATGTTCCTGATCGGAGTGCTAACGGGACGCGGATACGGCCACGAAGCGTGGTGGAACTGGGTTGTCAGCTCTAGCGCGAGTCCGGTGGGAGCGGCGTGGTTCCTCGGGTCCGTCATCGCCGGGTCGGCTGCCACACTCACGGGTCGGGCGCGGAAGCCGAGAGTCTCGTCGTAGGATGCTGCTGACAGGCTTCTTCGCCGTGCCGAGGGCGCGGCACCGAATTCAGGAGGGTTGCCCCATGGCATTGTCGCGTCCCATGCCGATCCGCATGGTCGCTGTCGCAGTGACCGGATTCCTCGGTATAGCAGGGTTGTCCGGGTGCGCGAGCTCCCCCAACACCGCGGCCACGGTGGGGGGCACAACGGTGTCGATGAAGTCGATCGATGAGGCAGCGGATCACTGCTCGAAGTACATCAATCCCAGCACGGAGCTCACCCCTCGCCAGGCCATCTCCTCGACGGTCATTCGTGGTGCCGTCGCCCAGGAGATCCTGGACAACCGCGGGGAGAAACTCTCCAATGCCCAGCGCGACCAGGTCATCGCCCGCAATGGCATGACGGCACTCACCTCCGACCCGGTCTGCCATGCGATGGTCCGTGACTTCGCAGGCCTGTTCCATCTGTTCGACCGCGAGGGTGAGAAGAAGGCCATGGCCGACCTGGCCGCGGTCGAGGTCAAGACGAATCCGCGGTTGGGCACCTGGGACGCCAAGAACCTTGCGGTCCACGGGAGTTCCTCGCTGTCGGACCCCTTCACCTCTCGCTCCTGATCCTGATGGCGTCGGACGACTCCCGACCGAGGGCTGATTTCTCCGACCTCGTCGCCGTCATGGCGAGGTTGCGCGACGAGTGCCCGTGGGATCGCAGCCAGACCCATCGCTCCCTCGTGACCTATTTGGTCGAGGAGACCGGAGAGGTCGTCGATGCCATTGAGGCCGGCACTGACGACGACCTCGTCGAGGAATTGGGCGACCTATTGCTCCAGGTGGTCTTTCACGCGCGCATCGCGGAGGAGGAGGGCGTCTTCAACATTGACGAGGTCGTCGGTGGGATCGTTGCCAAACTCGTGACCCGTCATCCTTATGTCTTCTCGGACGAGGACGTTCCCGAGGACCTCGACGCCGCATGGGAGGCGCGCAAGGCAGCGGCCAAGGGACGCACCTCCAGCCTCGATGGCATCGCGCACTCGCTGTCGAGCGTGGCCCGCAGCGCCAAGGTCATCTCACGGGCTCGCAACCGTGGCGTGGACGTTGAACTGCCTGAGGAACCCATCACCGCCGAGCAGACCGGAGATGAACTCCTGACCCTCATCGCCCGTGCCCAGGCTAGCGGCGTCGACGCTGACCAAGCTCTGCGCGACCAGTTGCGCAGGCTAGAGAGCGACATCCGGGACGCCGAGGGACACTGAACCATACGCAGTATTGCCTGAGGGGAATTCCTTTGTGATGAGGAGAGGAGACCTCGATGGATCCGCGCAGCCTCCGCCCATCGAGGACTAGACGATCGTCGTGAGTATCGACGCCGCCCCCGAGATTACCTACACAATCGACATCGATCGACATCGCCAGGAAGGCCACCAAGACCTGATGGTCTCTTTCCGCCGAGCCTCATGTGGTGTTGAGGTTCCAACATCACTACCGTTGACCGAGAAACGGAAGAGGTGAACGATGCGACGAACCCTGACAACGATGCTCGTCGCCGTCGTCACCATGTCTGCATTGACCGGATGCAAGGGCAGCGACAATGACCCCGCTGGTCTGACCGAGGTCTCGGACGTGCCGGAAGCTCCTGCATCTACGGTGTCCCCGATCTCCTCGGGGCGAAAACCAACTCCGGAGGAGATCAATCCGAACGCCGATGCGGCGGCAACACCGCGCAGGGGAGGCATGAACAGATACCTGCCAGGCCTGACTGGGATCGTCAGTGATCGCGTCGTCACCGGGAACACCTCCCAGGCCATCACCGTCAAGGCCGGAACCGTCACCGACTACTACTTCCTGTGCGACACCACTGACGCTCAAATCACGGTGACCGAGAACGACGACTCGGCCAAGTCCACCTCGTGTCATGAGGGCTACGCCCATCTCGGCTACGGCAAGCGGACACAGAACGAGAAGATCGACCTGCTGATCGAGGCTCCTGCCGACGTCACCTACGAATTCGTCATCACCGAAAACCCTCTGACGGCCACGACGACAAGTGACGGGGTGCCCTGAAATACCGCTGGTTGGCAGGCTTCGATACGCTTTGGGGTGGACGCAAAGATCCTCTCTGAAAGGTTGGTCCATGGCAACCATCGAATTCATCGAAGCCCGTGAGATCCTCGACTCCCGCGGCAACCCGACCGTTGAGGTCGAGATGATCCTCGACGACGGCACCGAGGCCCGCGCTGCGGTTCCCTCCGGCGCGTCGACCGGTCAGTTCGAGGCCGTTGAGCTGCGCGACGGCGACAAGGAGCGCTACTCCGGCAAGGGCGTTCTCAAGGCTGTTGAGAACGCCAACGAGAAGATCGCCGAGGAGGTGCTCGGCTGCGACGCCAGCGAGCAGCGCATCATCGACCAGATCATGATCGAGCTCGACGGCTCTGACAACAAGGGCGAGCTGGGCGCCAACGCCATCCTCGGTGTCTCCCTGGCCGCCGCTCATGCTGCCGCTGACTCGGCTGACCTTCCTCTCTATCAATACCTGGGCGGACCGAACTCCCACGTGCTCCCCGTTCCGATGATGAACATCCTCAACGGTGGCGCTCACGCCGACTCTGACGTCGACATCCAGGAGTTCATGATCGCTCCGATCGGCGCTGAGTCCTTCAAGCAGGCTTACGAGTGGGGCGCTGCCGTCTACCACTCCCTCAAGAAGGTCCTCAAGGACAAGGGTCTTGCCACCGGCCTGGGAGACGAGGGCGGTTTCGCCCCGAACCTGCCCAGCAACGCCGCTGCCCTGGACCTCATCCTCGACGCCATCAAGGCTGCCGGCTTCGAGCCCGGCAAGGACGTCGCCCTCGCTCTCGACGTCGCTGCCTCCGAGTTCTTCGAGGACGGCAAGTACAGCTTCGAGGGTCAGGCCAAGTCCTCCGCCGAGATGATCGAGTACTACGAGGGTCTCGTCGCCAAGTACCCGCTGGTCTCCATCGAGGATCCGCTGGACGAGGAGGACTGGGACGGCTGGGCTGAGTTCACCAAGAAGCTCGGCGACAAGATCCAGATCGTCGGCGACGACCTGTTCGTCACCAATCCGAAGCGCCTCGCCAAGGGCATCGAGACCAAGGCCGCCAACGCCCTGCTCGTCAAGGTCAACCAGATCGGCTCCCTCTCGGAGACCATCGACGCCGTCGAGCTGGCCCACCGTAACGGCTACCGCTGCATGATGTCGCACCGTTCCGGTGAGACCGAGGACACCACCATCGCCGATCTTGCCGTCGCCCTGTCGACCGGCCAGATCAAGTCCGGTGCCCCGGCCCGTGGCGAGCGCATCGCCAAGTACAACCAGTTGCTGCGCATCGAGGAGGAGCTGGGCGACTCCGCTGAGTACGCCGGCGCTTCTGCCTTCCCGCGTTTCAACGCCTGAGATTGACTGACGACGGCTCGGCCCGGCCCCCACGGGGCCGGGCCGAGCCATGTCTTGACCGGGCCAGCCACCGAAGATGCAAACGGGAATCATTCTAGGGTATCCTGTATGGGCTCACTGGGAAGGAGCTCTGATGCACCCCACTCGCACCCTCGGAGCGCTGTCGGCGGCCTTGGCCGCTGCGGTTCTCTTCGCCGGGGCACCGGCCGGTCACGCCGGACCCGACGACGGCAAGGTCGTCATGACCGAGGCCCACGTCGACGCCCCCAAGACGTACTGGGAGGACGGCCATTTCGTCCTCAAGAACGAGGCGCACATGAAGGCGGTCCCGCTCGACGGCACTGTCAACTGGATCGGCCGTGGCTACAGCACCCTGTTGCGCCCCGAGCAGAAGTTCATGTTCACCGTTCCCGATGACCCGGCCTTCGCGCCCTTGTCCGACCACGGCCGACGCTGGTACGCCGCCCCCCACATTGCCGGTGACCACAACACCCCGATCTGGGCCGGATTCGGCGCTGACGACAAGATTCCGGCCGACACCTTCCGTGACGGGTCCTTCTCGCTCGATGTCGTTGGGTTCTCCGGGCCCGGACGGATGGAGGCCTTCAACGCCTGGGACCACTCGTTGAATCGCCTGCTGTCGAGCCACGACCCCAGCTACCGGTCCGCCTACCTCACGCCTGGCAACCACACGCACAACGTCACCGCCTTCACCAAGCCCGGTCGCTACGTCGTCGACTACCGGACGACCGCTCGGGGTAAGGACGGACGTCTCATCGCCTCGAAGACCTCGACCCTGGTGTGGCAGGTCGGCGGTACTCGCCCGGCCGACAAGGCGACGACGCCGCTCGAGGACCGCTTCGCAGCAGCGCACTCGGGCAAGTCGAACACTCCGTACACATTCACGATGAAGCCGCACACCGGCCGTGACAAGCCCGCCGACGACCAGCTCACCGACCTCGTCTTTGACGCCGGTGACGCCGCCGCCGAGGGCACGGTGACCTTCTTCCTCGACGGGTTCCATCTGGCCGAGGTGCCGGTCCACGGAGGACGTGCCACCTGGAGCGAGATGATCGGCTCGGGAACCTCCAAGTTCCAGGCGGTCTTCGTGCCGGCCGCAGGGTCCACTGCTCCGCGGTGGGCCTCCAGCCAGCTCGCCTACCAGTTTGGTCAGAAATCCGCCTCGACGACGTCGGCCACGGGCCTGGATGCTCTGCCGACGCCCCACTCCCAGGATCCGGCGCCAGCCTTCGACCTCAAGGAGTACATGCCGACCAAGGCGGTGAAGTGGAGTGTCGACGTCACTCCCGGCAAGCCTGACGAGGACAGCGACAAGCCCTTCGTCACCCGGATCAAGCTCTCCGACCCCCGGTACCGGGCGAATATCGACGGCGGCTACTACGACGCGCCGGACGCGAAGTACTCGACCTGTCAGGTGTACGGGGTGACCGACGAGCACGGCGAGTTGACGGTCTTGAACGATGGTGACGTCTGTGGCGGTTACTACCTCAAGCTCAAGATCGCTCCCCACGCCCTCGTCAAGGCCTCCGGAGGATCGATCGACGTCACCGTGCCGTTGCCGAAGAACTCGTTGACCCTGCATCGCAACGGTGAGCTCCACATGAGTGATGCGGGGGCGACCGCGGCTCCCACGTCGGCCCCGACCGTGACCCCGACTCCGAGCCTCACTCCGGCTCCGGCACCCTCTGCGTCCACTTCTGCGTCCTCCTCGGTGCTCACTGCGCCGGTCCTGCTCGAGCATGGGCACGTCGACCTCAAGGCGACCTTTGACGGCGGTCGGCTCGGGGCGGTCGTGGGTGATGACACCCTCAGCCACGCCAAGCAGTCGGTGGACCGGTCCATCGGTTCGGTTGCCCTGGCGGTGCCCAACTCGGCTCGTCGACGCCGTCCGACGGCCGGGGTCATGGCTGACCCGCGGTTCGATTTCCTCGGCAAGAAGGGCGGCCTCGTCCACATGCTGCCGCAGGTCAATGACAACGTCCACGTGTGGCCCGGGTGGTCGACGAACGCCTTGGCCGGCACCGGGGCGGGACCGGCGACCCTCAAGCTCGAGCCTGCCGTGCTTCCGACCGGGGGTGCCTACGACGTCTTCACGGCCGATTCGCTGACCGGAAGTCTTGACCACCTCATCGATTCGCGGCACGGTCGAGTGTCCATGACGATCCCGGAACCGACCCACGCGCACGCCTCATGGGCGTTCAGCAAGCCGGGTGCCTACCTGCTCAAGGCGAGCTACACCAGCCGTGTGGGAGGCCACGAGGTCTCCAGTCTGCCCGAGTGCCTCACCTTCCTCGTGGGTGACGAGGCCATCGCCGCCCACCGCGCTGGTCGGACGCCGTCGTGCCCGGCGACCACCTCGCCTGGGCCGAGCGCCTCGAGTCCGGTCGCACCTGGGCCGAGCGCGTCCAGTCCGGTCTCGCCCTCGGCTCCGTCCGTGACGGCCACGCATCCGGCCCCTGTGTCGTCTGCGACGCACTCTTCGGTTCCTGTGTCGTCCGTGACGGCGGCCGACCGGCCGATGGCCCCGACGAGTGCGCAGGGTGCGACTCACGGCATGCGTCTCGCACTTCCCCGCACTGGGGTCTGAGAGAACGCCGCACCTGTCGCAGCGGACCGCCCCCCGCCCCGTGAGGACACCTCCTCGGGGCGGGGGCGGTTGGTTGTCGCCCGTATCGGCTGGTGTGCGTCATGATGGAGGCGATGGCGGGCCTTCCTGGCTCCCGTTACCCGGCCCCGAAGCACAGGGGCGGGTGCGCAGGAGCGCGACGTCGAGCCCCCTCGTGGCGCAGCGCATCGCCAAGTACAACCGGTTGCTGCGCATCGAGAAGAAGCTGGGTGACCCTGCCGAGTCCGCCGGCGCTACTACCGTCCCGTGTTTTAGGCCTGATTGACGTCACAAGGTGCTGATCCCGACACCTGACATGATACGACCGCCCGGTGTTTCCGGGGCGGTCGTGTCATGATGGACCACGATGGCCAGCACACCGAGCAACCGAAATCGCCCGTCCGGACGGTCCCAGCGACCGGACGGAGGACGGACGCGCTCATCCTCCCCGAACCGTTCCGGCCCGAGGAACCGCGGTAACTACGAGCGCACAACCCGCACGGAGCCGCCGCGAAACCACGCTCCCAGGGATGAGGAACCTCGTCGATTCGGTCTGACGCTGCGGGCAGTCGTCATGGGAGCTGCGGTCCTGCTGGTGCTCGTCATGATCACGCCCAGTCTGGGTATTTTCTTCTCCCAGCGCTCCCAGATCTCCCGCATCCAGGACGACGAGGCCGAAGCACGTGCCTCCATCTCGACGCTCCAGGACGAGGTCAGGAGGTGGCACGATCCCGACTATGTACGCGCACAGGCGCGAGCTCAACTCGGTTGGGTGATGCCGGGAGAGACCGGCTACCAGGTCATCGCGGAGAACGGCAAGGTCATCGGATCGACGACCTCATTGGACGAGAAGGACCCCGCGACCGAGGCCAGCGCTGATGTCCACTGGTGGAGGCAAGCCGCTGAATCCATCCAGGACGTTGACCATCCCGCACCGCCCACCGCCACCCCGAGAGCGATGATCACACCTACTCCCTCGGTGAAGCCGTCCTTCCCGAGCCCCTCCCATCGATGAGGTGACCATGCTTGAAGAATTCACCGAGGACGACCGCCAGGCCGTTCGGGACCAGCTTGGTCGCGAGCCACGAGGTGTCGCTGGCGTGGCCTGGCGATGTGGCTGCGGGAAGCCCGCGGTCATTGCGACCGAGCCCAGGCTGCCGAATGGCACTCCCTTCCCGACGACCTACTACCTGACCTGCCCCCGTGCAGCCTCCCTCATCGGCACCCTCGAGTCCTCCGGACTGATGGCCCGGATGACCGAACGACTTGGTGAGGACGAGGGACTCGCCGAGCAGTACCGACGCGCCCACCAGGCCTACCTTGCCGACCGCACTCGGATTGGTGAGGAGGCCGGTCTAGACCCCGTCTCCGAGATCGATGGGGTCTCTGCCGGCGGCATGCCGACCCGCGTCAAGTGCCTGCATGCCCTGGCTGGGCACGCCCTGGCTGCCGGCCCAGGCGTCAACCCCTTTGGTGACGAAGTCGTCGAGGAGCTGGGAGAGTTCTGGTGCAACCCATGCTCGCCCGAACACCACGACCCGGAGTGACAGGAGGACGACATGACTGACGATCGCACCGTCGCAGCCATTGACTGCGGGACGAATTCCATCCGCCTGCTGATTGCTTCGGCCAGCCCCGACGGACATCTCGTCGAGCAGGCCAGGGATTTGGAGCTGGTCAGACTCGGCCAGGGGGTCGACACCACCGGGGCCTTCCACCCTGACGCACTGGAACGCACGTTCACGGCTTGCCGAACCTTCGCCCGGGCCATCACCGAACACCACTGCGACGACGTTCGCTTTGTCGCGACCTCGGCCGCCCGCGACGTCTCCAACCGGGATGAGTTCTTCGCCGGGGTACACAAGGCCCTTGGCGTCGACGCGGAGGTCATCGCGGGCAGCGAGGAGGCAGGTCTGTCCTTCGCCGGCGCGATGTCGGGGATCGAGGTGAGCGAGGAGCCCGTCCTCGTCATCGACTGTGGCGGAGGCTCCACAGAGCTGGTGCTGGGCCATGGCACCAAGATCGATTCCCAGGTGAGCCTCAACATCGGCTCCGTGCGGCTGCGAGAACGCTTCCTGCACGACGATCCGCCCACCGCCGAACAAATCGACGAGGCACGCACTTACGTCCGGGAGATGCTCACTGAGTGCCCTGTCGACATGGCCACCGCACACACCGTCGTCGGGGTCGCCGGAACCGTCACGAGTCTTTCAGCGATCAATCAGGGGCTGACGGAGTACGACCGAGCCAAGGTTCACCGTTCGGTGCTGACAGCCGATCAGGTGGCGGGCCTGGCAGACACACTGCTTGCGTCGACGGTCGACGAGGTCGAGCAGATGGGGCCGTTGAAGCGACGCCGTGCCGAGGTTCTCTGCGGCGGTGCTCTTATCATTGACGAGGTGTGCCATCGGACGACGGCGGGGGAACTCGTCGTCTCGGAGACCGATATCCTTGACGGCATGGCGCTGGCGATGCTGGCGCAGGGGAGGTGACCTTCTCCCTGGCCCCCGTAGCCCAACGGCAGAGGCAGACGGCTTAAACCCGTCCCAGTGCGGGTTCGAATCCCGTCGGGGGTACCCGAAGATGCACCAGCTATGCGGTGTGTACGACCCCAGTCGTCGGGGTGGTCCGAATGTCGTCCCGCAGTACGGGGAAGGTTTCACGTCCTCGCGGCGTTGTTTACAGTAGAGGTCACCACGATTTTCACAGGAGGATCCCATGGCCAACCCGGTCTTCAGCCGAGCTGAGGCTTTCCAGCCGCACGGCAATCCCTATGGTCAGCCAGCGTACGCTGGCCAGGGCTACGGGCCGCAGTACGGCATGTCTGGACAGCCCGGTGCCGAGTGGGGGGCTCTGTCACACGACGACATGCACGAGCAGCGCGCTGAGCGTGCGATGACCTTTGACGACGTCTTGGGTCGCACCGGCTTGGTACTGCTTATCATCGCTGCCATCGGCGCCGTGAGCTTCACCTTGATCGGGCCGAACGTCATGGCCAGTGGTGCTGCCCTGTTGGTGGGCTCAATCGCCGCATTCATCACGGCCATGATCGTGAGTACTCGCCGCAAGGTCCCCGTCGGGGGCGTCATCTTCTACTGTCTGTGCGAAGGCCTTGTCCTGGGTACCATGTCGGCCATTTTCGAGGCCATGTACCCGGGAATCGTCGTGCAGGCCGTCCTGGGCACCTTTGCCGCCGCTGGCGTGACCTTGGCTGGCTACAAGTTCTTCAACATCCAGGTGACGCCGCGATTCCGTCAGATCGTCATCATCTCGACCTTCGGCTTTGCCGTCGCGATGCTCATCAATATCGTGCTGATGCTCTTCGGGATCCATCTCGGTCTGGCCAGCTTCGGTCCCATCGGCATTCTGTGCTCCGCCGTGGGCGTTGTGCTGGCTGCCATGAACCTCGTGATGGATTTCGACTACGCCGAGCAGGGGGTGCGTAACCAGGCTCCCGTCTCCGAGTCTTGGCGAGCTGCCTTCGGCATCGCCGTGACGATGGTGTGGCTCTATACCGAGATTCTGCGGATCCTCAGCTACTTCCGTTCTGAGTGACGTGAGCGTCAGAAGGGGCCGGGTGATGACCGGGCCCCTTCGTCATGCTCAGGTACTGGGAACGTCGCGCAGATGGGTCTCGAGGCACATCCGGGTTGCCGCTCCCCAGGAGAGTCGACGCCATCGCCACAGAGGAATCCATTGGGCCGACTGGGTGGTGCCGCCGACGTCGATGACATAGGGATCAGTCGGGTCCTCACTCGTTGCCGAGTAGATGATCCGCAGTGCGTGGAAGTCTTCCAACACCCCGGAGGGAGACCGACCAATCCAGTGGTCGGACTGCAAGTCGATGATGCGGTTGAGCCGGACCCGCTGCCCGGACTCCTCCATGACCTCTCGGGTGACGGCTTGAGCTGGGGACTCTCCAGGCTCCAGACCACCACCGGGGAGGGCCCACAGGCCCGGTACGGCGGTACGGGGAGAGCACTCGGTGCCCAGCAGTCCTCGACGCGACCGCACGACGGCGTAGGCGGCGATGCGTTGATAGGGACGAACCGGTTCGCCGGCCTGGCGGTCGTCAGACAGATCCGGCACGCCATCGCGGGTGCGGGGCGGCTGGGAAGTAGATGTTCTGGGGCCGACATGGGCCGTGACGACGATCTCGTCGTCCACCCGATCAGCGGACAAGTACTCCTTGATGACGAGGCCGTGGCGCCACAGTTCAACGTGCGGATTCATACCGTGACGGACGCGGAAGGCATGGGTCTGCCCACTGCCTGGCGTTCCGACCGCAGTAATGAGCACACTTTCATTCAACCACCTTGGTCCTAGGAAGCGGTCCGGCTCCGTGATGAGCTGAATCACGCAGGAGACTTTTTCGGGCTATTTGAGCTTGTCAGTGACGTCGACGCCCTTGGTGTCGAAGGCCGTCGCGACGCCGTTGATGCTTATGCGGATGACAGGGACTTCGAGCTTCTTGTCCAAGGAGATGGCCCACGCCATGTCTGACGGCGTTTCACTGGTTCCGGCGGCCGCCCGCTCCATGATGCCGACGAGGACTTCTGGTTTCAGGACGGCGGGGGAGAAGGTCGCAGTGGCATCTCCCTTGCGCTGGATGGCCCATGCTGGCATGTCGGCGGAGCGGGTACGCCGCATGACGATGCCAGACGTCGCGGTGGGGGTGTCGGCCATGACTCCCTTGTCGGGCTGGTAACTGATCTGGCCGACCTCCTTGGCGCCCGCGACGGCGTCGGCCAAGGCCTCCGCCATGCCAGTCGTGGTGGCGAAGTCAATGTGGTTGATGACCGACCCGTTCCGTCGGAAGAACACCGTCTGACTCTCTGGCTTGGTCGACACTGTCATGAGGACGGTGCCCTCGTTGTACTCGACGATCTGCAAGTTCTGGTTCATGTGAGACCCGGAGATCTCAGCTGCCTTGCTGAGGATCTCCGGCATCTTCTCGACGGCGAAGTTGTCGGGGTGGAAGGGCCGCGACGCCGTCTGCGTGCTGTGGGTCGCGGAAGAATCGATCTTCCCGTTCTGCCAGGTCCACACCGTGGGAGAACCGCCAGCCTGGACAGTGATGCTCAGGGCCGTCTTGGTGATGTCCACCTTGGTGACAGGGCCATTGTCCGAGGCCGCTACCAGCTCGTCGATGATCGTTCGGGTGTGGATGCCATCGAGGGGAGATATCGACGGAGTGACCTTTGAGGAGGGGACGAGAGCAGTACGGCTGGGTTCGTCCGAGGGGGTGGTGGGGGACGACGAGTGACATGCTGCACACAGACATAGGGCAATCCCGCTGACGACCACGCCGGCAACTCGGCGGATCCCTTTGACTCGAAACGTCACGGGTCGAGTCTATGGGCAGGGGAGTAGGGGACTGACGACTACCTTCCGTGGCGACGCAGCTGGAGGTTGGCCTGTCTTGATTTGCGTTGGGGGTGTGGTTGTGGCAGTGTTGCTTCTCGGCCTGGTGCCCGGTGGGTGTGGGCTGGTGGGAGTGCTGATGGTCCTGTTGTGGGATTGTTGGTGACACGATTTGACGGTTGTTTGATGAGTGTTTAGGCTTCTGCGGGTTCCCTTGTTGGAGGGGGCTGGGAATGACTGGATGGTTTTCTTGATGGTGATTTCCCTGGTGAATTCCTGGATTTGACATTCAGGATTGATCCGGTAAGGTTGATCGGGTCGCTGCTTTTCGGGGTGGTGGCACGGTTTTGGCTGGTTTTGCTGACTGATTCTGATTCTGCGGGTTTTGCGGGGTTGGGGTTGGTGTGGTAGGGTTGGTCGGGTCGCCTTGGGGTGGCCCTGCTGGTTAAGCGGTGGGGTTGTTCTGGTGGGTGTGATGCTTGAGAACTCAACAGTGTGTCTTTGATAGTCAATGATTTTTTGATGCAT